>WNFY01003177.1_pt1 | contig 15407 bp, 17 predicted proteins | sample 5400091 | NCBI WGS metagenome assembly WNFY01 (sample SAMN13153364, study PRJNA577476) | soil metagenome | isolation source: 60 cm soil or saprolite under grassland replicate 1 | place: USA:California | collected 2016-06-15 | reverse complement strand
TTCGCCAAACAAAAACGTTCGAGCGCCTGATCGTTTACTCCATTCTCGGTTACATGGCCTATTTCGTGTTCAACACCAGCGTTCACGAAAATCATCTCTTCCTTGTCTGTTGTCTCGCCTGGATCCTCGTCTTCATCGATTCCAGCCAATTAATTCGCTGCATTAATTTGAGCCTCGCCGCCAACGCCAATCTGTTTCTGTTCTATGGCGCGTTTGGTCAGCGCCTGAATCCGGTCATCGCCGGAATCGACATCACGCTCTTGTTCGCCGCTGCAAATATTTTCCTGTTCGGCGGAATGCTCCGGCACACTTTCGAGACCGATGGCGTGCCTTTGCGATTTTGGCGAAGGCGGGCGAGCTAACCTTCAACAATCTCGTCCGGCAACCCCGTGGCCGATGTCGATCTTTTCGGAAAGTGCGATGCCAGGGCTTTGCCGGCTTCCTCGATCGCTTCGACCAACGCGTGGCTGAATCGCTCGTTCCGGAAATGTTCGCGCATCGAGTCAACCAATCGCTGCCAAAAAGCTTCCCCGCACTTCTCGTGGATCGCTTTGTCACCAACCACGGCGAACCTATGCGCGCGCGGCGCGACAAAAATCAGGATCGCGTTTCGCTCGGGCGTTTTGTGCATCCCGAGTTTGTGAAATTTTTTCTGCGCGGCAATTAGCGGATCGTCATCCGACTTGCCGCGCTGGATGAAAACGCGAATCTCGCCGGACGTTTTCGATTCAGCATCGCGGATCGCCTGCACAATTCGATCGTGCTCGAGCTTGCTCAGAAATTCTTTCGTCCTCATCGTCACTACCAGCTCGAACCGGCGCCGCCGCCGCCGAAACTCCCGCCTCCGCCGCTGAATCCGCTGTCGCCGCCGGACGACCAGCCACCGCCAGAACCGCTGGACCAACCACCAATAAACGGGCCGCCGGAACTTGAGTAGCGATACCCCGCGCGCCGCGCACGTCTCGTGATTAGGAAAATAAGGGAAAAGAAAACAAAGAAGAAAAACCAAAACCCGAGGTTGCTGTTGTTCGTGTGGTGGCTTTCGCGGAGCGTTTTTCCCGAACCTTTGTATTCGCCGCGGACCGCTTTAAGAATGGAATCGATACCGGCGGCAAGCCCACCTTCATAATCGCCGCTGCGAAACTTCGGCTTGATTTGGTAGTCCGTGATATCAAAGCAAGTCACGTCCGGCAGCGCGCCTTCCAGACCGTATCCAACCTGAATGAACATCTTCCGGTCTTGGGTGAACACGAACAACACCACGCCGGTACGCTGTTCTTTTTGTCCGACGCCCCACGCCTGCGCGACGCGTTGTGTGTAATCCGCAATCTCGGAGTCGCTTTGCATTTTTGGAAAAACCGCGACCACAACTTGGTTGGACGTCTCACGTTCGAACTGCGCGAGTTGTTCGTTGAAACGATAAGCCGCTTCTTTAGAAACGACGCCCGCGTAATCATTGAAGTAGGCCGTTGGTTTCGGCGGAATCACTTCAGCCGCTTGCGAATGGATCGCGACAATTGCCGCGAGGCAGAACGCGATTCGTTTCACGCGAGAATCGGTTGTCGATCTTTAATGTAAGATCGACAATTACGTTACGGTGTCGCTGCGGGCGAAGCCGCCGGCGCGGGCGAACCGAAATTGAAATTCACGGTCGGGGCCTTCTCCGCGCCTTGTTGGGCGGCGAAAAACGGTCGCGAAGGAAATCCAAACATTCCCGCGATCGTGTTCGTTGGAAAACGGCGCACGGCGGTATTGAAGTCTTGCACAGCGCCATTGAAATTATTTCTCTCGACCGAGATTCGGTTCTCGGTGCCTTCAAGTTGTGCCTGGAGTCCAAGAAAATTCTGATTCGACTTCAGCTCTGGATAACGTTCGACCACTACGAGCAATCGCGAGAGCGCGTTGCTCAATTGTCCTTGCGCAGCTTGGAATTCTTCGAGCTGCTTGGCATCGGTCGGGGCTTTGTTTGGGTCGATTTGCACGCGCCCGACGCTTGCCCGCGCGTTGGTCACTTCGACAATGGTCGATTTCTCGAAATTGGCCGCGCCTTGCACTGTGTTCACGAGGTTCGGAATTAAGTCAGCTCGCCGCTGATAAACCGTTTGCACGTCCCCCCATTTTTTATTCACATTCTGATCAAGTGTGACGAGCCGGTTGTAAGTCCCCCAGAAAAAAAGGCCGATGACGAAAACGATAAAGAGAACGATGACGAGCAACCCGCCGCAACCGATCGCAAATTTGTTCATAAGATCGAAAATGTAAGTGCCAGCAACCGTTCAGGAAAGCCGTGGCTAAGTCAAACCCGCTATCGGCCGAGGACGAGGCGCAAAAAGTAGGCGTCGGAGAACTTCGCGCTCATTCCCTGTCTGACGATGAGCGCCTTTAGCGACGGAATGATAAACAAGCGCTGATAATTCGAGCCGAGCGCGACGACCATGTCGGGCGGCGCAGGTTTGCAAACGCAGATATCGATCCAACGCGCGCGTTGCCATTTGAGATCCAATTCCTTTTCAATATCGATCTCGCGCGCATGTGGCGCGTTTCGGTTCAGCCAAAAAGTCAGGCCGTAGGAGGAATTTGCGCTCGAGCCGGCAAAACCCTGAGTGAACAAGTTTGCCGGAACAATTTGTTTTCCGTGATAATTGCCGCGCCCAAGCACCAACTCGCCAAGGCGCGCCCATTCGCGTGCGCTCAATTCAAAGCCACTGGCCGGTAAAGGGTTACCGCGTCCGTCTTTTTTCCACTCCAGACTCGTTAGGTTGAGCGGCGAGAGAACATTCGTTTCTAGATACGAAATCGTCGAACGCCCGTTCAGTTTTCTTCGCAAGAGTTCGGCAAAAATTTGGAGATGACTCGGACCGTAGGCGAAAACTGAGCCCGGCGCAGCAACGAGCGGCAATTGAATTGCCGCGGCGTCTCGATCGCGAATCGACTCGCTATGAAGATGCGGCGCTGGTTCGATCCCGTCGGTTTGATTCAACAACTGGCGAATCGTGATCTGCGATTTGCGCGGGTCGTTTTTCCATTCGGTGATGGTGTCCGCGACGCGATCGTCGAGGCTGATCAAGCCGTCGCGCACAGCGCAAAGCGCGGCGACCCCCCAGAAGCTCTTCGTGCCGCTAAAAATCTTGCAACGCAGATCGGCCCCGCCGCCATTGGCGTAATGTTCGAAAACGGTCCGGCCATTTTGCATGACCAGAACGGAGAAGCCGCGTTTGCTGTCGGAATATTTGGCGGCGCTCGCGCAATTGCCGGGCTCAATGTCGGCAAATGATGATGCCGATGCTGCAATCGACCCCAGAACCAACAACGCGACAAAGCGCGCCGTCATTCCGATGCTGGCGCAGGGCTCGCTGTCGTCGTGCCGCGGTCCTCTGTTGCAGCTGCAGTTGGGCGCGGGCTTACTGGCAAGTGGCGGGTGCGGAGTTCCTCGACGTTCGGCAATTCGTCGAGATTGCGCAGACCGAAATGATCGAGAAAGAATTCGGTCGTCTCGTAAAGCAACGGACGCCCCGGAATTTCGGCGCGTCCGGCGATTTTGACGAGGCCGCGTTCCATCAGGGTTTGTAAAACGCCGTCGATGGTGACGCCGCGGACGGCTTCGACGTCGGCGCGCGTGATCGGTTGGCGATAAGCGATGATGGCGAGCGTCTCGAGCGCGGGCGAACTCAAGCGAGCCGGTTTCGGCGCCGGGAATAGCCCGCGAACCCATTGGGCGTATTTCGGATCGCTGGCCAGCTGCCAACCATCGGCCTTTTCTACGAGCTGAAAGCCGTGCTGGTGTTGAATGTATTCGACTTTCAACTGCTCGATCGCAGCGGCGACTTCTGCCGGTCGGACTTTTGCAAATTCGTTCGGCGAAAATTCATCCTCGGCGCCGGCGTTATGGAGAACATCGACAATCTCGTTGGTCGAAAGCGGTTTTTGCGCGCTGAAAAGAAGTGCTTCGATGACGCGAGCCAGATTCATGTGTTTAATTCGCGCCGATCGCACTTTGAATTGCGTCGGCGATGCGGTTGGCGTGTTTGTCGATCTTATCGAGCTCACGGCCCTCGATCAAAAGGCGGATCTTTGATTCGGTGCCGGAGTAACGCAAGAGAACGCGGCCTTTACCAGCCAGCTCACGTTCCACTTCATCACGCAATTTAACCACTTCGCGCAACTCTTCGATTGGCGGTTTCGATTTCACGACCAGATTGCGCTGCGCCTGGGGATATTTCTCGAGACACTTTTTCAGTTTGCTCAGCGGCTGACCGGTCATGTGCATGATCCGCAAGATTTGGAGCGCGCTGATGATGCCGTCGCCAGTGGTGGTGAAATCTCGGAAGATGATGTGGCCGCTCTGTTCGCCGCCGAGACCGAGATTTCGCGACACCATTTCTTCAATGACGTAACGATCGCCCACTTTGGTACGAATCACTTTGCCGCCGTTGGCCGCGAGCGTTTCGTCCAAGCCCAAATTACTCATCACAGTTGTGACCAGTGTGTTGTCGCGAAGCTGATTCGATTTCAAAAGATCGAGCGCGGCGATGGCAAGAATTTCATCGCCATCAACAATTTCGCCATTTTCGTCGCAAAGCAGAACGCGGTCGGCGTCGCCGTCATGAGTAATGCCGACATCGGCATCGGCCAATTTTACGATGCGTTGAATTTCGTCGGGATAGGTACTGCCGCAGCCGTCATTGATGTTCATTCCGTTCGGCTCGTTGTGCGCGACGGCGACGTCGGCCCCGAGCTCGCGCAAAATGCAGGGCGTCGATTTGTAAGCCGCGCCGTTCGCGACATCGACCGCGATGCGCAATTCCTCCAGCGACATCTTTCGCGGGAAACTCGCCTTTCCGAATTCGACATAGCGGCCGAGCGCGTCATCAATTCGCGCGGCGCGACCGATTTTGCCGGCCGTCGGCCGGATGTTGTCGATCTTGCCGGTGAAAACCAACTGCTCGATTTGCTCTTCGACTTGATCGTCGAGCTTGTAGCCGTCATGCCTGAAAAATTTGATGCCGTTGTCTTCGTACGGATTGTGCGAAGCGGAAAGAACAATGCCGGCATCAGCGCGGAGCGAACGCGTGATGTAAGCCACACCCGGCGTTGGCAACGGACCAATGATAAGAACATCGACTCCGAGTGAAGTGATTCCCGCCACGAGCGCGTTCTCGAGCATGTAACCGGAAAGGCGAGTGTCTTTGCCGAGCACAATTTTCGGACGCGCGCCTTCCGAAAGCGTACGCGGATTCAGTTGGGTGAAAACATGCGCAGCGGCGCGGCCAAGTTTGAGCGCCGTCTCTGCCGTGACCGGCTCGACGTTGGCGACACCGCGCACGCCGTCGGTGCCGAAAATCTTTGTTGCCTGCTTCACGGCCTTACTGAAACGCTCCGATGCCAGTTCGTAAATGGGAAAGTGGAGTGGGCCTTTTCATTCCGCTGCTGGCTGCTTGACCTTGCTGGCAGTGTCTTTTTTCGTTGCGTTCAATTCGTTAATTTTCCGATGCAGTGTCCGCCGGCTAATCCCGAGTTTTTTTGCTGCCGCGGTCACGTTTCCATTCGTTGTCGCCAGTGCCTGTAAAATTAGTTTGCGTTCGGCTTCGTGGAGATCGAGCGGGCTCGCTTTTTCACCGAAAGCTTGGGCCGGCGAAATGCCGCGCGGAAGTGTTGCGCCGGCTGCTTGCCGGAGGGCCGAGGGCAAATCGCGCAATGTAATCTTCGGTCCGGTCGCCATGACGACTCCGTGTTCAATCGCCGTCCTTAGCTCACGCACGTTGCCCGGCCAGTGATACGTGAGGAGTGCGTTCATCCCTTCGCCTGTAAGATCGACAACTTCTTTTTTGTTCACTTTGGAAAATTGTCGCAGAAACGCGCGCACCAACAACGGGATATCATCTTTGCGCTCGCGTAACGGAGGCATGACGATCCGCACGACGTTGAGACGGAAATACAAATCGTCCCGAAATTTTCCCTCTTTCACCAGTTGCTCCAGATTTTTGTTGGTCGCTGCGATTAGCCGCACGTCCGCTCGGAGAGTTTGATTACCGCCCACGCGCTCAAAGGCGCGCTCCTCACTGATCACGCGTAGCAACTTTACCTGCGTCGTCGGCGGGATTTCAGCCACTTCGTCCAAAAAAATGGTGCCACCGTTCGCTTGCTCAAACCGCCCGATCCTGCGTTCATGCGCGCCGGTGAACGCGCCTTTTTCGTGACCAAACAATTCGCTTTCCAGCAATGTGGGCGAAAGCGCGGCGCAGTGGACGGTGACAAATTTCGCTTTGTTGCGCCGGCCTAGATTGTGAATCGCGTGCGCGGCCAGTTCTTTTCCGGTGCCGCTTTCGCCTTCAATCAGAACATTCGCTGACGAGGGTGCGACCTGGCGGATTGTGTCCAGCATGTCGTGCAGCGCGGGCGAATCGCCGATCATGTTTTCGAGGCCGTAACGTTCGTCAACCTGCTGCCGCAGCGTTTGATTTTCCTGCTCGAGCTTGCTGTCCCGCAGCGCCCGCGAGATCAACATTTCCACTTTGTCGAGATTTAGCGGCTTGGTCACGAAATCGTAAGCGCCGCGTTTCATCGCTTCCACGGCGGTGTCGACCGAGCCGTACGCCGTCATCATGATGCAAATTGGCGGCTGCGGCATTTTCAGGGCGCGGTCGATCAATTGCATGCCATCTTCCACGCCCAGACGCAGATCGGTCAGGAGAAGATCGACATGTTCCCGCTCGAGGACACTCATTGCGCTGGCAATGTCGCCCGCCACATAGACATCGTAATCGTTTTCGAGCAGGCGGCGCAGTCCGTCCCGCGTATGTTTTTCGTCATCAATGATAAGGAGGATGGGCTGGATAGAATCCATGAGTGATTTCCGCAATGACCGGTGCGCCATTTATTCTCACTCAATCACGCGATCTCTCAATCAGGAAGATAATGCTGGCGAGTTTTGGAACCGCTGGAGAGTCGATTTGCCCGCCGTGCCAGGAACGCAATTCCGGTTGGGTGATGTGAGCGTTGTCATCCCAAATCGGTTTGCCGGTCCACGCCGGCAGATAAGCGAGAGCGGTGGCAACGATTAGCGCAAGACCGAAGAGCCAGATCCGTTGCGAATTTTTAGCTGCGCTTCTTGGGTCCGGCTTCGCCATTCAGTCTGCGTTTGCTGCGAGACTAGAATCTCCGGCTTCCAGCATTCGGACGCGTCTATCGATGTAGGGCAGACGAATCGCCAGCGTGAGTCCTTTACCTTCGCTGCTTTCGATCGACAATTCGCCCCCGTGCTCACGGACAATCCGGCGAACGATCAAAAGGCCAAGTCCGGTGCCGCTGGTTTTGGTTGTAAAATAAGGCTCGAAAACGCGGCTAAGATTCTCCGCTGAGATTCCCCCGCCCGTGTCCGTGAAGCGCACGATCACGTGCGATTCATCCATGTCAGTGCGGATGCGCAAAATGCCGCGGCTCTTCATCGCTTCGAAACTGTTCTTGATCACGTTGTAAAACGCTTGCTTCATCTGGTCTCGATCGAGCTCAAGCAGAGGCAGATCGGAGCGCAGCTCCTGCTCGACCACCAGGTCGCGGTCTTTGATTTCCGGCGCAAAAAAACGGACCGCTTCTTCGACAATTGCATTGATGTCTGCTGGGCGCAGCTGCGGACGCGTTGGACGAATGGCGCGCAGGAATTGACTGATGATCGAATCGAGCCGGTTAATCTCGGTGCGCGCTACTTCGACCGATTCCTGAAGTTCGGCACGCTTCGCGCCGTCGAGCTTGCGTGCTTCGCGTTCGATCAGCTGCAAATGAATGTTAAGTGAGTTGAGCGGGTTTCCGATTTCGTGGGCAACGCCGGCGGCGAGCAAAGTAAGCGCGTTCAGTCGCTCCGACTCGATTGTTTGCTGTTCGGTGCGTCGACTTTCAGTGATATCGCGCAAAATGATCGCGTGTCCGACCTTTTCGCCTGTCGCCACTGGCCTGTGGCCCGTCTCCTCAGCGACGCCCCGCAGGGGCGTGGCTACAGTGCCCGCGTGCCGATGCTCGATCATAAGAGGCACGCTGTAAAAATTGATGAAGCGGTTGGACGGATAAAAAATCTCCATGTCGCGGCTGACTGCGCCTTCCCGCGACAGAGCGTTCCAATCCAAGCCGCGAACCCGCTCGTCCAAACGTTTTCCGAGCGAATCTTCCGCTTCTAATCCGAACAATTGGCAGGCCGCGTCGTTCAAATAGGTGATTCGACCTTTCGCGTCGGTAACGATGATGCCTTCCTGGATGGAATTGAAAACCGTTTCGAGAAAACCTTTCTCCTGAGCCAGACGCAGAAAATAATTCTGCACGTCCTCCGGCCCGATCTTGCCGAGGCGACCGATCAGTTTTTCAACGAACCCGGCTTTCATGTTCTGTCATCCTGAACGAAGTGAAGGATCTCACACAAGCTCGTGGGTCACACAAGTTATCTCGTGTGATCGACGACGCTCTGAGAGATCTCTCGCTTGCGCTCGGGATGACCAACGGCGGACAACGCTAAGCTGCTTGCCCAGTTTCTTTCTCGGCCCGTTCCTTTAACGCGGCTTTGCGGGAAAGTTTTACCCGGCCTTTGTCATCAATCCCGATGCATTTTACCCAGATCATGTCGCCCGCTTTGACGACATCTTCGGTGCGCTTTACGCGGAAATCGGCCAATTCGGAAATGTGGACGAGTCCTTCCTTGCCCGGAAGAACTTCGACGAACGCCCCGAACTCTTTCGTGGAAACGACGCGGCCCTGATAAGTCTGGCCAATTTCGATCTCCTTCGTCATTCCGCCGATGATTTCTTTCGCGCGTTGCATCGATTCGCCGCTGGTCGCATAAATGTGCACTGAGCCGTCGTCCTCGATGTTAATCTCCGCGCCAGTCTCGGCCACAATCCCTTTAATCGTCTTGCCACCCGGTCCGATGAGGGCACCGATTTTCTCTGGATTAATTTTGATCGTCTCGATCCGTGGAGCGTACTTCGACAACTCGGTGCGCGGTTTGTCGATAACACCGCGCATGATCTGAAGAATTTTCGTGCGTGCTTCTTTGGCGCGTTGAATTGCCTCGGTCATGATTTTATGGCTGATGCCCGGCAATTTTAGATCAAGCTGATAACCGGTGATGCCGTTGTCCGTGCCGCAGAGCTTGAAATCCATGTCGCCGAAATGGTCTTCCGAACCAATGATATCGGTGAGCAGCTCGTAGCGCTTCAATTGTTGATCTTCGCCGTGCTCAGTCACAAGTCCGACGGAAATTCCCGCGACCGTCCCTTTGACTGGAACACCAGCATCCATCAGCGCCAGCATGCCGCCGCATACGCTCGCCATCGAGGTCGAGCCATTCGATTCCATGATCTCGCTCGAGATCCGAATCGCGTAACGAAAATCGTTTTCGCTCGGAACCACCGGCTCGAGAGAACGTTCCGCCAAAGCGCCGTGCCCGATCTCGCGGCGTCCGGGTCCGCCTGTCCGACCGGTCTCGCCCACACTGAACGGCGGAAAGTTGTAATGCAGAATGAACCGCTTGGATTGTTCGCCGCCGCCGTAAGCGTCGATCATTTGCGCTTCTTCGATCGGCGCAAGCGTTGCCAATGCTACCGCCTGCGTTTCGCCGCGCTGAAAAATCGCCGAGCCGTGTGCCCGCGGAAGCACTCCGACTTCACAAGTGATCGGACGCAAATCCTGATAACCGCGGCCATCGACTCTTTTTTGCTTGTCGAGAATGCTGATGCGAAATGCTTTCTTCTGAACGTGATCGAACGCCTGCGAGATCGAGAACGCATCGGTCTCGGGATGTTTTTCCAAGATCGACATCTTCACTTCTTCGCGCAGCGCTTCGACGGCTTTGGCGCGAGCGACTTTGCCCGGCGTATAAAGCGCCCTTTCGATTCGGTCGCCGGCCACTTGATAAGCGATTTCGAGTAACTCCGGCTTGACGCTGAGCAGCGGCATGTCGCGTTTCGGTTTGGCAATCTGCGACGCGAGTTCCTTCTGAATCCGAATCATCTCGCGCGTCTGGGTGTGCGCGAACTCGAGCGCTTTCAAGAAATCGGCTTCCGGAATTTCGTTGGCCGCGCCTTCAATCATGATGACGTCGTTTTCCATCCCGACGTAAACCAGATCGAGATCGCTTTGTTGGCGTTCGGTGTGAGTCGGGTTCGCGACGAACTGGCCGTTGACGCGACCGACGCGCACCGCGCCGATCGGACCGGCGAATGGAATGTCCGAAACAGATAGCGCCGCCGAGGCGCCGTTAATCGCGAGAATGTCCGGATCGTTCTCGCCGTCGGCGCTGAGCAAGATCGAGATGATCTGCGTGTCGTAAAAGTAACCCTGTGGAAAGAGTGGCCGCAGGGGACGATCGATCATCCGTGAAGTGAGAGTTTCCTTTTCGGTCGGGCGACCTTCGCGTTTGAAATAACCGCCTGGAAATTTTCCGGCGGCGGCCGCTTTTTCACGGTAATCGACCGTGAGCGGAAAATAATCCTGGCCTTCTTTGATGGCGGCGGCCGAGACCGCGCTGGCAAGAATCATTGTGTCGCCGCACGAAACGATGACCGCGCCGTCGGCGAGCTTGGCGACTTTGCCGGTTTCTATAGATACCTGATGAGACCCAATTTGGGCTGTGACCTTCTGTTGCATTATAATTTCCTGGATGTGCGAGTTCCAGGTCGGTCACCCTGACTGTAGGTTTTAACTCCGATCCCGCGGCGGGGACGGGCGGACCTAAAACCTAAATTCAAGGTGCCTGGCGACCTGGTTGTCGCGTTTTTAATTTTCGAATCGGCGTCGCACTGAAACGCGGACGCTAAGATCGACATCCGACCCGCGGTTATTTCCGCAGGTTCAGTTTGTCGATTAGCTTCTTGTAGCGTTCGGCTTGGGACCGGCTCAAATAATCGAGCAAACTCCGGCGCTGGGCCACCATTTTAAGGAGGCCGCGGCGTGAAGAATGGTCCTTGACGTGGCTTTTCAAGTGTTCGGTCAGTTCCCCGATCCGACGCGTCAACAGCGCGACTTGAACGTCTGCGCTGCCGGTGTCCTTCCCGTGCAATTGGAACTGCTTGATATCCAGCGTTTCCGTGTTCTCAGCCATTTCGAAGCGCCTATTGTAGACCAAGGCCGCGGAATCGCAAGGCCGCGACTTGAGCTAAAACGGAGTTGGCGACAAGTCGGGCGGAACCCATTTCTCGCGGGCCGCTTGCGACTTGATCAGCTCGGTCGAGTAGTGGGCTTCGACCGGACGCCGCTTTGTCCAATGGTCGACGATTAGGTTGATCCGACGCCAGAGTGGAAGATCCGCCTTCGCGTTGCCGCTACGGCGCCACGGGTCGACATCACCGGTGCTGGCGACGTGTTCGAGGAGACGCATCCAGAAAGTCGTGAGCGTTTCATGATAGAGATTGGTGACGCCGTGATGCGCGGCGAAGAAACGAATCTGCTCCCGCATCCGCGCCAGTGCTTGTTCCGGTGGAAACGTGTCGAGATAGCTCAGCGCAACGGCAATGTGGGCTGCGTGAGTGAATTCAGATGCTGGAATGATCGCATCTTCGAACGCGCTCACCAGCGTTGCGACCTCACTATCGGTCGCAAAATCGCGCGTCTTCAATGCATCAAGGTCGCGCCCCATTTGCTCCAGACCCAGAGCAGAATAAATGCGCCGACGATCGACATGATGAAACCAGCCGGATGGAAAGCGGAGCCAGGGGCCGGCCGCGAGAAGAGCCGCCCGATCAAACCGCCAACAATGGATCCGCCGATGCCGAGAAGCACCGTCAGCAAGAAGCCCATTTGGAATCCCATGAAAGATTTCGCGATCCAACCGACGATGAAACCGACAATGATCGACCAAATGATGTGTAACATGAGCATAATACTAATCGTCTGGGCGACTCGAAAGCGATCCTTTTCTTAAGGCAAGATCGACCCCCTATTTGCGCTGGCGGTTTGCTTCGTCGATGGCCAGATATTCGTCGCGCGGCGGACTGAAAGTATCGAGGACGCGCGTTTCTTCGATGGTCTCAACGCCGTGCGGGACGTTGCTCGCGAGATAGTGTGAATCGCCCGCCTTCATTTCGTGGGGCGTTCCATCGACAATCAACTTCATTCGCCCCGACAAAACGTGGACGATTTGCTCCTGCGGATGTTGATGCGCCGGCATTTTGCTACCGGGCTTGAGCGTAGCCAGCATTTGATACATTGTTTTACCGCTCGTTAGCGTCTGGCGTTTGATGCCGGGACAAATTGGGATCCAGGGATTTCCTTTTTTCATAACCTACTCCTTTTGCTCGATCTTAATCCGAAAGTGGTAGGATGAAATGTTCATTCGCTTGAGAAGATAAAAGCGGTGCGCGTCGAATCGCTGCACTCCGGAATCGAGCTCCAGATTCTCGCAGGCATGCTCTCGCGCTTGTTTTAATAACCAATCAAGCAGCTCGGCGCCAAAACCGCGCGACCGGTCGCCTTCGCGGGTGACCAGATCATCGACATACAGAAACTTTCCGGAGAAGAGCGATTCGAGAAAGCGATAGCCGGCAACGGCGCAGACTTCTCCGTCATATTCAAGAAACGCGAGCAAGTATCCTTGTTTCTGTTGGCGCAGCACGCGCTCAATAAATTTTTCCGGGTTTGTAAATTGCGTTCGGAGTTCACGCATGACCGGGTGACAACGGCGGATCTGGGCTGGTGTGTTCGCGATCGTGATTCGCGAATTCTTCATGTCGACCCCAAATGATCAATTCGTTCCCGAAGCTTAGGCAGGATGATGTCGAATAAGGGCTTGAATTCGAACGACGCCCCGGAGGAAAGCACGGCCATCAACCCCTCGGTTACGTGGTCGGGCATCCGACGTGCGAAAGAAGCTCCGGACGGTTTAGACATCGTTGCTTTCGCTCTTCCACGGATCGAATTCGAATTCCACGGGACTTTGCTAGCGCATTTCCGACAAGGAATCGATTAGATTGGAAGCAAATGAATATGGAAACGGACGAACCACCCAAACTCGACAACGGAGTCGGCGGGAGCCGGGCCACGAAGACGGGAAAGCCCGAGAGGGTTGGCGAGTCGGGAGACGAGCCAATCAATCTCATCCTGGGCGAAATCCAGGTGCTCCTGGCTGAGAAACGAACGGCGCTGTCTTCCCTGCGCACCGGGATCGCCATCTTCGCTTTGCCTTTGTCCGTCCTGAGCGTGCTCATCGCGACCTCACGCTATTACAGCTTCGGGAAGGTGATGCCTCTGCTGGTGCCGTTGCTGCTCCTGAACCTGGGTCTGGTCATCCTCGGTTCCTGGCTGATCTACATTTCGATCCACCGGATTCGCCACTACGAGCACCGGATCCGGGAGCTGACCCAGAAATATCACTCAATTGCCGAGTTTATCGAGTAGCGCCGGACGACCGTGCTTTGCGCAGTCTAGAAGATCGAGGAGCAATTCGATGCCGGAGCTGGAGGAAAGGACGCTCGATCAAGAGGAAAAGAATGAAACCGGCGGCGTAGACGCAGAGTTCGACGCCGAGAAGAGCTGAAGCGGACGTGAGCGCGATGTTGTGGTCGGAACAAAATTGCACGACGAAATGAATGACGAGTTTTTGGATCAAGTAGGCGCTGTAGGCGATGCTGGCGATGAATGCTGCGCCCGGAATTGCAACCCGACGAAACAACAATCGCGGACTCACGCCGCAAATCAAAAGCGCTGCCATGCCGAGCGCGATGAGTGGGAATTGCCAGATGCAGGCGGCAACGGTGAGGTTTTCAGTTTCGCCGAGATATAACCCGTAAGCGATGAGGGCGAGTCCGGGCAGCCACAGCCAGAGTGCGCAGTGAATGAGTCGTTGCCACCAGTGCGGCCGGAATTTTTCGATCGCAGCCAAAGCCACGCCGAACACGAGCGGATCGAGCCGGGTCCAGGTCGGGTAATAAATCCAAGCTTGAAAGCCGCGGAAGCTAACGCCGCCCTCGCCAAGATTCTGATAAGCGAGAAATGTGCGCAGCAAGATTCCGCCGAAGATGATAACGCAAGGAATGAGCATCGCTGCGCGCGGCCAGCGATTCACAAAGAGCAGGATGAACGGGAGACAAAGATAAAATTGGTCTTCGACCGCAAGCGACCAGGCGTGCGAGAAAGCGGTGCCGCCGTGGAGATCGATGTTTTGCACGGAGAGGAGAAATTTCCACGATGACGACATTTCTGGATATTCGCGCCACCACGGCAGGAAAATGTAAATGGCGAGGATAACGAAGTAGGCCGGCATGATGCGCAAGGCGCGCCGGGCAAAGAAGCGTCCGAGATTGATCGACTGACCGCGTGCGAGCGGGGTGAGCAGTTGGCCGCCTATCAAGTATCCGCTGAGGACGAAGAAAAGATCGACCCCGATCCAGCCGAAGCGATCGACGCGGCCGGGCAATTTGAATCCGAACAGCGCGGCGTGGTAAATGACGACCACGATGATGGCGAGCGCGCGGAGAAGATCGAGACCTGGTTGGCGCTCACGATCTTGAAAGCGCGGGTCGATGGCGGTCTGGGCTGAGGATGGATCGGTCATCGGTGACAAGTTCGTCCGGTACTGACGGATTCTTTCGCAATTACTTTCGCCAATGGCGCAGGACACGATGGCGTGGAGTGGCGGTGGCGTGATCGCTTGTCGTGTTGATGAGTTCGCGACGGCGCAGATTCTCGAGCGCGGTTTGCACGGCGCTCTTCGAAAGACCGGTCGCATCAGCCAAGTGGCGTAAGCTTTTCGAGACCGGTCTCCATTTGCTCCGCGCGGCCTGACCGTAAAGATACAAATAGACGAGATAGGCCGCCGGTTGGCGATCATGCCCGACGATGTCGCGCAGCAGAACGTCGATGACGTAATCGTCGACCGGAACGGTTTCTCTAAAACGGGGCATGCGCCTGCGCCGAGTTATCGGTTATCGGTTAATTGTTATTAGGAAAATACTTCGCACAGCGAAGCGGCTACGGTACGGGCTATACCGATAAATGGACAGCACTTTCTCGCGCCCCGCGGGGTTCATACCTGGACGGCAACGGAGCGGACGAATTACCTTCGGCGCATCATGATCAAGCAAATCAAATTCGTCAGCATCCCGGTGGCCGACCAGAACCGAGCCCTGGATTTCTACACGGACAAGCTCGGATTCACCATCATCACCGATCAACCGTTCGATGAGAAGCAGCGCTGGATCGAGTTGCGCATACCGAAGGCTGAGACGCGAGTGGTGTTGTTCACGCCGGAAGGCGACGCAAAGCGGATCGGATCGTTCATGAACATGTCCTATGCTTGCGATGACATCGACAAGACGTACGCGGAACTGAAAAAGCAGGGAGTGGAATTTGAAGGGGCGCCGCAAAAAGAGCCGTGGGGCACTTACGCGATGTTCAAAGACAGCGAGGGCAACCGGTTCGTCCTTTCAGCG
>WNFY01003176.1_pt1 | contig 15409 bp, 12 predicted proteins | sample 5400091 | NCBI WGS metagenome assembly WNFY01 (sample SAMN13153364, study PRJNA577476) | soil metagenome | isolation source: 60 cm soil or saprolite under grassland replicate 1 | place: USA:California | collected 2016-06-15 | reverse complement strand
TGTCGATCCGGCTCACGCTCGGTTCGGAAGCGCCCGCTTTGATCGATCGACCTAACGCCGATTCCGGTCCGACTCAAATCTCGGTCGGCATCTGGGTGGCGGACATCAGTAACATCGACAGCGCCCAACAGAATTTCACAGCAGAGCTAGCCGTTGTATTGCGCTGGAAAGATCCTCGTTTGCCTCACACCGGCAACGGAGTTGTGCGCTACCCGCTCGAACAGATTTGGCATCCGCGCGTTGGTATTGTGAATGAGACAAATTCTGTCAGCCGCAAAATGCCGGACTCTGTCGAAGTCGATCCCGATGGCACGGTAACTTATCGACAACGTTACGTCGGAGCCTTCACGCAACCGTTGCGATTGCAATCATTCCCATTCGATCGGCAAACTTTTCGCGTCCAACTGGTCGCGATTCGGTATCAGTCCAACGAAGTAATGTTCGTACCGGATCAGGTTTGGATCCGCGACGGGCTCAAAGAGGCTGGCGGGATCTCGCCATCTGTTACCCTGCCAGATTGGACCATAGAGAAATGGGAGCTCAAGCCGCTCGTGTACGCGCTGGCGCCGCACCATCAGTATTCGAGTTACGCCTTTGAATTCACGGCTTCGCGCAATGTCCAGCACTACATTTTAAAAGTGATTCTTCCACTCGTCCTGATCGTGATCATGTCGTGGTCCGGTTTCTGGATCGATCCGGTCAACGCCAACTCACAAATCAGCGTCGCCGTCACATCGATGCTGACACTGATCGCTTATCGCTATGCCGTGGACACACAGGTGCCGCGGCTGCCTTACATGACGCGACTCGACCTTTTTTTTCTCGTCAGCACACTGCTGGTTTTCTTTTCCCTGATCGAAGTTTTGGTAACGACGATCCTCGATAACAATCAGCAAACCGAACGCGCCAAGAAAATTGATCGCTACTGTCGCGTCATCTTCCCCGCTATTTTCGCGGTCGCTTCGATCGCGATCTTCGCGTAAAGCCGCACGACTAATCCAAGCTCACAAGGTTTGGGGTCAAAGCTTACGATCGAGAGTCGGACCCTGAGTCATTTTCTGTCGATTATAAGCTCTGGCCCTCTTTTTTCTTCGCTCATCATTAATGATGCGTTGCCACTCTTCGACCGTACGATTTAGCCCCGAGCGGAGGAGAGTCGCCACATCCAAATACTCAATATGGCAGCGATGATAAGCGCGACCACGCTTACCCACATCGGTATTTGGTAGGTTGCGACCGTTACCTGCGCTTGTTTGATCAGACGCACCACGTGGCCAATGGCAAAAAGCGCGAAAATCACACTCGCAACACGCAATCCAGAAGCTTGTGAACTCATCGGTGCATTCTGACTGCCGGCTTCCCCTTTGTCAGCAAAAATGAGGCCTCGGTTTTGGAGTTCAGAATGCCTTCAGGCTCACGCCTAACGAGAATAAGATTAGCTGCGGCTGCCGAGGCCGAGCTCTCTTACGAATAACAGATAACTCATAACAGACCGGGAAGTTGTCTGACGCTCGGATTGGCCAACGAGCCTTCCCTTGCGTGTGATCGCTTTCTTAGATTGTGACCTGCTCGTACGAGAAATGTGGGATATCGGCGCGATCACTGGCGTGTTCGACGGTTATGCCGCGGATATTCCTTTTATCATCCAAATCAAGGAGCGTGTTTTCGTCCAGATCGCGCTACCCGACGTAGTATTGTCTTACCTGGTCATGGGTCCGTAAGTTTTCGGGTCGATACGGTTTCATAATGTCATAGTGAAGCACTTCGGGGGCTTTGAACCGATCGATGACAGAGCGATGAAGCGGGGCATCGTGATCAATGCAACGGGGCAGCTTGCGCGCGATTCGGAACAAAAAGCTGGTTTTAGTCTCATCGTGCTGGGGGCCCGCGGCGTCGGGGTACGGCTGTAGAACCGACGGGTCATATTTCAACCCGGCATTAGCCGCTGCGTCTAACATCCACTGCAACGAAATGTCGGAAAGTCGCGATTCGTTCTCCGGATAACTTCCGCCGATGTCCGAGTGGTTGCCCGCGAACCATTTTTGCTCGAACCATCCCGGTTCGGTCTTGTTGTTAGATTCAGACCCGCCCCACGGTACTCGCTTAAAAGATTTCCGTCGCTCGTCGATCGAAATAGCGTGTCTGGCACACGAGACTTCGACGCTCAGGTCCGTTTCGTAAACTTCCATGTGCACAGCTGTGAAATGGAATGGTCGCCAGTTTTTGCTTTTCGGCATACTGAGCTCGGAGCGTATTAGGCTTTTCGCCAAGCAGAGAAGGGCAGTCAGAGTCGCGGACCATGCGAGCGCGGCAAACAAGAGCCAGAACGACTCCGAGAAATGCGGAATGAAGCTGGTGATGAGTAAGCTCGGAACTGTTAGAGCGACGATCGCTACCAGAAACATGGTCGCCGCGGCGGGCGGGTTAGCCAATGAAGCCACGGTGTCAAACACGCCGATAAAATACGGATAGACGTTTGCCCTATTTGGATCGGCAAGATCACGTCCTCCGTATCTTTCGCGAAAGCGCCGGGCCAGTTCTTTGCGTTGCGTAAACAGCTCTTTTTGCCTTTCCGTAGCAAAGGTCTTCCGCGACTCCGTGTGCTGGTATACCTTTCTGACGCCTTCGGATGCGACGCGTCCTGTAGTTCCTTCGTCACGTCGGAGTGGCCTGCCTTGTTTATCGTGAATCGGAACGCCACACATTCCTAACACCGCGCTCAGGCATCGCACGGTATATGCACCGCGGCTGAACCCAAACAAGAATACGCGATCGCCTGGTCGCCAAAGCCGAATGATTGCCGCATAACAATCCACAATATTCTTAGTGATCCCAAGGCCCGTTGCTTGACTAGCAAGATTATAGAACCAACGCGCAACGGCTCCGATGATGCCAAAACTGTGCCCAACGGGAACAGTCCCCAGCCCTGGATCGTAGAAAGTTAGTTGGTCGGCAGGGTTGATCGACGAATCTGGGCCGCATCGCGTCGCGCGGAACAGTTTATAGATGTTGCTGCGCCGCTCGTCGAACATAAGACCTCCACGCTGACCAGTGCCGTCCGAAAAAATGATGACGTTCGCCATTAGAAGCTCTGGAAAAGGTTGAACCGGGCGACAAAAAGATTCGGGTTACGCCGTCAGAACTTTCGTCGTCTCTTCGCCGAATTGGCTGATGACCCGGACGGCGATTTTTTGGCTTTTCTTAATGGGAAAGGGGCGGCTTTTGTGACCGTAGGCGTTCGCGAAGGCCTCGTCGTCGATCTCGATCTTGAGGGTTTGCTCAGCTTTCTTTTTTGAAGACACAACAGCGAGGTTGCTAAGGCCTTTCTTCCAGTCGTCGAATTCTTCTTTGTCGCCGCCGCAGAAGAAGACCTGACGGACAACGAAGTTAGAGCCGTCATAGTTGTCGTCCAGCATCCAATAATTGATGTCGTGGACGTCGCGGCTTTTTACTTCGTCGCGAATGGGATCGTAGATGTCCAGACCGACGATCTCGACCGTGGCTGTAGTGGCGTCCGTGTCGGGCGCGGTTTTTGATCCTGCGGCTGACACAGCCGCCTCTACAACGTTCAACCGAATATCGGGCTCGCCGATAGTGACGAAGCTGGCGGCTTTCTTGTCGCGCTTTAGCAAACCTTCCTGCAACAGATCGTCGTGCATGCGGACAATGCTAACCTGGAAGTTACCGAAGCTGCGGCTCAGTTCGGTGATGCCGCTCTCGAAGGCGAAACCGAGAATAAGCAGCCAATCGGCGTCGCGCTTGTCGCGGCAAGCCTTGATCGCTTCGGTGACTGCTTGCTTGCCCACGGTGCCGAACTTCGGGCCAATGTGCAGATAAGCTTTCTTCTCGCCACCGTTCGTTCCGTAATAACCTTCGGCGTGCAGCTCGGCCGAGGAAAGGCGCTCGATGCGGGTGAAGACGGCGTTAGCGGCTTTATCGCCGGTCTTGATGCCGGCGCTCTTGAGATGCTCGAAGACGGTATCTTCAAACCCGGCCAGCTCTTCCACGTCTTCGCGCTGGCGAGCCAGTTCTTGCGGCGAAACCGGCTCGTAATTCTGGAGCGTCTCGACCGTGAACGGCCCCGCTACGCGCAGCCGCTTCTTGTCTTCGATCGGCTGATCATAAAGCGTCTCCTCGACCGTCGGCTCGTTGTTCGCGATCGAGCCGAGGGTGATGTGCGGCACTTTCTTGTAAACAAACCCATAGCGCACATCGCATCCGCGCAACGGCAGCGACTTGTCGCGTTCGCTGACTAACGAGTAATCGCCCGGCTTGCCTTTGCGCTCGGCAACGGCGCGCTCACCTTCTTCGCTTTGGTAGAGAGTGTAAAAGGGAAACGTCGCCGTCATCAATCGCGTCTTGGCGATGTTCAACGCGATCCGCGAAGTATCAATCGTGATCCAGCGCCGCCCCCATTGCTCGGCGACATAAGCAGTCGTGCCGCTGCCGCAGGTTGGATCGAGAACTAAATCGCCGGGATCGGTGGTCATGAGAAGGCATCGCTCTACTACCTTCCTATTCGTCTCAACGATGAACTTCTTGTCTGTCGCGAACCCAGCGAAACCGGTATCGGCCCACATGCTCGTGAGAGGCTTGACCGGATAATCGTCAAGGTACCTCACGAACCGTAAGGTATTTCCTACCAAAGCGATTCGCCCGGCCACTCGAAGCGCCTCCATTCCCTTGGGCCATGAAGCCTTCCAATGGTTACCTGCGTTTGGCCGATAGACAGTGCCATTGAATTCGAAGGGCGTGTCTTGTGAAGCGGAGCCTTGGCTTTGAAGATCGCCAACAGTGAAAAGACGGGCCTTGGGAGGCAACGGCTGTTCACCCTTTCTCTCGTGGGCTGTCAGTCCTCGCCGCGTCCCGTCGCTGAGTTCGATGGACTTGTAAGCTTCGTCGCCAGTTTCGCTGACGCCTTTCTCAAGGTACAACGAACGGACCTTTAGCTGTGAAGAGTCCTTAGCATACCAAAGTAAATAGTCGCCGACTCGACTAAGAGTTGTCGTCTGGAAACCGCTCGTTGTCGTGAAGGAGATTTGCGCGACGAAGTTTTCGCTCCCCAACACCTCATCCATCAAACACCTAACGAGATGAACATTTTCATCCGAGATTTGAACAAAACAGGAGCCGGAGGGATGAAGCAGTTCCTTGGCTACAAGAAGACGGTCGCGGAGATAACTTAGATAAGAATGGATGCCCAGCTCCCAGGTGTCGCGAAAGGCTTTGATCTGTTCGGGCTCGCCGCTGAGCGATTCGTCGTCGGCGTCGCGCACGGTGCGATTGTTTAGTCTGATCTGCCAGTTCGAGCCATACTTGATGCCGTAAGGCGGATCGACGTAGATGCATTGGACTTGCTCGGCCATGCCTTCGCGCTCGAGCAGCGAAGTCATGACCAGGAGCGAGTCGCCCTGGATGAGGCGGTTGGTCCAGCCGTCGGAGTGGGTGTAGTAATCGGAGACTTTCTCCAGCTCTTCGTGGGTGATGATGTTGCCGAATAGCTCGTTGACCGAGAAGCCCAGGTCGGGCTGCTGCCGATCTTCGGTGGCGACGATGCGATAGAGGCCTTTGATGAGCGCTTCGGGTGCGATGTGTTCGTGCCGATAAAGCGAGCGAAGATCGACAACCAGCGGGGAGTCGTCGTTCTCTTCGCCGTACTTGCTCAGCCAGTAAAGTTCCGGGTCTTGTCCGCGATGGACGATCGGATTTTTCGGGAATTCGCTTTTCGCTTTCGCTTGGACTAATGGACTGGCCGCTTCATAGCCGGCTTCTTCGCCGCTCGGAATATGGACGCGCTTCTGTCCTTTATGCCGGATGCTTTTGACGGGCGGCTTTTTCATTGAAGATGTCGATCTTAGTTCCAGTGATCCTTAACGAATTGATAAATCCGGCGTGCTTGTTCGAGGGCGATGCGCGCTTCATCGATGCTCGGCCAAAAAGTTGAATCGTAGCGAAGTTTTACAGCGTATGGAGTCAACGCCATGGCCTCGGTTGATAGCTCTTTGAAGCCCGGCGCCAGCGACGCGCAAAGTTCAATGACTCTCTCCAAGTCGTGTTCTTTGGGAAATGGAGTGTCATGTGCGATAAGCCATGCTTTGAGAGATTTCTCGGCTGCTTGCTGACAATGGAAACATGCGCCCTGCAAGTTCGTGTTGTTGGTGACCAGGACCTCTGCCCCGGCGAAATCACTTTCGGCCAACTTCAGCCAACGCGCGGCGACGTCGCCGTTACCTTTCATAAAGAACTTTGCCTTCGCGCAAAGCGGTGGTTTCAAGCGCGAGACTGGCTCCGCGCCATTCGTCGATCTCTTGCGGCGTACGAACGACGATTTGGGTAGTTACTGGAATTCGGAGCTCTCGCAGCGCAGTATCGATGGGCCCTGATCGCTTCCACTCGGGTTGAGTGGCTTGCTTGACGATAAGAAGCAAATCAATATCGCTGTCCGGTTTGTTTGTTCTGCGTGCGCGGCTACCGAAAAGGACGATTTTCTCCGGGTCGCATGCTTTGACAATGCGATCGACGATTTGCTGAAGGAGCTCCGGCTCAAGTGCGGGCAGGTTCGCCTCAATCATCCGCGGTATTGCCGTTGGTGAATTTGGATCCCGCAGGCGCCAGACCAGCTGGTTGCGTCCGTCGCGAATGTCTTCGCTGATCTCGATGAAATCCCAGCGATCCCATTTAAACTGTTCGCGGATGCAATTGACAGCGGGCACCCAGCGGTTCTTCGCCGCCCAGACTTTCTCTGCCTTATTGCGCTTCTGTCCGGTTACTTCCAGAACGAGATTGATCGTTTCGCCGGCATCGGTGCGGGCGCGAACAATAAAGTCCGGGTAGTAAATTTTCTCGTCCCCTTCCTTGTTAGTGTAAGGAATTCGAAAATCGAGGAAGGCGTTCTTGACCCACGAGATGACGCGGCCTTCATCCGCCAGATCGTCCAACATTTTCGCCATCTTGCCTTCCCAGCCGCTGTCGATGACAACAACGTTCACATGGCTGTGTTTTGTCGGATGCACTTCCTTACTCGTCTGGCCATGCACGAAACGGCTGCTTCCCGTAGGATTGTAGTAGTTCAGCTTTGGTCGAATGCGCTCCTCACCCTTTCCCGCTGGATGAATCGCTTTCTTGATATGAGACGCCACTTTCTTTGAATCATGGAAGTAGAGGAGCTTTTTCCATTCGGGGCCTTTATGGAGAACACGGACCTTGTTGTTGTACCAATCGGTGACAATGGTCGTGAGTTGGTGAAAACGATCAAACTCCGGATTTCCCTGCTCATCGGAAAACTCTTCCCGTAAGACGGCTTTGGCGATGGCGTAGATGATGTGCTTCTCTCGCATTTGCAGAACGTCTTCGATGGTAAGATCAACTTTGCTGCCATCGATGCCCGTCTTCATCTCGGTCCGGGTCGGTAACATCGACCCATCGATCTCATAATGTTCGATTCCGTCGAAGCTGTAGCTCAGCTTGCCTTCCGGGTAATCGAGGCGATAACCGTCGATGTTTGGGAAAGTGATCTCGTAACGCGCGGTTCGATCGCGCACGGCGTAAACCGGCTTAACGTCGACGGGGCGTGGCGTAGGCGTTTTCCCGCCTTTGAATAGCTTGAATGGGACGCCGATGATGTGCGCGTACTCAGGTGGGAATTTATAGGTGACGATGGAACGTTTGTCCGAAGTCGAAGTGCCCTGTTTATCGTACCCTTGCAGGAAGTATGTTTTTCGGCGCAGGGCTCTACCGGCTACCTGTTCGCACAGCAACTGCGAGCCAAAGGCGCGCAGACCGGCAATGTGGGTGACATTATTGGCGTCCCATCCTTCGGTGAGCATGGAGACGGAGACAACACAGCGGATATGCCCCCCAAGTGAATTCGGCTTTCCGACTGTGTTCACGACCTCGCGTAGGATTTCGGCGTTAGTCATTTGCTCGGCAGCTCCCTGGCCGTAAACGCGTGAGTAATCTCGCTTGAATTGTTCGATCTCGCTGGCAAAGACGCGTTTGAAGTCGTCGTCAATCTGGCCGGAGTTTTCCAAGGCATCGCTGTCGATCAACAACGTTGGTGGCTTTGGCCGCGGGCGATTGGTGTCGCGCTCGAAATTAGAGAAGAGATCGTAAATGCCCGAGATTACCTGCTCGCCTTCACCATTCTCGCCGGTCTTCTGAACGTAACCGGCTACATATTTAAATACCTCTTTGGAGACCGAGGTGTTGTTGCAGACGAAAATGAAGACTGGCGGCGTATCTTGCATTTCCAACTGTCGAGTTCCGCGCGCCTCGAGGGTGTGTTTCCGATCCCGAAATTCGTCTTGGTAGTGCTCGTAGAATTGCTTGAAGGCGGCTTTGACGATCTCAGGAAGTCGTGGCGGTTCCTCGGAGAGCGTTTCGCCCTCCGCTTTCGCTCGGGCGCGCCGCTTCTTCTGGCCGGCCTTCGGGAGCTCATCGCGAACATGAGCATACAGGTCGCGAAGAACAGGCATTTCAACTGCCTGTGTGTCATCACTGGTCGGCAAAAATGGAATCTTCACCAATCCTGACTCGATGGCATCGATAAGGCCGAAATCAGTTACGACCCAGGGAAACAAGCTGTAGGGATCGTAGCCGGAGCCGGTGAGATAGTATGGTGTGGCACTGAGATCGTAGATTGAGCGGACCTTGTAACGTTGCGTAATCTCGCGAAGTCCACTGAACCAAACCGCGGCGCGTTCATTCTCGCGTTTTGCATCCTCTCCTTCAGCTTTTCGCTGATCGTATTTCGGAGCGTAGCAATGGTGCGCCTCATCATTGATCACGAGCAGGCGCGAGTCGGGCCTAAATTTGCCGACAACGCGTTTGAGCACTTGAGAGATATCTTCTTTTGCCTCGGTCTTACGACCATCCGGGCCGATTTTTCCATCGAAAGGCGACCGTTTATTGCCTTGAAGCGTGCGAGTTTGAAGCTGTTGGTAGTTAACAATAACAAGTTTCGCGTTGAGCTGCTGAAGGTCTTGACGCCAGTGCGAAGGAACAAGCATCCGCGTGTAGTAATAATCAGTTGCTTCAACGCCACTGCGACTATCGACGCGCAGGGCTAGAAGCCGATCGCGAATTGTTATGCCAGGTGCGACTATCAGGAAATTGTCCGCAAACCGGGTATCGCCGCGATATTCCTGCCGATTAAAGAAGTGATAAACGAGCAGCGCACCCATCACCACGGTCTTGCCCGTACCAGTCGCCATTTTGAAGGCAACACGAGGAAGGCTGGCGGTCTCAATTTGCGCTTTTTGGAGATCGCTCAGAATGCGCTGCCCGGCATTCGATTTCTCGGCAACTTCATTGAGATAAATGGCGGTCTCGATTGCCTCCTGCTGTGCAAAGAAGAGTGACTGAGTGAAATCGCGCTCCTGATTCTTAAACCAGAAGCGAAGGAGCTCGCCTGAAACGCGCGTAACGTTGGGGTAATCTGCCTGGCGCCATCCTGCCACTTCCAGACGCAGGATGTTTATGAGGTGGCTACCGTAATTGTTTGCCGCGAATTCGTTGACCTCCATGAGTCCCAGCTGTGCACGCTGCGGAACCGGCACTGTTTGGACGATCCCGGTGAAGATGCGGCGCCCTTTCACTGGTTTCTCGTAATCCAGCTCGCCTTCGAGATTGGTCGCGTAGTGCCATTCCGGCTCGCGATATGGATTGTTAAGAATCGGATTGGGCTCGGCCATCACCACAATCTATCTATCGGATTCGATAAAAAGAAACAAGACGACGCAGTTTGTCAGGGCGTCTTGACTTCATTAACAGTGGGAGAAGAAAAGGAGGCAGTCTGTGAATCGTGCGACTCTCAAAGGCCCGGCCGGTAAGGATTGCTCATGACCAGCTAGTGCCGGCCGCAAGATTTTCGGCGACAATTCCCTCCTCTGTCCAATAACGGGCGCCTCAGTCGTTGCGCTAAATTCGCATTTGATTACGAAACAAATCAGAACTGACTAAGAGGAACCCATATGCCTCTCGACCTTCCGACACCCATTGCCATCCGGGCCGAGTGAGAGAATCATTTTCGGGGGCCCGGCTCCCCGGTTCGGTAGGGAAGAGGCAGATATTCCACTGAAGGCTGGCGACGAATGGGCTGCGGATAGAGTTGCATCAAGCGCAAGATATTCTCAGGTATGTCATCCCGGACAGGCAGACCCAGTTCCCGTCCGCGCTCACAGGTAATCGGAAAATCGTGTGTCCAGGTGCCGCTGGTCAGCAACTTGGCCAGCTCCGACGCTTTCTCAGCCGGAACCTTGGGCCCGAGCAAATCCGTTACCTCATGCTCCATTTGGAAAAGCGCCTTCTCCGCCTGGTCCGCGAGAATCAACGTTTTGTCATCCACGTCGGCGATCGGTTTTTGACGCGCTGCTTTTACAATTGATGCCGCCGGGTATTCACCCAACTGCGGATCGACCGGGCCCAAGACCGCATGCGCGCACATGACGATCTCATCCGCCGCGAGCGCGATCAATGTGCCACCAGACATGGCATAGTGCGGGACAAATACCGTGACCTTGCCTTTGCGCTTGGAAACAGCACGCGCGATCTGGGTCGCGGCCAGCACCAGTCCACCCCACGATATGGAACCACGCCGTACAAGAATTGGTGCGTTAGAAGCGGCCAAAAACTGTCGACTGGAAAGCCGACGGACAAAGCCTAGGCGGGATGGGCGAAACGTGCCGGAACAAGACCGAACAAATAGAAAAGCTGCTCAACTGATTGGTGCGGCAGTCCCAACTCAAAAAAACACTACCATATTGACCAGAATCAATGCCCGAGTCGCCACCGGTGTGGAGCGACTCGGAACAGAATCTTTATTGGAAACATCTACGTTGAGCGAAATACGCCCGTCCGGCTCCGACCCGCTTGTAGACGTTCCAGCTCTTTGGTCAAGTCGAGAATGATTCTGATGCCGGCAAAATCGTCACCGCAGACGGTGCGGAGCGCTTCGATGCGACGGAGCGAACGAATGCCGTCGCCATCAAAGGAATAGCCTTCAACTCCGGTATCGAGCAGCGGCGAAAGAAGGCTGTGCTTGCAGTAAACAAGAATCGTCCGGCGCGGCACTCCGGTAAGCTGGGCCGCCGCTTCAATTGTATAAACAGCGTCGGCGGGCGGATCGAACAGCTCTAGCCAGCGCGACGGCGTTGCCACCATCTCGTTCGATACTGCCCTTGTCGCTGGATTTATCATGTCATCACGTCGTGATATCGCGTTTCAGGGCAAGAATAGTTCCCCCGACATTGCAATACGCAATCGACAAAGGTCTCGTCGCGCGCTCAGTTTGCGCGCGGTGATATGCGCGCCCTCGTCTAATTGAGGGCGCGCACCTTTTTTTGAGAGGTTAGCTGACCTTGACCTCTATTTGCTTGGTTTTGGCTTTCTCGCTCTTCGGCACGTGAACCGTGAGCATGCCATCCTTGAACTCAGCTTTTATTCTGTCGCCCTCGGCCAGATCGGGAAGAGCGAAACTTCGGACGAAACTGCCGTAGGACCGTTCGACTCGATGGTATTTCTTCTTCGTCTCTTCCTTCTCGAACTTGCGTTCGCCGGCGATCGTAAGGACTCCGTTCTCGACTGTCACTTTTACGTCTTCCTTTTTCACGTCCGGCAGCTCGGCCTTGATGATGTATTCCTTGTCATCTTCGGTGATGTCGGCGAGCGGTTCCCAATCAGCAATGGTGATATCATCTCTACCGTTCGTACGGCGCCGTCCGAAGAAGCGCGAAAGCCGGTTTTCTACATCGGCCAATTCCATTGGCTCCCAGCGGGTGAGTGTATTGATCATAGCGTCCTGTTCCTTTCCTGCGCGGCGGTGGGTTATCGGGCTGCGTCCCGTCCGCCACCTGCCGGGAGCACAGCAAGCCTTCGATTCTCATCTTCGAGCCGATAGTGCCGGCGTGCTTGGTAACTTAGGTAACCTTTTTCAAATCACGCCTCTCCCCGTTTACGAGAGACCGAACGGAGATGAGGTTGCGCGGTCATAGATCGGTGGGGAAAGGATTTAAGTGAAGCGCGCCGCCACGGAAACGATACTCGGCTCTGTCGTCGAAAAGCCACTGCTCCGTTTGCATGCTGCTTCGAGCATCGAGCCATTCTGGATAGCGGTGCAGCGCGTGATCGAGGCAGTCCTCCCCGGTTCCCTGGTCGGTCTGACCTTGCAGCATCATCCGATTTCCCCGTTCATCGCCAAATGGTCGCGACCGATTTTAAACGGCTCCTTCAATGCTGGGCCAATCGAGACCTATCTGAGCAAGCATCCACGCGGCCGCCGGTTTGTCCGCGCCAGTGATGTCTTTCCCAAGCGCGCCGCCATGCTGCGGTCGGATTTTTATCGGAAATACATGGCGCCGCAGCAGCGAGTCCATGCCATCGGCCTCTTCTTTTGGCAACGCCAAAGGCTCCTCGCCATCATTGTAGTCATGCTGACGGCGGAACAGGGTGACTTCACCTCAGTGCAAACGAAGTTGCTCCGCCACCTCTACCCGCAGTTTGAGACGGCCCTGCGACGGCTGCACTCGCTCGAACGTGAACGCGCCGCGCGCACCGCGCTCGAAAGCTTTTTGAGCCGGCTGCCACTGCCGACGATGCTGCTTCGCTGGAACCTCCGGCTGGTTTATCAGAACAAAGCCGCGCGCGAGTTTTGCAATTTGTGGGCGGCGGGGCCGGAATTAGCCGCTGTAACCAAAGGCAATGGGCCAGTGCCGGCTGAGATTCTCGACCGATGTCGCCGGCTGAAGAAAGAATGGCGACAATCATCGCGATTGGCCACGCCCCGGATGATTCTGCGGCAAGAGGTCATTCATCATTCGAAATGGTCCTTCTTGCGCGCGACACTTAGTATGAGACAGCTCAGCACCGGCAGCCTGGCTCGGCCGCATTTCTTAATTGAATGCGAAGAATTACGTCGCCCCGCCACACCTTTGCCGCATTTGGTACGTCTCACTCAACGTGAACAGCAATTGACCAGATTGATCTGTGATGGCCACAGTAACCAGGAGATCGCGGACGAAGCCGGATTAAGCGTGGCCATGGTCAAGAAGCATCTCTATTCCATCTTCCAAAAACTTGAGGTCCCCAGCCGCAGCCGTTTGATCGCCCTCATGCGCTGAGGGCAGCAACTCATAGTCAGGCGGGTTCGCTTATTGAAACGATAATGCTGCGTACTTGCCCAATTTCTTCAAAAGCTGCAGCAATGTTAGGCGCTCCCTTTTCGAAAGGGCGTTGACGGCATCTTCCATCGCCGCGGCGTGTTCGCGAAAGCCGCGAGTGATTAATGCTCGTCCCTTCGCCGTCAGTTCAACCTGACGCACCCGCCGATCGTTGGTGCGCTCTTTGCGCGCGACCAGCCCTTTTTTCACCAGCCGATCAACGGCCACGCTAATTGAACCCGGTGTCAGCCAGACTTTCGGTCCGATGGTATTCACTGGAAGCGGGCCCGTGTGCAGGAGGACTTCCAGGACGCGGAAATCAGAGTCGCCCAGTTTCGTCCGCTTGATGCTCCCGGCCGCGTGGGGGACCAGCGCTTGAAAAGCTTTCATGAAAACGAGCCAGAGATGAACGCCGGTGGAATCTGGTATTGGAGTGGTCTTGTTCTGTCTCATGCCAAATTTTACATTGACATAGATTATATTGATATCAATATACTGTATATCAAACAAACGAAACTAACATGAAAATCACTAATGTTATCGCCCGTTTCCTTCTTGGTCTCATCTTTCTTACTTTCGGACTGAACGGCTTCCTCCATTTCCTGCCCGCGTCTCTTCCTTCCGGAACCGCCGGGCAGTTCGTGGGAGCGCTCTTTGTCTCCCATTATTTGGTTGTGGTATTTCTCCTCCAACTCGTCGCGGCGGTCCTGCTCGTGATCAATCGCTACGTCCCGCTCGCCCTCGCCCTGCTCGCTCCGATCATCGTCAACATTCTGCTCTTTCACCTATTGATGGCTCTGGCCGGTCTGCCTCTGGCTCTGGTCGTGACGGTGCTGTGGATCGTCGTTTTCCTGAGCGTCCGCTCTGCCTTCGCAGGCCTCTTGCAGCAGCGTGTCCCAGCGTAAACAGGTGAATCAGGAACATATGGAGATTGGGGTAGATAGTTTCATCGCGGCAACCGTTGACCCTGTCGCGGATCGGGCAGTTGATCCCGCAAAACATCTCAGCGAATTGCTCGAAGCAATCACCCTCGCTGACGAAGTCGGCCTCGATGTGTTTGGCATTGGGGAACATCACCGGCGTGAGTTCCTCGACTCCGCCCCGACTGTGATCCTCGCCGCCGCCGCGGCCCGAACCCACCGTATCCGATTAACCAGTGCGGTCACCGTTCTGAGCGCGGCCGATCCCGTGCGCGTCTTTCAAGAGTTCGCGACGCTTGATCTACTTTCGAACGGAAGGGCAGAGATCGTCGCCGGGCGCGGTTCATTCATCGAAGCGTTTCCGCTCTTTGGCCTGGAGCTCGAGGACTACGATTCGCTCTTTGCCGAGAAGCTCGACCTGCTTCTGAACATTCGTGCGAACACGCATGTTCATTGGTCAGGCAAGCATCGCGCTCCGCTTACCGGGCAGGGAGTTTACCCGCGCCCGCTCCAGGACCCGCTGCCGGTTTGGCTCGGTGTCGGCGGCACGCCAGGGTCCTTCATTCGCGCCGGTACGCTCGGACTGCCACTAATGGTCGCGATCATTGGTGGCGAACCGCACCGTTTTCGGCCACTGATCGATCGCTATCGCTGGGCCGGTCTGCGTGCCGGCCATTCTCCAGATCAGCTCAAGCTGGGCATCCACTCATTAGGCTACGTCGCCGACAGCGCGGCGAAGGCGGCCGATGAATTCTTTCCCGGTTATGCGCGCAGCTTTTCTGAGATCGGCAAGGAACGCGGCTGGCCGCCAGTCACTCGCGCACAGTTCGACGCCCTGCTCGGACCGACCGGAGCGCTCCTCGTCGGCGATCCGGAAACGGTCGCGGACAAGATCCTGCGCGTCCACGAATCGTTAGGCGGCATCTCCCGGCTCACCTTCCAAATGAGCGTTGCCGACTTGCCGCACGCCAAACTCATGCGCGCGATCGAGCTGCTCGGAACGCGGGTTGCTCCTCTCGTCCGGAGAGCGCTCGCGTCTGGGACGCCGGCCGCTTCCTCAACGAAATCCGAACGCGCTGCGTAATCGCGAAGGCTGACCTAAAATAATTTCGCTCCTTTTGCGCGATGGCGAACTGTCGGCGGCGGCTTAAATTTCCGTGTGACGCCGAAATCCGAAGCGAACCGAAGAACACACATGCCGGCCGATCTTCCGATCCCGATCGCTACTTATATCGCTGCGGCGAACCAGGGCGAGGCGGAGGCATTGGCGCAATGCTTTGCCGAGAGCGCGATCGTGCGAGATGAAGGCAAAACGATCGAAGGCTTGGTCGCGAT
>WNFY01006399.1_pt1 | contig 15410 bp, 11 predicted proteins | sample 5400091 | NCBI WGS metagenome assembly WNFY01 (sample SAMN13153364, study PRJNA577476) | soil metagenome | isolation source: 60 cm soil or saprolite under grassland replicate 1 | place: USA:California | collected 2016-06-15 | reverse complement strand
TTCGCCGCGGTCTGATGGCTTCCGGGGGGACGGCGGGCGCGCAGCACGAGGAGCTGACCCGGGGCGGTGCGTTAGCTCCCGGACGTCCCGAGCGGGCTCGGCGCGGTGAACTCCACGCGCACCACCGCCTGGCCGTCAGGCAGCACCACGGGCACCGTCCTGACCGGCCCGATGCTGGTATCGAGCCCGCTCAGGGCCGAACGCACCGACCGCACGTAACCGGCCTGCGTCAGGCCGCCCGCCGGGCTCGCCGGGCCCGCCGGGGTCGCCGGGCTCAGGTCGGCGTAGCGGAGCGGGACCCCCGCGCTCACGCCCGGGCCGACGTTGCCGAACCCCATGACGCTGACCCGCAGGTGCCGGGACAGGGCGGTGAGGGCGGACAGCAGGCGCAGGTCGACCAGGCCCCCGGTGAGCTGAGCCCGGGCGGACGTCTGGACGGTGATCCGCCGGTCGGCCAGCAGCCTGGCGCCGGCCGCCTTGGCGGCGGCCATGTCACCTGCCAGCGCGGTCTGGTACGCGACGGCCCCATGCGAGGCAACGACCCGGACGGTGATGCTCGCGGACCCGGAGCCGAAAGACGCGAGGACGGCCGGCGCCCAGGCCCGGTCGAGGCTGGTACCGAAAAACGCCCGGACGGCGCCCGTCTCGACGACAACGACGGAGCTGCGCGGATCGCGCGAAATCGGCCCGAGCACGAGCAGGTCGCGTGCCGGGAGCCCGCGCGCCTCGAGCGCCGCGCACATCACCCGATCGCAGGACACCGGCACGCCCGGCCTTACCTGCTGGGCGACCCAGGCGGCCGCCTGCCCGCGGACCGCCGCCTCGTGGCGGGTAGCCGCCTCCTGGCCGGCCGCGGTGGCGCTGGGCGCCCGCGTTCCGGTGAAGTGCCTGACCGCCACGACGGTCAGCGACCCGATGACCAAGGCGGGGATCACGATCAGGGCCGCCAGCCCGGCGCCCAGCCAGCTCGCGGATTCCGGCTCGGCATCGGGCGCGACGTCGGGCGCGGCCTCCGGGGACTTACCGGCGGTCCCGATCCACTCGGTGACCTCGTCCTCGGTGAGGGGTCCGGCGTTGGCGGCGCGTGCCCGCTCCTGCGCCGCGTCGGCAGAACCGGCCCGGCCACCGCGCGCGTCGGGCAGGCTGGTACCGCCGCGGCCGCTCCCGGCCCGGACCGACGGGGTAGTTACCTCGCCACCGGTCGGCCTGTCCTGGTCACGGGCCGCCGCCACCGCGCGCTCGGCGGTGACCGCCGTCTCCAGGCGCTGCCGTAGTTCAGCGGACAGCACCGGTGCGACGGGCGAGCCGGACTGCGACGTTGCGGCCCGGGCCTCGCCGCGGAAGCGCTGTGGCAGCTCCTTGTCGCCGCCTTTGTCTGCCATGCCGGTCAACCCCCAGCGGGACGCATGCCGGACGATGCGAACCGCACGGTATAGCGCAGCACAGGTTCGACATCTGTTCAAGCAAGACTACGAATTGTGATCAGAAATCCGCTGATTCCGGTGGGCGCGGTTACCTGGCGGCGGCGGGCGGCTCAGCTCATACCGGTGGTGGAGGCCGAACGGGACCGAGGATCCCGCGGGTGCCACGAGCCGCGGGCCACACTGGACAAGAAGCTGTCCACGGCACGGTTGAAGACGTCGGGTTCTTCCAGGTTGGCGGTGTGGCCGGTGCGCGGCAGGACCGTCAGGCCCGCGGTGGGGATAGTGCGCTTGAGCATCAGCGCGGGCTCCAGGCAGCCCTCGTCCTCGTCGCCCGCCAGGACCAGGACCGGGACGCTCATCGTGGCCAGGGCGTCGGTCAGCGCGTACAACGAGGGCCGTTCGGCCTGGACGCCGCGCATGGTCAGGGCGCTGCCCAGGGAAGAATGGCCGGCCAGTGCCTCGGCGAACTCGGCCCAGCCGCGCGGGTTCTTGTTCTGGAACTGGACCCGGGCCGGCCCGACCGCGTACCGTTCGGCGACCTTCGCGGCACCCTCCGCCGCGAACGCGGCCGCGATGAGCACGGACTCGGCGCGGAAGGCTTCGGCGCGCTCGGGCTCGGCGCCGTAGCCCGCGCCGGCCACCACCGCGGACCGGACCCGCTCCGGGTGCCCGAGCGCCAGGTGCAGCGCGGTGAAGCCGCCCATCGACAGGCCGACCACGTGCGCCTGGCCGATCTTGAGGCCGTCGAGCACAGCGATCGCGTCGGCGACGGCCCGCTCCTGGGAGTACGCCTCCGGGTCGGTGGGCACGTCCGACGGCGGGTAGCCGCGGGCCGCGTAGGTGACGCAGCGATAGGCCGCCGAGAAGAACCGCATCTGCGGCTCCCAGCTCCGGTGGTCGCCGGCGAATTCGTGGACGAACAGGAGCGGCTCGCCCTGGCCGGTCTCCTCGGCGTGCAGCTTCACGCCGTCGTCGGTCACGATCGCTGGCATCGCGTCTCCCCCTGATCTAGCTGACCTGGATCTGGCTGCGGCCCTTACCCGGATTCCTCTTTTACAGGATTCGCGCCCATGATGTGCTGATATGTCCGATCGGAGGCGGTGCCTGCGTCGCCTTCGGCGAGCGCGCGCACCTGCCAGTTCAGCTCACCCAGCCGGCGCAGGCCTCCAATGCATTTGACATACCATATTTCAGCGTTCGGAAGCCCCCGTGGTTCGGAGCTGAGCATGCCGCATCCTCACCTCGCCGTCGAGACCAGTCCGGCTGGCTTCCGCTGGGTGCGCCTGTCCCGGCCGGAGCGGCGCAACGCGCTCGACGTGAGCCTGCTCCGCGCGGTAACCGACGCGCTGGCGGCCGAGCCCGGCGTCCCGGTCCTGCTGACCAGCGCCGATCCGCGGGTATTCTGCGCCGGCGCCGACTTGACCATCACCGATGCCGAACGGGCGGCGGTCTCCGACCTCTTCTACGACTGCTGCGAGACCATCATCACTAGGCCTGGCCCGGTGATCGCCGTGCTGACCGGCCCAGCGGTCGGTGGCGGCGCGCAGCTGGCGGCAGCGTCCGACCTGCGGATCGCGGGACCGGGGGCGCGGCTGCGCTGGACCGGTCCGCCCGGACTCGACCTCGCAGTGGGCGCCTGGGTGCTGCCCGATCTGGTCGGCCGGGCCACGGCCATGGACCTGGTGCTGACCGGCCGCTGGCTGGAGGCAGCCGAGGCGCTGGCGCTCGGGCTGGTCAGCCGGGTCTGTGACGACCCGGAGCCCGTCGCGGCCGCGATCGCCGCCGACCTGGCCGACCGGGGCGCCGGGGCCGGCGTCAAGGGTGTGATGGCGGCCGGCGGGCTGCTCGATCGCTTGCGGGCCGAACGGGCGGCCAACCGTTCGGCCTGGGCCCGCGTCCTGGCTGCTCCATGAGCGGCTACCAGGACTGGAGCCTGGACGGCTGGCGGACTCACCTGCCCGGGGTGCCCGACGTGCCGGATTACGTGGCCCGGCTGGGCGGGGAGAGCCTGCCCGCGCTGGCCGCCGCGACCGCCAGCGCGGTACCGGACCGGGTCGCGGTCGCCGTGGACGGCGAGCCGGTTACCCACGCCGCGCTGGACGAGGCCTCCGCCCGGGTGGCGGCGTGGCTGGCCCGGCGGGTGCGTCCCGGGGACCGGGTGCTGCTCGCGGCCGGCTCCAGCATCGGCTTCGTGCGCTGCTACCTGGGCGCGCTGCGGGCCGGGGCCGTCGTGGTGCTGGCCAACCCCGGCTACACCGCCGCCGAGCTCGGGCACCTGGCCGACGACTCCGGCGCGGTGCTGGCCTTCGCCGATAGCGAGCCCGGTCGCCGGCTGGCCGGGCTGGGCCTGGGCCTGCAGATCGCGGACGCCGGGGAGCTGCCCGCGGACGTCCGGCCGGCCACCGGGGTGGCGGCCCGGCCGGACGAGGTGGCGCTGCTCGCGTACACCTCGGGCACCACCGGCAGGCCCAAGGGGGTGCCGCTGACCCACCGCCAGGTTACGGTCTCGATCCGCGCCGCGATGGCGGCCTGGCGGTGGCAGGCCGACGACGTGCTGGTGCACGCGCTGCCGCTGTACCACCAGCACGGCCTAGGCGGGATGCACGCCGCGCTGATCGCGGGCGGCACCGTGCACATCAGGTCGAAGTTCTCGGCCGACGCACTGGTGCAGGCCGCCGCCGACGCCAGGGCCAGCGTGCTGTTCGCGGTGCCCACCATCTACCAGGCCCTGGCGGATTCGCCGGCCGCGCGGGCCGGCGGGCTGCGAGGGCTGCGCCTGGCCGTCTGCGGTTCGGCTCCGCTGAGCCCGTCGCTGGCCGGACGGCTGCCGGCCGTGCTGGGGCGGCTGCCGCTGGTCAGGTACGGCACCACGGAGAGCGGGCTGAACGTATCCAACCCGGTCGCCGATCCGCGCGAGGACACGATCGGGGTGCCGCTGCCCGGCGTGCTCGTGCGCATCGGCACCGGGGACGGCTCAGCGGACGGCCTGGCCGCTCCCGGCGCCGACGGCGAGATCCAGCTCCGCGGGCCGCACGTCTTCTCCGGCTACTGGGACGACCCGGCCGGCAGCCAGGCCGCCTTCACCCCGGACGGCTGGTTCCGCACCGGTGACATCGGCACGGTGGACCCGGCCACCGGGCACCTGGTGATCCGCGGCCGGACCAAGGAGATGATCATCTCGGGTGGCCTGAACGTGTACCCGCGCGAGGTCGAGATCGCGCTCGAGGGTCATCCGTCCGTGGCGGAGGCCGCGGTGGCTGGGGTTCCGGACGAGCGCTGGGGTGAGCGGGTAACCGCCTGGGTGGTGCTGCGGGACGGGCACGATTTCGACGAGGCCGCGCTCATCGCGCACGCCCGGACGCTGCTGGCCGCGTACAAGTGCCCCAAGCGGGTGTTCCGGCTGGCCGCCCTGCCTCGCAACCAGCTCGGCAAGATCGTCCGCGGCGCCCTGGGCTGACCCGCGGAATGTCCCTCACGTCGGCATGATCGTCGGAAATGAGCTAGATGTCGCGCGGGGATTCCCGCGCGATGCCGTATCGGGCCGCGACCGGATTCCACACCTGCACGAAGGCCTGCTTGGCCGCGTCGGCCCGCTGGCTGGCGCTGAACGCGGCGTTGTAGGTGCTCGACTGGCTGGTCGGCGTGCACCCGCTGGTCAGCTGCTGCCGGGCCCAGGACAGATAGTCCCGGTCGGCCGTCAGCGAGCTGCCCAGCGCCGCCAGCAGCTTGGACTTCACCTGCGTGCCGCCCGGCAGGGCGGCGGTGGACAGGGTCGAGGCCCGGTCATACTGCCCGGCGCGCCGATTCACGACGGCCTGGAGCTGGCTGACCGCGCCGGGCAGGTTGGTGCACGCACCCACCTGGGTGACCGCGTTGTGCAGCGCCGTCCGGGCGGCGGCGCTCGAGGTCAGCAGCTCTTTCAGGGCCGCCGCCTGCTGGGAAGCCGTGACCGGCTCCGTCGGCGATGAAGCCGCTGACGGCGATGAAGCCGCTGACGGCGATGACTGCGTCGGGGACGGCGAGGAGGCAGCCGGCGTGGGGGTGGCTGCGGCCGGGTGGGCGGGGGCCGATCGCCCCGACAAGACGACACCGGATACGACCGCGGCGGCCACAACGACTACGGCGCCGACCGCCAGCACGGGCCCGCGGGCGCGGAGACGCCGGGCGGACCGTTCGGGATCGGCGCCGCCCGGATCGTCGGCGGGGGCCGGTTCCAGCGAGCCCGCTCCTGCGGGCCGGTCCGCCGCGTCGGCGTGCGAGTCTTTCGCGGCTGCCTGCGCGTTCTCCGCGCCTGGCCGCTGCTTCTCTTTAACACGGAGAATCCCCCGGCCGGCCGAAGCCGGCCAGGGCCAGCTGACGGGGCCGTTGCCGCGCGGTGCGGGCGACTGCGGTGGGTCCGCTGGCTCACCTGGCCGCAGGCCAAGCGCGGCACGCAGTTCCTCGGCGAACCGGCCACAGCTCGGGTATCGGCCGGCCGGGTCCTTCGCCAGCGCGGTGGCCAGCACCGAGTCGATCGCCGAAGGTATTCCGGCGCGCCGAGCGCTCGCGGCCGGAGGGTCCGCGTAGATCTGCGCGTACATCAGGGTCTGGCCCTGGTCGGGGCCGAACGGCGGCATGCCGCACACGAACTCGAACGCGGCGCACGCCAGCGAGTACTGGTCGGTCCGGCCGTCGGCGGCGCGGCCCTCGATCTGCTCGGGCGCGAGGTAGTCAAGCATCCCGGCGGCCTGGTCCGCCGTGATGACCTGGCCGGGCGGGAAGACCTGGCTCATCCCGAAATCGGAGAGATACGCATGGCTGCCCGCGGCCCGGCCACCCGCATCGTCGCCGTCGAGGAGGATGTTGGCTGGCCGGACATCACGGTGGATCACGCCGTGCGCGTGCGCCGCGTCCAGGGCCGACGCGAGCTGGGCGACTATCCGCCACGCATAGCCGAGCGGAAGCGGGCCGTGCCGGCTGAGCAGCGACCGCGTGTCCCCGCCGGTCACATAGCGCATGGCAGCGTACAGGATCCCGTCCGCCTCGTCAGCCTCGAAGACGGGAACGATGTGCGGATGTCCCAGCGCCGCGGCGGCCCGGGACTCGCTGATCATCCTGGTCCTGAAGCCGGAGTCGCGAGCCAGTTCCGGCCTCATCACCTTGAGCGCGACCCGGCGGCGCAGCCGCACGTCCTGGGCGAGGTAGACGACGGCCCGGCTGCCCTGCCCGACGTGCCCGTCCAGCCGGTAACCGCCGATCGTGCTGGTCTGCCCCGCGGCGGGCAACCCCGGACGGGTGGCGTGGCTCACCGAGGCCCCACCGGGCCGGGCGCGCCCGGCCAGCAGCTAAGGCTGGCCTTGCCCGCCGGGTCAGCCGGGCACCGGCTCCAGTGATGATCTCGGCGGTGCAGCTCACGAACCTCCCGTTCGCAGTGCGGCGCGCCAGGTAACCAGGCGAGCCCGCGGGCGCGGCGACCGCGCCGTATCGCCACGATATTGATATTGCACCAGGCCTGTCCGGCCAACCAGAAAGAGGCGGGCTCGCTCGTCCGCCGTCAGGCGGTCCGGACGCGGGCAGGCGGGCGGAGTTAGATCTTCCACTGCGCTGATATCTGGTCTACCATCCAGCTCACCGACGGCAGTGGCCGGAGGCGGGAACATGCGGCCCGCGCGGGAACAGGCCGACCCGGCGCAGCGCTGTAGCGAGACGGAAGGGGTTGCGGTGGATCTGCGGCTGGACGGAAAGGTCGCCGTCGTCACGGGCGCCAGCAAGGGCATCGGCCGGTGCGTCGCCGACTTCCTCGCCCGGGAAGGCTGCGACGTGGTCATCACCGCCCGGACCGCCGCCCCGCTGGAGGCCGCCGCAGAGAAGATCGCCGCCGATACCGGCCGGGCGGTGCTGCCGCTGGCCGGCGACATGAGCGTGACTGAGGACGTCCAGCGCTGCGTCGACGCCACCCTCGAGCAGTTCGGACAGATCGACATCTTGGTCACCTGCGCGGGCAGCTCACCCGGCGGGCTGCTCGAGGACCTGACCGAAGAGCAGTGGATGTCGAGTCTCAACCTGAAGTTCATGGGTTACGTCCGGTCGGTGCGCGCGGTCATCGGTCACATGCGCGAACGCGGCGAGGGTGCGATCGTGCTCGTCGTGGGCAACGACGGCCTCAAGCCCAGCTACTGGGAGATGACGGCGGGCGTGGCCAACGCCGCGGACATCAACTTCGCCTCCTCGGTCGCCGAACAGTACGGGCGGCACGGGGTGCGCATCAACACCGTCAACCCCGGCCCGGTGAACACCGACCGGTGGGACACTCTGGAGAAGGCCTTCGCCCGCGACAAGGGCGTGACCCAGGAGCGCGCGCACGAGCTGGCCCGGCAGTCCATCCCCTTCGGCCGCATCTGCGAGCCGGATGAGGTCGCGGCGCTGGTCACCTTCCTCGCCTCGCCGCTGGCCAGCTTCATCAACGGCGCCCATATCCCGGTCGACGGGGCGCAGCGCAAAGCCATGATGGACCAGTAGGGAGCCTAGTAAGGGAGCAGTGCCATGACCCACGCTGCCGGCGCCGCCGAGCTGCGGCCGCTGCAAATCGAGATGAACGGGATCAACGTGATCTCCGAGTCCGAACGCAAGGGCCGCCCCCGGGACCTGTTCTGGCCGTGGTTCGCCGCGAACATCTCGGTGCTCGGGCTCAGCTACGGCGCGTTCGTGCTCGGCTTCGGCATCTCGTTCTGGCAGGCGCTGATCGTCGGCGCGGTCGGGATCGTGCTGTCGTTCCTGGCCTGCGGGTTCATCTCGGTGGCCGGAAAGCGGGGCTCGGCGCCGACGATGGTGCTCAGCCGGGCCGCGTTCGGGGTCAACGGCAACAAGCTTCCGGCGGCGATCTCCTGGGTGTTGACCGTGGGCTGGGAGACCGTCCTGGTCATCCTGGCCACGCTGGCCACCGCCACCGTGTTCAAGCAGCTGGGCTGGGGCGGCGGCGACGGCACCAAGGTCGTCGCGCTGATCGTCGTGGTGGGGCTCACCATTTTCGGCGGCGTGATGGGCTTCGACCTGATCATGCGCCTGCAGACCGTGATCACCATCGTGACCGGGGTGGCCACCGTGGTGTTCATCGCGCTGGTCGCGGACCACATTCACTGGCACACCGTGTCCGGCATCCACACCGGCTCCGCCCAGGCCGTCATCGGTGCGCTGGTGTTCGTGATGACCGGCTTCGGGCTCGGCTGGGTGAACGTCGCCGCGGACTACTCGCGCTACCTGCCCAGGCGGTCCTCCGGCGCGGGCGTGGTCTGGTGGACCACGTTCGCCTCGTCCATCGCTCCTATCTTCCTGGTGGTGTTCGGCCTGCTGCTGGCCGGCTCGTCCAGCAGCCTGAACTCGGCGATACAAGCCGACCCGATCGGGGCGCTGGCCACGCTGCTGCCGACCTGGTTCCTGGTGCCGTTCGCGATCGTGGCCGTGCTCGGGCTGATCGGCGGCTCGGTGCTCGACATCTACTCCTCCGGGCTGGCGCTGCTCACCCTCGGCGTCCGGGTCCCCCGGTACGTGGCCGCCCTTATCGACGGCACCGTGATGACCCTCGGGACCATCTACGTGGTGTTCTTCGCGCACAGCAACTTCATCGTCCAGTTCCAGGGCTTCCTGATCACGCTCGGCGTGCCGATCGCCGCCTGGTGCGGGATCATGCTGGCGGATATCGCGCTGCGGCGGCGGGACTACGCCGAACCCGAGCTGTTCACGGCGCGCGGCCGCTACGGCGACATCAGGTGGCTGCCCGTGCTGACGGTCGTGGTGGCCACCGGGCTCGGCTGGGGACTGGTCACCAACGGCCTGGCCAGCTGGCTGACCTGGCAGGGCTATCTGCTCGGCCCGTTCGGCCTGGGCGGCAAGGACGGCGCCTGGGCCTTCGCCAACCTCGGTGTGCTGATCGCCCTGGCCCTCGGCTTCGTCGTGACGTTCGCGTTCAGCCGGGCCTCGGTACGGGCCGAGGAGGCCGCCCCCGTGACCGCGCCCGCTGCCGTCTAGCCCCCGGCCAGGGCCGGAACTTGCCAACAAAGCAGTGCCATGTCCGGCTCAGGGCTTCTTTCGGCGCGTATGCGACGTTTAACCTGACGGAATGGGGACGCCTTCGCCAGGCTGGGATTTGCTGGTCCGCCAGGCTAGCGTGGCCGCCCGGCGGCGCAGGCGGCGTCGCCGCCAGCGCCGGATGCTCTGGCTGCTGACCGGCGCGACGACAGCAGTGCTGGTGGTCATCGCCTTGATCATCATGCACATCTCGAAGGTCCCCACGAAGGTCAGGCCCGCCGCGCTGTCTGCCTCGGCGCGGACGGTCAGTCACCCGAAAGCCTCCGCGACGGCGCGCCGGGCCAAGCCGTCCCCGCGCAGCCGGCACACGGTAACGTACCCGCGGGTGATCGACGCCTCGTCGGGCCTGACCTACCGGATGCTCGGCGCGCCCTGGCGGAGCAGCTGCCCGTCCGACCTGAACACCTCCGCATTCGACTGGACCGCGGGCGAGAACACGGTGGCCGGGCACGTCAGCCTCGGCGGGTCTGTCATCGATTGGCACGGCCTGGCCTGTTCGGGGCAACTCCAGCAGCAGTTCCCCTACGGCGGCCCGGCCGACCTGGAGCAGACCGCGATAAGCCTGGTCAGCGCGCTGGACCCGGCCTACTACGCCGGAGTGCAGCACACCCGCGCGACCGAGGAGAGCTCCGCGATGCGGGTCAGCGGGCACAGGGCCTGGAAGATCGAGTTCGCCATGGACTACACCGACGGCGCCAGCCAGGGCCTGACCTGGACCACCGAACTGGGCGCCGTGGTGGTCGTGGACCGCGGCGCCGGCCAGTTCCCCGCCGTGTTCTACGTCTCGGTGCCCGCCAGCCTCGGCACCCAGAAGGTCGCCACCTTCCTCAGGTCGCTCCGGGTGACCTGACCGGCCGCGCGTCAGCTGGCTTCGGCGATGCTGATGTTGCCGCCGCCGCTGTCCACCTGGATCGTGTGGCGGGAGGCGTTGTTGACCGGCACCGAGGCGTGGTAGTCGCCGCCGCTGGCGTTGCTCTTGATGTCGTAGCTGGTGTTGCCGCGCGGCACGACGATGGTGATGTCGCCGCCGCTGCCGCCGATCTTGAGGTAGTCCGGGACGGCGGTGAACACCAGGGTCACGTTGCCGCCGCCGGAGTCCATGGTGACATGGGGCGAGAACAGGCCGCTGCCGTCGACGTCGCCGCCGCTGGTGGTGAAGTTCAGGACGCCGCCGAGGTCGCTGGCGGTCAGGTTGCCGCCGCCGGACAGCACGGCGACGGTGCCGCCGATCCTCGATAGCCCGACGTTGCCGCCGCTGCTGTCCAGCGTGACGTTGCCCTGGATGCCGCTGACCTGCATGTTGCCGCCGCCGGTGGTCAGGTCGACGGCGGTGTGCGACGGGACGTCGAGGGTCGCGTTCAGTCCGCAGTTGCCGGTAGGCATGTCGCACTGCAGGCTGATGCCGCTGCTGCTCACCGTGAAGCGCGGGCGGACGAGGCTGTACTCGACCTTGCCGGTCAGCCGGGCCGTGCCGTCGCTGACATGGCCCTGGTGCACGGTGATGTCGCCGCCGCCGGTGCTGGCCGCCACGCGCCCGTTCTGGACGGGGATGGTGGCGCTGACCGGGAAGCTTGCCTGGCCGATGCTGGCCACGAGGCTGAAGGCGGACCAGCCGATCAAGACGAGCGCGATCGGCACGCCGATCGCCAGGGTGGCCCAGCGGCCCGGCGTCATGCGCAGGTCGGCGGGCGGGCGCGGCGGGCTGGTCACAGGCCCGGTGGCGGGCAGGGTGGTCATGGCGTGTCCCCGTTTCATCCGGTGCCCAGGTAGCGCAGCACCGCGAGGACGCGACGGTGGTCGCGGTCGCCGGGCGCCAGCCCGAGCTTGGTGAAGATGTTGTTGATGTGCTTTTCCACCGCGCCGCCGCCGACCACGAGGGCCGCGGCGATGGCGGAGTTGGACCGGCCCTCGGCCATCAGCGCGAGCACCTCGCGCTCGCGCGGGGTGAGCTCGCCGAGCGGGTGGCGGCTGCGGGCGAGCAGTTGCGCGACGACTTCGGGATCGAGCGCGCTGCCGCCCGCGGCCACCCGGTGCAGCGCGTCGAGGAACTCGGCGACGTCCGCGACCCGGTCCTTGAGGAGGTAGCCGACTCCCTGCGGGCGCCCGGAGATCAGCTCGGTGGCGTATCGCTCCTCGACCCACTGGGATAGGACGAGCACGCCGGTGTCCGGCCAGCGGTCCCGGACCATCAGGGCCGCGCGCAGGCCCTCGTCGGTGAAGGTGGGCGGCATCCTGACGTCGACGACGACCGCGTCCGGGCGATGTGCGTCGACCGCGCGCAGGAACTTCTCGGCGTCGCCCTCGGCCGCGGCCACCTCGTGCCCGGCCTCGGTGAGCAGCCGGGTCAGTCCCTCGCGCAGCAGCACGGAGTCCTCCGCGATCACTACCCGCATGGCAGTTCCGCCGCGATGATCGTGGGGCCGCCGGACGGCGACTCGACCGAGAGCCGCCCGTCCACCCCGGTTACCCGGTCGGCCAGGCCGGACAGGCCAGGACTGTGCACGTCAGCGCCTCCTATGCCGTCGTCGCTGATCACGACGGTCAGCGTGCCCGGGTATCCGCGGCCTTCCACTACCACCTTGGCGTGGCTGGCGCGGGAGTGCTTGGCCACGTTGGTAAGCGCCTCGGCCACCATGAAGTAGGCGACCGCCTCGACCGAGGACTTCGGCCGCACCGGCACGTCCACGTGCACCTCGACCGGCACCGGGCACAGCGCGGCCAGGCCGGACAGCGCGGCGTCCAGCCCGCGCTCGGTCAGCACCGGCGGATGCACTCCGCGGACCAGGTTGCGCAGCTCGACGAGGGCCTCCTTGGCCTGGGCGTGCGCCTGGTCGACCAGGCCGGCGGCCGCGTCGAGGTCGTCGGCGAACCTCGCCTTGGCCCGGCCCAGATCCATGGCCAGCGCGACCAGCCGCTGCTGCGCGCCGTCGTGCAGGTCACGCTCGATCCGCCGCCGCTCCGTCTCGGCCGCGTCCACCACCCGCTCCCGGCTGATCTCCAGCTCGGTCACCCGGGCGGCCAGGTCCCGGCGCGGGCCGAGCAGCCGACGGGACAGCGCCGCGTCCGCGACGGCCATGGCCCGGGTCAGCTGCGGCGCGGCCAGCAGCAGGACCAGGCCGGTGACTGCCGCGGCGGCCATCGTGGGCGTCCCCTTCAGCACGGTTCCGTCGATGTCGGCGCCGCCGCTCGGCAGCGACCCGTTGTACAGCGGCAGGGCCAGCGCGACCAGGCCCGCGGCCCAGGCCGAGAAGCAGAGCGTGACCGCGACCGCGCTGACTGGCAGCCTTAGCAGCCCATAGCCCAGCTCTCCCCAGGTCGCCCGCTCGGTCAGCATGCGCCAGCGCGGGACGATGCCCCAGCGGTAACCGGCCCGGGCCTCGGTGGGCCAGGCCGGAATCCGCACCCCGAGCATCAGGCTGAGCCTGGCCCGCTCGGCCTCGGCGCACAGCGTCGCGGCCCGCAGCGTCAGGCCCAGGATGGGCAGGCCGGTCAGGGCCAGCACCAGCAGGCTGAAGCCGAGGCTGAGGCCGGTGACGAAGACCACCATGACCGCGAGGCCGAGGAACAGGCCGGCCAGGTGGCTGATCATGGCGAGCCAGGTGCGCGGCGACACCAGATCGCGGAGGAGGAACATGGCTCCGACGCTATGGCATGAGCCTCGGGGTTGCCATCAACCGGACCCCCGGGAACCGGGTGGGGGTAACCCCACCCTGCTTCGGCCCGCCCGCACCATGGTTCCGCGGGGGTGTCGTCGCGGAGTCTTATGAGCCATGGATACGAAGCGGCCCGCACGGGCACCCATCGTGGAACGAGTGGCCGGCTGGTCCGCCATTCATCGCAAGACCGCCGTGTTCGGCTGGCTGCTGCTGGTCGTCGTGGCGGTAGCAGTCGGGCACCAGCTCGGCACCAGCAGCGTGAACAGCTACGATCCGGGCGAGTCGGGCCGGGCCGAACGGGTCCTCGACCGGCCCGTGGTGCAGCAGCCCGACGCCGAGAGCGTGCTCGTCCAAGGTCGTTCGGCGGGCCAAACTTACGCCAGCGACCCCGAGATGCGGCAGGCGGTCCGTGAGGTCGTCGCGGCGCTGCGGGCGCTGCCCAAGTCCGCGACCGGTATCGAATCCCCGCTGACCAGCCCCGGCCTGGTCAGCGCCAGTCCAGGAAAGCCCGGTTCGGCGCTGGTCACCTTCAACGTGGCGGGCAAGCCGGACAACGGCGACACGGCGGTCGTGCCCGCGCTGAACGCGGTCGCCGCCGTCCAGGCGCACCATCCCGGGCTGAAGGTCGAGGAGGCGGGCGGCGCCAGCGTGGACCGGGCGATCGGCAGCATCACCGGCAACGACTTCAGGAAGGCCGAGGTCACTTCGATCCCGGTCTCGCTGGTCCTGCTGCTGGTCGTGTTCGGCGCGCTGATCGCGGCCGGCATTCCGCTGCTGCTGGCCGGGACGGCGGTGATCTCGGCGATCTCGCTGCTCGCCATCCCCGGCCGCTGGCTGCCGGTCGACAGCACCACCTCCTCGATCGTGCTGCTGGTCGGGATGGCGGTCGGCATCGACTACTCGCTGTTCTACCTGCGCCGCACCCGTGAGGAACGCGCCGCGGGCCGCAGCACTGCCGAGGCGCTGCGGATCGCCGCGCACACCTCCGGGCGGGCCATCGTGGTATCCGGGCTGACCGTGATGATCGCCCTGGCCGGGCTGTTCCTCACCGGCATCGACGTGTTCACCGGCGTGGCCATCGGAACCATCCTGGTCGTCGGCGTGGCCGTACTCGGCTCACTGACGTTCCTGCCCGCGATCTTGTCCATGCTCGGCCCGTGGACCGACCGCGGCCGGATCCCGTTCCTCGGCCGGCGGCGCACCGCCGCCCGCGAGTCCAAGTTCTTTAGTGCACTGGCCCGCGCCGTGGTCCGGCGCCCGCTGGTCTGGGGCGGCGTCGCCGCCATCGCGCTGCTGGCGCTGGCCGCGCCCGCGCTCCGGCTGAACCTGGAGGACCCGGGTATCCACTCGCTGCCGCCTAACGTCCCGGCGGTGCACGCCCTGGCCGACATCTCCCAGGCCTTCCCCGGCGGCCCGGTGCCGGCCGAGGTGGTCGTGACGGGCCAGGACCTCGGCGGCAAGCAGGTCAGCCGGGCCGTCGCCGCGCTGCACGGGCAGGTGGCGGCCACCCACGGCGCCATCCGCGAGCCCATTACCACGGCGATGTTCGGGCACGACCAGGTGCTGGTCGTGTCGGTGCCGCTGGCGGGCAGCGGGACGAACGCCGCGTCGAACAACGCGCTGGCCACGCTGCGCGACCACGCCCTGCCCGCCACGCTGGGGAAGGTGCCGGGGATCAGCTACGCGGTGACGGGGCTCACCGCGGGGAACCACGATTTCGACGCGCAACTGGCTAAGACCGTGCCGTGGGTCTTCGTATTCGTGCTCGGTCTCGCGTTCCTGCTGCTCATGGCCTCGTTCCGTTCGGTCTATATCCCGGCGTTGTCCATCGGCCTGAACCTGCTCTCTGTCGGCGCCGCCTACGGCCTGATGGTGCTGATATTCCAGGACGGCCACCTGGAGGGGCCGCTCGGCTTCACCGCCTACGGCGGCATCACGGCCTGGCTGCCGCTGTTCATGTTCGTGCTGCTGTTCGGCCTGAGCATGGACTACCACGTGTTCATCCTGAGCCGGATCAGGGAACTGCGGCTGGGCGGGGCGTCCGCCCGGCACGCGATCACCGGCGGCATCGCCAGCAGCGCCGGCGTGGTGACCAGCGCCGCGGCGATCATGGTGGCGGTGTTCTCGATCTTCGCCACGTTGTCGCTGATCGAGTTCAAGATGTTCGGCGTGGCCATGGCGGCGGCGGTGCTGATCGACGCCACCATCGTCCGCGGCGTGCTGCTGCCGGCCGGCCTGGCCCTGCTCGGCGACCGGGTCTGGCCGC
>WNFY01003951.1_pt1 | contig 15414 bp, 12 predicted proteins | sample 5400091 | NCBI WGS metagenome assembly WNFY01 (sample SAMN13153364, study PRJNA577476) | soil metagenome | isolation source: 60 cm soil or saprolite under grassland replicate 1 | place: USA:California | collected 2016-06-15 | reverse complement strand
CGCGACCTTGCTGCGCGCGGTGCCGTAGCGGAGATCGGACGCCATGGCGAGGATCGCGCCGGCGCCGGCGCACACCCCGTCGACCGCGGCGATGATCGGCTGCGGGCAGGCGCGCATCGCCTTGACGAGATCGCCGGTCATGCGCGTGAACTTCAGCAGGCCGGCCATGTCGCCCGCCCGCTGCATCTCGACCAGCGGTCCGATGATCTCGTGAACGTCGCCGCCGGAGCAGAAATTCTCGCCGGCGCCCGTCATCACCACGGTCTTGATCGCGTCGGCATAGGCGAGGTCGCGGAACAGATCGCGCAGCTCGGCATAGGCCTCGAGGGTCAGCGGATTCTTGCGCTCCGGGCGGTTGAGCGTGATCGTCGCGGTTTTGCCGTCGCGCTGCCACAGGAAATGCTGCGCCTGGAAGCGATCGATCTCGACCCGCGGCGGACGAAAGCGCAACGAGGTGTCGCGCATCGGATGCCGGCTTTCGGCTCGTGTCTGCTGCATGGTTGCCTCCTCTATCCCGCGAACGTCAGCCCGCCGCTGACGCTCAACACCTGGCCGGTGACGTAGTCGGCGCGCGGGCTCGCGAAGAACAGGATCGCGTCGGCAATCTCCTGCGGCTTGCCGAGCCTGCGGAACGCGATGGCGCGAATGAAGGCTTCCTTGATCTTGTCCGGCCGCGACTGCAGCATCGGCGTGTCGGTCGGGCCCGGGCAGACGCAGTTGACGTTGATCTTGTGGCGCGCCATCTCGCGCGCCAGCGATTTGGTGAAGCCGATCAGGCCGGCCTTCGCGGCCGCATACACGGTCTCGCCGGTGCTGCCCACGCGCCCGGCATCGCTCGCCACGCTGACGATTTTTCCGCCTCCGGCGGCGATCATCGCCGGAAGCAGCGCCTGGGTGAGATGCAGCGCCCCCCCGAGGTTGACCGCGATCACGCGGTCGATGAAGTCCGGCTTGTTGTCGAGAAAGAGCTGAAAATCGTTCCAACCCGCGGCATTGACCAGGATGTCGACGCGGTTGTGACGTTTGAGCGATTCGGCGGCGCAGGCGCGCACCGAGGCGGAATCCGCCATGTCGATCCCGGCGTATTCGATCGGCAGTTTTTGCGCGGCGGCTTCCTTCTCGAGTTCGGCGCCGCGCTTGGCGTCGATATCGGCGCAGATCACGCGGGCGCCGCAGCGGGCGAATTCCATCACCGTCGCCCTGCCGATCCCGGACGCGCCGCCGGTGATCAGCGCCGTCTTGCCGTCGAGTCGCATCGATGATCTCCTCTCTTGAACCTTTCAGCCGGCAGTCGCGTGAGCGAACCGCAGCGGGCCGATCGTCATATGGCTCAGCCCGTAGCCGCGTAGCGGGCGGCCTGCTCATCCTCGCCGGCAAGCGCGCGGCTGATCACCAGGCGCTGGATGTCGTTGGTGCCCTCGTAGATCTTGGTGACCCGCACGGCGCGGAAAATGCGCTCGACGCCGTGATCCGTTATGTAGCCGGCGCCGCCCAGCGTCTGGATCGCATCCGAGCAGACGCGCTCGGCGGTCTCGCTGGCAAACAATTTCGCCATCGAGACCTCTTTGAGGCAAGGCAGCCCCTGGCTGCGCAGCGCGGCGGCGTGCAGGATCAACTGCCGCGCGGCTTCCAGCGCGGGCCATGCCCAGCGCCTGCGCGGCGATGCCGATGCGCCCGCCCTCGAGATTGGCGAGCGCGATGTGATAGCCCTGCCCCTCGGCGCCGAGCCGATTCTTGATCGGCACCCGCAGCCGGTCCAGGCGAATCTCACAGGTGTCGGATGCGTTCTGCCCCATCTTTTTCTCGACGCGGCCGATGTGGTAGCCGGGCCGGTCGGTCTCGACCAGGAAGCAGCTGATGCCGTGCTTTCCCTTGGCGGGATCGGTGACCGCGAAGACCAGCGCAATCTGCGCGTTCTTGCCGCTGGTGACGAACTGCTTGGTTCCGTTGAGCAGATAGTAATTGTCGTGGCGCTCGGCGCGGGTTCGGATGGCCGCCGCGTCGGAGCCGCCTTGCGGCTCGGTCAGGCAGAAGGCGCTGAGCAACTCGCCGCGTGCCATCGGCTTGAGCAGGCTCTGCTTCTGCTCGTTGCTGCCGTACTCGACGAGCGGCATGCAGCCGACCGAGTTATGGCCGCTCATGATGGTGGAGACGGCACCATCGCCGGCCGCGATCTCTTCGAGCGCCAGCGCGTACGCGATGTAGTCCATGCCGGCACCGTCCCATTCCGGCGGCACCGTCATGCCCAGGAAGCCGAGCTTGCCCATTTCGCTGAGCGCATCGCGCGGAAACGTCGCGGTGCGGTCCCATTCGGCGGAATGCGGTGCAAGCTGTGCTTGCGCAAAGCTTCGCGCAGTGCTGCGAGCGGCAAGCTGCTCTGGCGTCAGGATCATCGAGGTTTCCTCGATCGGCTATTCCGCCGCGCGCTGGCGTACGGCTTCGCGCTCTTTGAGCAGCTCGCGCGCGATGATCACTTTTTGCACCTCGGTTGCGCCCTCGTAGATCCGCAACGCGCGGATCTCGCGATAGAGCGCCTCCACCTTGACGCCGACGCGCACGCCGTCGCCGCCGAACAGCTGCACGGCGCGGTCGATCACGCGTTGCGCCATTTCGGTCGCGTACATTTTCGCAATCGAGGATTCGCGGGTGACGCGCGCCGCGCCCCGATCCTTGACCCAGGCCGCGCGGTAGACTAGCAGCGCCGCCGCGTCGACCTCGGCGAGGCTGTCCGCGAGCGATGCTTGGGTCAGCTGCAGATCGCCCAGCCGCGCGCCGAACAATTTGCGCGAGGCGGCACGGCCGGCGGCCTCATCGAGCGCGCGGCGCGCCAGGCCGAGCGCGGCCGCGCCGACCGTCGAGCGAAAAATGTCGAGCGTCGCCATCGCCACCTTGAAGCCGTCGCCCGGCGCGCCGAGCCGGTGCGACAGCGGCACCCGGCAGCCCTCGAAGCGCAGGGTCGCCAGCGGATGAGGCGCGATGATCTCGATTCGCCGCGCCACCGAAAGCCCAGGCGTGTCGGCGTCGACCACGAAGGCGGATAGCCCCTTGGCGCCCGGGGCGTCGCCGCTGCGCGCGAACACCACATAATGATCGGCAATGCCGCCGTTCGAGATCCAGGTCTTGACGCCGTCGAGACGCACGTGAGCGGGACCGTCGGACGACGCCGTCGTCGCGAGCGCGCCGACGTCCGATCCGGCCTCGGGCTCGGAGAGCGCGAAGGCGGCGATGTGCCGGCCCTCGCGCACCGGCGGCAGATATTTGGATTTCAGCGCATCGGTGCCGAAGAGCGAGATCGAGCCGGTGCCCAGTCCCTGCATGGCGAAGGCGAAATCCGCAAGGGAATCGTGCCAGGCGAGGATCTCGCGGGAAAGGCACAGCGCGCGTACGTCGAGCCGCTCCGAGGCGCCGCCGTAGGCGGCGGGAACCACCGCGTCGAGCCAGCCGGCTTCGCCGAGCGCGCGGACGAGACCGCGGCAGGCGCGATCGACGTCCGCATGATCGACGCGGGACGCGATCTCGCGCTGCGACCATTCTGCGAGCGCCGCGGCGAAACCCCGATGCGCATCGTCGAAAAACGGCCAGGCAAGATGGGTCAGGTCCGGCATGAAAGCTGTCCCGGTAGGGCTTTGCGTGGAAAGCTCCGATTCTGCGCGGGATACCAGTCAGCCCCGTGCGGTCCGAAAGTCGATCGCGGCGACGCGTCCCCGTATTGCGCCGCATCCCGCAACACGCAAGACTTCACCCATACCCATGCGGCGATACGGCGGAACCGTCCTTGATCTGGGTCAAGAAGCGATCCCATCGCCGCGCCGAAGGAGCCAGATGCGGTTCGATCCCATTCTGCCCAAGACGCGCGTCGACGCGATGCGGGCGCAGGGCCATTGGCGTGACGAGGTGATGGGCGATTACCTCGACCGCTGCCGCGCGGAATTGCCGGACAAAACCGCCGTGGTCGATTTCAACTCGGTCACCGGACGTGAGAGCCACCTGAGCTATCGCGAGCTCGCCGCGCGCGTCGACCGCATTGCGCTCCGCCTCGCCGAGCTCGGCATCGAAAGATACGACGTGGTCTCCTGCCAATTGCCGAACTGGTGGGAGTTCTCGGCGCTGGTGCTCGCCTGCATGCGGATCGGCGCCGTCGTCAACCCGATGATGCCGATTTTTCGCGAGCGCGAGGTGAAGTTCATGCTCGGCTTCGCCGAGAGCAAGATCTTCGTGGTGCCGCGCCAGTTCCGCGGGTTCGATCATCCGGCCATGGTGCGCTCGATCCGGCCGGAGCTGCCGCACCTGGAGCGGCTGCTGGTCGTCGGCGGGGAGGGCGAGGAGAGTTTCGAGGAGGTTCTCCTCGGCACCGATCGGCAGGCGGGCCGCGATCGCACGCGTTGGTTCACCGAGCACCGCCCGCGGGCCGACGACGTGATGCAGTTGCTCTACACGTCGGGCACGACCGGCGAGCCGAAAGGCGTGATGCACACGGCGAACACCTTGCTGTCGAATCTGCGGCCCTATGCCGAGCGGCTCGGGCTGGGCGCCGACGATGTCGTGCTGATGGCCTCGCCGATGGCGCATCAGACCGGCTTCATGTACGGCCTGATGATGCCGGTGATGCTCGGGGCAACCGCGGTGCTGCAGGACACCTGGGAGCCGAAGCGCGCGGCGGCGCTGATCGCGGCGGAGGGCGTCAGCTTCACCATGGCGTCGACGCCGTTCCTGTCCGACCTCGCCGACGCGGTCGGTCAGGGCGGCTGCGACGTCGCCACCTTGCGCATTTTCCTCGCCGCCGGCGCGCCGATCCCGCGGGTGCTGGTCGAGCGGGCGACGAAGACGCTCGGCGCCGACATCGTCTCCGCCTGGGGCATGACGGAGAACGGCGCGGTGACTACGACCAAGCTCGACGATCCGGAGAAGGCGTTCCACACCGACGGCTGCGCGATGCCGGGCATGGAGGTGCGCGTGGTCGGCCCCGACGACCAGCCCTTGCCGGCCGGCGAGGAAGGCAAGCTCGAGGTGCGCGGCTGCTCGAACTTCGTCGGCTATCTCAAGCGCCCGCAGCTGTTCGGCCACGACGCGGACGGGTGGTTCGACTCGGGCGATCTCGCCCGCATGGACGCGGACGGCTACGTCCGCATCACCGGCCGGGCCAAGGACATCGTCATTCGCGGCGGCGAGAACATCCCCGTGGTCGAGATCGAAGGCTTGCTGTTCCGCCATCCGGCGGTTCAGGCCGTTTCCATCGTCGGCATGCCGGATGAGCGGCTGGGCGAGCGCGCGTGCGCCTTCGTGGTGCCGAAGCCGGGGCAGAATTTCTGCTTCGCCGACATGGTGGCGTTCCTGGAGCAGCAGAAGCTCGCGAAAATATACTTTCCGGAGCGGCTGGAGATCGTCGCGGACCTGCCGCGCACGCCGAGTGGCAAGGTGCAGAAATTCAAGCTGCGCGAAATGGCGAAGGATATGGTGGCGGTGCGGGCCTGATCGTCGGCGGATAGCTGCAGCGTCAACGACCCGAACGACCAGGAAACGTGCGAAATCTCACGCCGGGACCGGAGTTTTCGCGCGCGGGCGCGAGGCTTTCGTCCGGCTTTTCTGCCGTGGGACCGCGGGTTCCGGTGACGCGCTACGCAGCTTGAAGCGCTGGATCTTTCCGGTCGCCGTCTTCGGCAGGCTCTCGACGATCTCGATCCAGCGCGGATATTTCCAGGGGCCGATCGTGCGCTTGACGTGCAGCTTGATGTCCTCGTAGAGCGCGCGGCTCAAGGCGCTGCCGCCGCCCGCTTTGAGCACGATGAAGGCCTTTGGCTTGACCAGGCCGTTCGCATCCTGCGCGGGCACGACCGCGGCCTCGAGCACGCTCGGATGCGCGACGAGCGCCGCTTCCACCTCGAATGGCGACACCCAGATGCCGCTCACCTTGAACAGGTCGTCGGTGCGGCCGTAATAGACGTACACGCCGTCCGGCCGGCGCCGATATTTGTCGCCGGTGCGCGTCCATTCGCCCTGAAACACGTTTCGCGACTTCTCGCGCTGGTTCCAATAACCGGCGGCGGAGGTGGGGCCGCGCGCGATCAGCTCGCCGATCTCGCCGTCGGCAACGTCGCGCCCGGCATCGTCGACGAGCCGCAGCTCGTAGCCTTTCACCGGCACGCCGGAGGTGCCGTACTCGACCGCGCCCGGCAGATTCGTCAAATAGAGGTGTCCCATCTCGGTCGAGCCGACGCCGTTGACGATCTCGAGCCCGAACCGCTGCTGCCAGGCTTCGCCGATATGCACGGGGAGCGGCTCGCCGGCCGAGAAGCACAGCCGCAGCCGCTGCGATCCGTTCGCCGGCGTGCACTCCGGGTCGGCCAGGATCGCCGCGTAGAGGGTGGGCACCGCATAGAACATGGTCGGCTGATAGCCGCGCAGCGTCTCGAACACGGTCTGCGGCGTCGGCCGCTCGGGATAGAACACCGAGGTGGCGCCGACCGACATCGGGCACAGGATCGCGTTGCCGAGCCCGTAGGCGAAGAACAGTTTCGGCGCCGAAAAAATCACGTCGTCCTCGCGGATGCCGATGCGGTCCTGCCCGGCGAGCCGCGCCATGGTCATGGGGCTCGAGTGCACGTGCATCACGCCCTTCGGCATTCCGGTCGTGCCGGAGGAGTACAGCCAATAGGCCACCTCGTCGGCGCAGGTCTTGGCCGGCGCCGCCGGCTCGCGCTCGGCGGCGAGCAGCGCATCGAGCCGCAGCAGCCGATCCGGCCCGCCGCCGACCACGACGACGTGCTTGAGCGTGGTCGCCGCCGCGGCTTCCTCGACCAGCGGCAGCAGCGCGGTCGACACGAAGGCGACTTTCGCGCGGGAATCTTCGAGCACATAACGAATCTGCTCGACGGTGAGCCGGGTGTTGAGCGGGATCGGCACGATGCCGGCGCGGATCGCGCCCCAGAACAGAACCGGGAAATCGACGGTGTCGAGCACGACCATGGCGATGCGATTCTCCGGCTCGACGCCGAGGCGGGCAAGCATGGGGCCGACGCGCGCCGCCGCATCCCGCAATTGCCCGTAGGTGAGGTTGCGCGAGGGATCGATGCAGGCGGTCTTGCCGCCGCGACCCTCGGCAACGTTGCGGTCGACGAAATCGACGGCCGCGTTGTAATCGCGCCCAGGGCTCATGGCTCGTGCGGATCCGCCGTCGCCTTCCTGAGATCCTTCACCCGGACCGCCTTGCCCTGCGAACGCGGCACCTCGCCCGACGCCTTGACCACGACGTTGCAGGTCACGCCGATCAGCGATTTGATGTGGTGGCACACTTGTGCGCTCTTCTCTCCGGGGAACTCCTCGCCGCTCGCCGCGTCGGCAGCCGCCTCCACTTCCACCGTCAGGGCATCGAGCGCTCCCTCGCGCGTGAGTACCAGCTGGTAGTGCGGGGCGAGACCGGGAAAATCGACGAGGACGGCCTCGACCTGCGAGGGATAGACGTTGACGCCGCGGATGATCAGCATGTCGTCGTCACGTCCGGTCACGCGCATGAGCCGCACGTGGGTGCGGCCGCATGCGCACGGCTCGTGGTTGAGCCAGGTGATGTCCCGCGTGCGATAGCGCACGAGCGGCAGCGCGTCCTTCGTCAGCGTGGTGATCACCAGCTCGCCGGGCTTGCCGACCGGCACCGGCTCGAGCGTGTGCGGATCGACGACCTCGAACAGGAAATGATCCTCCCAGCCGTGCAGGCCCGATTGCTCGACGTGACATTCGCAGGCGACGCCCGGGCCCATCACTTCCGAAAGGCCGTAAATGTCCACCGCCGCGATGCCGAGCTGATCCTCGAGCGCGCGGCGCATCGCTTCGCTCCACGGCTCGGCCCCGAATACGCCGACGCGCAGCGGCAATTGCCGCAGATCGACGCCCATTGCGCGGGCGACCTCGGCGATGTTGAGCGCATACGACGGGGTCGCGCACAGCACATCGGCCGCGAAGTCGCGCAGCAACATCACTTGCCGCTCGGTGCCGCCGCCGGAAACCGGCACCACGGCGCATCCCAGCCGCTCGGCGCCGTAATGGGCGCCGAGCCCGCCGGTGAACAGCCCGTAGCCGTAGGCGTTGTGCACGATGTCTCCCGGCACCACGCCGGTGCACGCGAGCGAACGCGCCATCAGCTCGCTCCAGCGGTCGAGGTCGCCGCGGGTGTAGCCGACGACGGTCGGCTTGCCGGTGGTGCCGGAGGAGGCGTGCAGACGCAGCAATTGCCGGCGGGGCACGGCGAACATGCCGAATGGATAGGTGTCGCGCAGGTCGGCCTTCGCCGTGAACGGAAACCGCGCGATGTCGGCGAGCGCGACGAAGTCGGCCGGCTCGACGCCGGCCTCGTCGAACTTGCGCCGATATTGCGCGACGTTGGTGTAGGCGCGCTCGAGCGTCTGTCGCACCCGGCTCGTCTGCAGTGCGGCAATGGCAGCGCGCGGCATGGTTTCCGCGCCCGGATCGAACAGGAAGACTTGCGACCTGCCGGCCGCCGCTTGCGTGCTCATCGCGATCTCCGTTCGATCTGGATCGAGCCGTGGTTCGCTCGCCGCCGCGAAGCGCAGCGGCACCGGACCCCGATCCGGGAGGAAACATTCATTGCATCGCCCACCCGGGTTTCACCGAGGGTCCGGCGGCGCCGGAGCCGCGGACCGGAAGGTGCGCGAGCGCGAAGCCCTGGTTGTAGGCGGCCCGCGTGATCAGCACGAGCTTGAGCGCCCAGCCGGCGGCGAAGGCGCACGATCCGGCCGCCACGCAAAGCGCAGCGCCGGCGCCGGGCGTCATGAAAGCCGCCGCGATCAGCACGATCGGCACCAAGAGCCCGAAGAGCAGGAACCAGAGGTGAAACGCGCGCAGCACTTCGAGCGTGCGGATCGGCGCCCCGCCGCTTTCCAGCGAGTCGAGATAGGCGCGCCAGACGACGCCGCGCACCGCGGCGAGCACGGCGAGACCCGCCGCGGCAGCCGTCCGCATCGGCTCGAGCGGCGACACCATCACGGCGGCGGCAAGGAACAAGCCGGCGCCTTCGCACAGTCCGGTCGTGATGATCAGCGGTACGATGCGCGGATCTCGCCAGGCCGGAATGCCTTTCGCGGCGGCGAGGATTCGCGCTTGGCAATAGAGAAAACCCAAACCCGCGAGTGCCGTCGCGGCGAACATCGTGCGGCTGCCGGACCAGACCGCCGCAAGGCCGAGCGCGAAGAACGCGAGCCCGGCGATCGATTCGCGTGTCATCCAGGATTGCTGCGGATGCAGCAGCACGTTGAGGAAGCGCCACGGTCGGCCGATCTCCAGCCCGACGCAGAGCAGCCCGGCCGCGACCAGCGCCAGCGCGACGAGGGCGAGCGGATCGGACGGAATGCCGGCGAGGCCGGCCAATGCCGCGAGCAGGAATAGCCCCGCGCCGGCGCCCCCACCCATGAAATTGGCGGCCGCGCGCCAGTCCCAGCTCGACTGCAGCCAGGGCTCGACGCCTTTGGCGCGGATGGATCCCAGGGCGCTGATGGGCGCCGCTTGCGGCAGGGCGACCGCGCCGTCGGCTCTGCCGTGGAGATAATAGAAGCCGGGACCGGTGCCGAGCCCCTCGTGCATGCGAAAATGCCGGTGCTCGCGCAGCAGCTTCGAGACGTTGCTGTCGGGATCGTCGAGATTGCCGAAGTGCAGCGCGTCGGCGATGCAGGAATTGACGCAGGCCGGCGTCGCGCGCGGATCGACTCCGGGAGTAATGCCCAAGCCGATGCCGTAATTGACGCGGTCGACGCAAAACGTGCATTTCTGCGCGACGCCGAGACGGTGCGGATCCTCGCGAGCCGATTCGCTGCGCAGCTGCACCGCGCCGTAGGCAAAGCCCGGCGCATCGACCTTGAAGCGCGCCTGATACGGGCAGGCGACCACGCAATACGCGCAGCCGATGCACAGCTCGTAGTCGATAGTGACGATTCCATCCGGCCGCTGCCGGGTCGCGGTCGAGGGACAAACCTCCATGCACGGCGGCTCATCGCAGTGCTGGCAGCCGACCGGCACGAAGCTGCGGGTGACGTCCGGATAGGTCCCGGATTCGATGTCGAGCACCTTGCGCCATTGCACCGCCGGCGAGGTCGCATTGGCGTGCCGGCATGCCGCCGTGCAGGTCTGGCAGCCGACGCAGCGCTCGAGATCGGCGAGCATCACCCAGCGCGTCATGAAGTCCTCAGCGGTGTGACCTTGACCTTGACGAGATCGGCGCTCGACCCGGTTGCGTCGGTCAGCTCCAGCAGCATCGGCATCAGTGCGTTCATGCTGGGCGCGTCGAAATCCTTGGCGACCGGCGTTGCCCAGTGATCGAACTGGCCGATCATCAGCAGCGTGTCCGGCCGGATCCCCTGGCACAGCACCGCGCGCCCCCGCGTGTGGTTGAGCGGGGAGCGCACTTCGACCAGATCGCCGTCGGAGATTCCCAACCTGGCGGCGGCAGCGGCATTCATCACGATGCCGCCGTGGCCGGCGACGTTCTCGGACAGCTCGCGGATCAGCGGAATGCCGGCATTGCCGCCCCACGCATACTGCATGCTGCGCGCGGTGATGAGCCAGAACGGATAGTCCTCGATCGCGACGTGGAAATGCCGGGCCAGCGCGCCTTCCCAGAGCGCGGCGAGATCGCGCCAATGCGGCAGCGCCTCGTATTCCTCGAGCTGCCGATCCCACCAGTCGATGCCATGCTCGTGCAGGCGCCGCCCGAGCTCCTTGCCGATGCGAAACAGGCGCTCCTGATAAGGCTGCTCGAACCTCAGGCCGGCGGAGACGAGCTTGGGGTAGAGATACCAGTGCAGCCGCGGGAAGGATTTCACGCGAAACCCGTGCCCGCGATAATACTCGAGGCCGTCCGACTCGACGCCGTCGGTGAGCTCGGCGCTCGCCGCGCGGCAGACCGCGTTCCACACGGTCTCGACGCCGTGCGCCTTCGCCGGATCGAGCGAGAAGTCGTAGTTCGCGCCGAACAGCCTCACGCCTGCAGCGCCGCGGTTGATCGCCTGGTTGTACTGCTCGATCAGCCCGGTGCGTTTCGCCAGCTCGGTCGCGATCCAGGTGAAATCCCTGGCCTCGCCCTGCGGCGGCACCGCCGGATCGCGCAACGCAAATCCCTGATAATCCCAGAACTGCTCGACGTATTTCGTGCCGCCGATGCGCAGCAGCTGCAGCCCTTCGAGATCGGTGCAATCCGGCAGCAGCACGTCGGCGACGTGATTGGTCTCGTCGCGCGTATAGGCGAAGCACACGACGAACGGAAACCGCGCCATCGCCGCGCCGAGGGTCTCGGTGTCCCAGAACGAGATCGCCGGATTGGTGCGGTAGACGATCCAGACGTCCGGCGGCGAGGCGGCAGGCAACGCCGCGAGGGGCTCGCTCTGCATCATCCAGGCAAGATGCGTCGGCCCGAGCGCCTGGCTCCAGGGCGAATTGGCGACGAGCGGCACCAGGGTGCGATGCGCGCTGCGCACCTGCGGCCGCGCCATCCATTCGTTCTTGCCGGTGGGGTTCATGGGATATTCCATGAAGCCGTCCGGGCCGGGCTTCACGCTCGACCAGCGGTCGTCGGCGGGGCGATTGAGCCGCACCGTGGTGCCGAGCGTGCCGCCCGGCACCTCGAGGGCGCCGACCAAACAGGCGAGCAACGTGCGCGCCCAGCAGCACTCGTAGCCGCCCCAGCCGTTATTGACCGTCTTGCCGAGCGAGATCGATACCGGGCGCAGCGGCAGCGTCTCGCCGTCGATCTCGATCGTGGCGCCGATACGGGCGTGGTCGAGGAACTCGGTGGCGATTCGCCGGATCGTGGCGGCCTCGACATCGCAGATGCCGCTCGCCCACCGCGGCGTGTAATTCTTCACGTGATCGACGAGATGCGCGAAGGCCGGCGTGACGCGGACGCCCTCGCGACGCGTGGTCTCATGGTCCGCGCCGACCTCGATGCCGTCGACCAGGAAGCAGCCTTCCAGCGCCGGATCGGTATCCGCCGCGTCGAACGGCACCGCGCGTGCGCTGCGCAAGTCGAAGATCAACGGCTTGCGGCTGTGCGGATCGCGCAGGAAGAATCCGCCCGGGCCGATCAGATAAGGCGAGGAACTGCGGTGCTTCAGGAACGGCAGGTCGAGCCGCTCGCGCCGATGCTCGTGCAGCACGACGTGGAGCATGGCGAAGAGGAAGGCCACGTCGGTCTTCGGCTTGATCGGGATCCATTCCGCCGAGCAGGCGCCGGTGACCGAAAGGTGCGGCTCGATCTGCACCCGCTTCATGCCGCGTGCGCGTGCATCGGCGTGGCGCTTGACGCCGCAGACGCCGCCCGAGGCCTCGACGTTGGCGCCGAACGAGACGAGGTATTCGCACAGTGGAGTATCGGGCGAGACGGTGAAGGCGCGGTGCCAAAGCTCGCCGTAGAGATGCTCGGAATGGTAGCATTTCACGCCTTGGCCGCTGCCGAAGCTCATGTCGACCGGGCCCCAGGCCGCCAGCAACGCGGGCAGCGTGCCCATGTATGCGGTCGGCGTGCCGCCGCCGCCGAAGCTCGCTGCCACGCGCGGAAAACCCGCTTCGTCGAGCAGTCCCGCCGCGCGCACTTTGTTGAGCTTCGCGGCGACGAGATCGAGCGCCTCGTCCCAGGAGATGCGGACGAATCCGGGATCCTCGTTGCGGCCCTTGTTGGGGTTGGTCCGCTTCATCGGATAGAGGACGCGGTGCGGATTGTAGGCCTTCTGCACCAGGCCGAATGCCTTGACGCAGACCTTGCCGCCGGCGGGATGAATTTCAGCCGCGGTGAAATTCGGGCCGATTTCGGTCGCGGTCCCGTCCTCGACGCGCACCGTCAGCAGGTCGGGGCCGGCCACACATTGATAGCAGTAGGTCGAGACATTGCGCGCGCGGGAAACCGGAGCATCCATGACGCGCCGTCCTCATCCGACGGGAGCGCGCTTTGCCGCCTTCGCCCGCAAACGCTCGTGCGTCTTCTTGACGTCGACGACGAAACGCATGTGCGTGCCCGCGGCGATCGGCTCCGCCTCGTCCTTGGCGGCAATGTCGAAGCAGATTTTTCGCCCGTCGACCGCCGTGACGGTCGCGGCGATCTCGACGCCCATGCCGAGCAGCGTGGGCGCCATGTGCCGGACGGCGATCTCCATGCCGACCGAATCCTCTCCGGAATCGGCATGCTGGAGCAGCAGGTCGCGGCAGGTGTGCTCGATATCGCGCACCAGATTAGGGGTGCCGTAGACGCGGCCTTGCTCACCCATGAAACCGATGGTGCGGTCGGAATCGACGACGATGCGATTGACCCGCGACATTCCCGGGCGAAGACTGGCTTTCATCCCGTTTCCTCCGGCAAATATTTTCGAAATGTGTTCGTGCCGCCGACCCGGCCGCCTTCGCCGCTCGATGGAACCGCAGATTTGGACCCAATATCGATTATCTGCGCCCGGGCGCCTGCGCATTGACTCAGGTCAAATGCCGGAGGGGCGCGCCCGCGGCGCGGCCGCTGCGCATGCTCCGGCCGCCGGCATCCGGCAATCACGCGCCGCGCTTGTTGCCCGGCTCCCCGCGATGCTATTCCAACATGGTGGCCGCGTTCGGATGGGATCGGTCCGGCGCAGCGCAATCGGAGGCCCGGTCGCGTTGTGATCCTCGCCATCGAAGATCTGTCGAAAAAATTCCTCGGCGTGGAGGCGCTGCGGCCGCTCTCGTTCGCGATCGACCGCGGCATCACCGCGATCATCGGTCCGAACGGGGCCGGCAAGACGACGTTGTTCAACCTGCTTTCCGGAATTGAAGAGCCGTCCGGCGGACGCATCCGGCATCGGGGCGACGACATTACGGCGCTGTCGGTCGCGCAGCGGGCGCGTCGCGGCATCCAGCGCACGTTCCAGAATTTGCAGATCTTTTTCCGGATGAGCGCGGTCGAGAACGTCATGGTCGGGGCTTCGAGCCGGGTTCGCCTCGGCCTGATATCCTCGCTGCTGTCGGCTCCGACGGTCCGTCGCGAGACCAAAGAAGCCCATGGTCGGGCGGCCGAGCTGATGCGGGAGGTCGGCTTGGCGGACTTCATCGGGCGCAGCGCCGATTCGATGCCGTATGGCGCGTTGAAACGGCTCGAGCTGGCGCGGGCACTGGCCGCGGATCCCGAGATCCTCATGCTCGACGAGCCGGCTGCCGGCCTCAACCCGCGCGAGACGGCGCAGATCGACGAAGTCATCCGGCACATCAGCGCCCGGGACATTACCGTGCTTCTGGTCGAGCACGACATGAAGCTCGTGATGGCGGTCTCGCAGCGTGTGATCGTTCTCGACCACGGAAAATGCATCGCCGACGGCACGCCGCGGGAAGTGCAGTCCAATCCCGAGGTCGTGCGCGCCTATCTGGGTGCAGAAGCGGTTTGATGCAGCGCCGGATCGCCCCGGATCCTTACCGCCACGTCGTGCCGGACATGCAGGCGGACGCCGCGGTTCGGGTTGACGCCGCGCTGCGGGCCGCTCTAGACAAGCGTCGCGAGAGGAGCGGGTAGCAAACCGGGTAGCAAACGACTATTTCAGGCTTGAGCCGCCGGCTTGGATCATCCTGTTTTCAGAGGCTTGGAGAGGTGGCAGAGCGGTTGAATGCACCGCACTCGAAATGCGGCATACGGGCAACCGTATCGGGGGTTCGAATCCCTCCCTCTCCGCCAAGTTCAAACTTCCTATTGTTCCCCACCGTTTCTTTTTGCCCGAAAATCCAGGCTTTATAATCAATCGAGCCGCTCCCCTTGTCGCCGGGCGTTTCGCTACATACCTGCGCCTTGCGTGGGTAGAGGCGGGGGTTCGCATTGTCTCGCAGCATTCATCGCCTTTCGCCTGCCAAGGTGAAAAACGCAAAACCGGGAAAGCGTCCCGACGGTACGACTCGCGTTCAACTCTATCCCGATGGCGGCGGCCTCTATCTACAGGTCACCCCCGGTGATCGCGGTAATTCGAAAAGCTGGATTTTCCGCTACGCGACGGCGGGGAGGAAGGAACGCTACATGGGCCTCGGTTCGCTCGATGCAGTGAGACTGGCCGAAGCCCGAGAACGAGCTGCCGAGTGCCGGAAGCTGCGCGAACGGGGAAAAGACCCGATTGAGGAGAGAGACGCCCAGCGCGCCGTCGTAGCGGCAGAGAACGCCAAGCTAATGACCTTCGATCAATGCGCCGCCGGATACATCGCGGCGCACCGTGCCGGATGGCGAAACACCAAGCACGCCTCGCAATGGGAAAACACCCTGGCGACATACGTCTCGCCCGTGTTCGGCAAGGTGACCGTCCGGTCCGTAGACGTGGGGCTTGTGATCAAGGCGCTGGAGCCGATCTGGAGCGCCAAGCCGGAGACGGCGAGCCGGGTGCGCGGTCGAATCGAGGCGGTGCTTGATTGGGCTGCCGCCAGGGG
>WNFY01003172.1_pt1 | contig 15418 bp, 10 predicted proteins | sample 5400091 | NCBI WGS metagenome assembly WNFY01 (sample SAMN13153364, study PRJNA577476) | soil metagenome | isolation source: 60 cm soil or saprolite under grassland replicate 1 | place: USA:California | collected 2016-06-15 | reverse complement strand
TGAGTAAAGAGGCCCTTGTCCAAAGTCCAATGTCGAAGGTCCGCGTAACGATTCCTCAAGACATTTGCCACAGAGGCACTGAGAACGCCGAGAAACTGAAGACTTCGATCTTTCATCTTTGGGCTTTGGGCTTTGTCTGAAAACACGGAACCCTGACCATCGACCGCTCCAGTCGCCGTGCCGTCTAAGCCCTCCCTCACGGTCGGGCTACTGCCCCGCGCTTCGCCCTCCACCTCGCCAACCTCGGCTAGCATTGGATCGACGTAGAGCGCCCGGAGCTGAGGCCATGTTTCAGAAAAATTCAGCGCGAGATCTAACTCGCGTCCATCACTCAGCTCAACCGACGAGACTTGATCGACTGCACCCTCGGGAGGCGTTTCAACATTGAGAAAGAACAAGCGCACATCCCGCTCGCTGAATACTTCGACGAAGGCGATCTTCTCATCCAGATTTACATTGAGCGTGAGTTCATTGCGACGAGAGCTAACGGTCTGCGTCCCCAGCACAAAACCATTGACTGAGATGTGCAACTCCTTCGGCCGGTGTTCGAAGACATGCTTGCTACGGCGACGACCCTTCTTAAGAAAGCCTGCGACCGCGCTTCCGCCGCTCGTTGGACCGCCGCCATCCTTCGGCCGGTTGTCTCGACCGACTGTTTCGCTAGCTTGGCGCGCTGCGAGCGGCGGCAGACCCAATTGCTTATTTACCGCCTCCAGACATTCAGAACAACTGACCAGATGGTTCAGAGTTTCGACATCAACTAGTTCCGACGAATCTGGAGTGTAAAACGTATGGAGTCTTTCCTGAGTTAGACATTCACCGCGCTGGGAACCAAAGATTGTCGTGCGCAACTCAGTCAGAATGTCGGTGGCCACGCGACCGAAACCAAGGGTGGGTAGATCCTGCGCAGCACCTTCACGAATGAAAGTGAGCGCCTCGGGATTCTGTAGAAAGGCTTTTGCTTCACCGCGCGCGCCTTTGAGAAAACTATCGACTGCGGCCCGAGGGCTGTTCATGATCCGAGCGATTTCAGTCGGGTAGTAACCATGGAAGAACCTGAGAATCAGCACGCTCGCCGACTTCGAAGTCTGTTTGCGAATCCAGGCGTAACGGCAGATCATCCGCAGTTCATCCTGCACCTTGATCTGATCTCGCGGGTCGGTCGACTGCAATCCGATGTCGGCAGAGTCATAGTCCAATAGCGAGAGATGACCCAGCGGCGTCCGCGCCAGGCGTCGCGCTTGCGATAGATGCAAATTGCGCAGCATGGTGTGCAAGTAGGCGTCGAGATTCTGCACGTGGTCGATCAAGGATTTGTGCAGGGTGAAATGAACAAAGGCGTCATGAAGCAAATCCTCTGCCTGCTGCCGATCTCCCAGCGCGAGCTTAAGCGCCCACGATCGCAGCCGTTCATAGCGCTCAATGAAGAGTTCCTCGTGGCTGGTCTTCGGTTTCGTGAGCTTCAGCATCAATTTCGGGCGCGAATTTACGGCTTTCTCCCAGCTAAACAGTTCCCTTTGTAATGAATGACGCCGGGAAAGCGAGAAATCTATTATTCGGGATGGATATTATTAGGAATTGGTGGGAGTTGGAAGAAATTACTTTACCTGCGGCAGTCATATTCTTTGAAGGTCTGTCAGCCCTCTTCTCCAGCCCCCCCGAACTCTTGATCGAGCAAATTTCAGTCGGTTACCGCAGAACTCATTTCGCCAGCTTAGGGGTTGTGCTGATTGCTTAAATCGTGGTAGGAAGTTAGACGACATGGTAAACGGCGATCTGCTGCGAGAATTATTTCGCGGCTTCTCTCAGCGTAATGACGAAGAGTTTCGCACGGCTGCGAAAGCTATCATTGCCGAGGAACGCGCCCGCAATCATCGGTTGCTGGCGGATGACCTGGAACGAATTCTGCTTAATGGCAGTCGACCAACTAATGGTCGGACGGGCGAGCTTTTCGCTGATACTCCGCGCGACAAAGAGCGCGGATTACCACTCGTCGATATCGGCCAATTCGACTATGAGTGGTCGCGCATTGTGCTCCAACCAAAGGCTCTCGGCGCGTTGCAGCAGATCGCGGAAGAGCACCGGCGACGGGACGTACTGGCTGCGGCAGGACTAAAACCCAAACAGCGCGTGCTCTTTTTCGGCCCTCCCGGCTGCGGCAAGACCCTGGCAGCGCGAGTTCTGGCCAGCATTCTGGGCTACCAGCTCATCACTGTTCGTTTCGACGCGGTAGTTTCGTCCTACCTGGGTGAGACGGCGGCTAATCTCCGGCGAGTGTTTGATTTCGTGCAGCGCGGCAGATGGGTCGTGTTATTGGACGAATTCGATGCGATTGGAAAGGACCGTGACAATCAGTTCGAACACGGTGAGCTAAAACGTTTGGTTAACTCCCTCCTGCAAATGATGGATGCATTCCGAGGAGAGAGCTTGTTAATTGCGGCGACCAATCACGAAAACCTGCTTGACAACGCGCTCTGGCGAAGATTCGAATCTGTGATTCAGTTTCCGAAACCAACGATGCAAGATCGCGTTCTCCTGTTGCGGCTGTTTCTCCGGGGCTTTGACTCAACCCAATTGGATCTGGAGCAGATCGGTAGACGCACTGGACGGGCAACTGGCGCAGATCTGGAGTGGGTTGCTCTGGAAGCTGCGCGTCAAGCCACGCTAGCCGGTAGGAAAGCGATACTGATGAAAGATCTCCAACCGATCCTCGTGTCCTTACATGAGAGGATTAGTGGGATGCAATCTACTCCCGTGGCCAGAAAACCGCCCAAGCGAAAGGTCAAATAACCCGATCGATTCAGACTGGACTCACCCCCGTGCCGAGAGACCTCGAACATCTTCAATTGCCAGTTTGGGAAGCCCCGCTGCCGAGAAGACGTACCGGAAGGGGTAAGGCTGTGAACCGAAGCAGTCGCCGGCGACACGGTCAGAACCTCTTAGATCAAACCGCCGCGGTGCTTGAGGAGATTGATCAGAAACGGCATGTGGTACCGGCGGTAATCAATCCCCGGTTGGTCTTCAAGCTACAGCTCAATGAGAAAGGTGATATTGACGAAGATGAGTTTCGGCTCATGGGACTGCATGTACTGGCTCGCGGCGCCGGCAAAGTTGTCGTGGTCTTTCCGGATGAAGAAGGGCTCACCGAACTGCAACGTCGCATCACCGAGTACGCCGGATTAGGTCCGCTGGGACAGAAGTACCATAACATCGGCGCGATCGATCAGATCGTCAGTATGAGCCGTGAGGATCGTCTGGGTCATCGACTGCGGGAGAGTCCCCTCGACACAAATGAAATCGCCGCGCTCGACATCGAACTCTGGTATGAAGGTAGAGCGCAATGTCACGCGCGAATACAAGAGATCACTTCCTATCTAGCGCAGTTCGCTAATGATCTCCGCGTTACGGACTCCTGGACGGGGGAGAGCATATGTCTGGTTCGGGCGCGGCTGAACGCAGCTGCGCTCGACCAACTACTCGAGTTGGACTACATAAAGGAAATAGACCGGAGGCCCGCGCCATCTTTCGAGATGCTTGAGGTGATTCGTTTGGAGCTGCCGCAACTTGATATGCCAGTAATCGTGGCCGATGACTTGGTTGGAGTTGTGGTAGTCGATAGTGGCGTCATGCAGAGCCATCCGCTTTTGGGACCGGCCCTCGGTGATGCCCAGGTCTTCCCTGATCGCACTACTGACCGCATTCATGGAGGCGCGGAAGACGGAGACGAGGTTAGCGGTGGGCATGGGACGGCGGTGGCCGGGATCGCAGTTTATAGCGACGTGGGCAAGTGCATTGAAGCCCGCGCATTCACACCTTCAGCCCGTTTGTTTTCCGCCCGAGTAACAGACAATCAAAATCAGTTCGACGAGGACGAATTGGCTGAGCACCAACTTCAGAGCGCGGTCGAATACTTTCTTAATAACTATCCGGCGGCACGAATCTTCAACATCTCTTTGGGAGACGAAGAGTTGGTTTGCGCCGACTCGGGGTATCAATTTCGTTTGGCGGCGGTCATCGATGAACTGGCTTACCAACATCGTGACCGCGAGGTCTTGTTCATTGTCTCTGCCGGTAACTACCACCCGCATGACTTAACATCAGAACAGATTCTGCAGCAGTATCCATCGTATCTCTTGAGCACGGCTGCACGGGTGATAAACCCTGCGACTTCCGCTCTGGCGCTCACAGTTGGCGGACTTTCCTACGGTCGAGGAACCGAAATGCAGGAAGCTAGGGCCACGGATACAGACCGGCTGGTAGCGGGACAACGGGGATGGCCTTCGCCATTTACAAGAGTCGGGTGGGGATTGGACGCCGCCGTTAAGCCTGAGGTGGTTGATTATGCAGGAGACAAAGTGTTCGAGCGCGGCAGAATTCCTGACCAAGTTCGTCACGCGGGCTTGCCCACTACCGCCCGGAATTTTGCTCCGCCTGATGGTCGGCTGTTTCGCACGGTGTCCGGCACTAGCTTCGCAGCGCCACGCGTGTCAAATCTTTGTGCGCGACTTTTCCGAGAATTTCCACAAGCGTCAGCGAACTTAATTCGAGCGTTAGTTGCGGCATCTGCGGGAGTTCCTGAAAATAGGCCGGAAACTCTCACCGGATTAGATCCTTGGGATGATTCCATGTTGCGGATCTATGGTTATGGCCAACCGGACTTTGAACGCGCGCGATGGTCGGCACAAAACTCGGTAATCCTGCTGGATGACAACATTATCGACATCGACCAGTTCCGCCTTTATAGACTACCCCCGATTCCGGAAGACTTTCTGCACAGGGCTGGCAGGCGTTCCCTTTCCATTTGTTTGGCTTTCGATCCTCCGACACGTCACACGCGGTGCGACAGTTACCTTGGTGCCGTCGTTGAGTTCCGACTATTCCGCAACACCACGACCGAGGCGATCGCGGCAGCTTTGAGAGAGCGTAGAGAGCTCGCTCCCGACGAAGTGCTGGAGAACCTGGATAACATCAGAGACGAAGATGGCCTGCCGATCAAGATTGATCTTCAGCCGGGCTCGAACAAACGAAAGAAAAGCACTTTGCAGAAAGGAACTCGTAGGATCAGTAGAGGCGGCAGATGGCAGTATGACGGCGGAGAGCTGATCTTGGCAGTAATCTGCCAACGGCGTTGGGCGCCTGCGACAATAGAATCGCAACGTTATGCAGTAGTCGTTTCTCTTGAGCACAGCGATCCTGAAATCGAACTCTATAACCGAGTAAGACAGCAGGCGAGAATCTACCAACGGGTCAGAGTTCAAGTCTGAGAGAGTCAAATCAACTTCCGATGAAAGTTGCAGACTTGGACATCGAACACAGGTCTTTGACGTGCCTACTTCTTCTCGCCCAACTCAACAGCGCGTTGATAGGCGGCCCAGACTGCCTTGGATAGCACGGTGCGGAGGCTTCCCTTCTCCATTTGATAAATGGCCGCGGCTGAAGTACCACCGGGCGAGGTAACCATATTGCGCAGCTCGGCCGGATGCTTATGGGATTCCTGAGCGAAGAGAACTGAGCCGAGCATCGTTTGCACTACTAGCTCTTCAGCCACATGTCGAGAGAAACCCATGTGTACTCCCGCATCAACCAGAGCCTCCATAACCAGGAAGATATATGTTGGACCAGTAGCGCTGAGCGCCGTCGCCATATCGATCATTCTTTCGGTCTCAACAAACATTTCATGACCCAGAGCACTCAACAGCGCGCGAACCATTGTCCGCTGGCCATCAGTGACGTCAGATGTGGTAGTCCAGGCCGTCATGCCCTGGCTGATTTGCGCGGGCGTGTTGGGCATTGCTCGAACAACGGCAGGATGCGATAACTCACGCCCAATCGTTTCCATGGTTGCTCCCGCTACGATCGAGAGAATCAGATCATTTGAGCGTAGCGCACCTTTCAATTCCACTAGCACTACATTTAGACGCTGGGGCTTGGTTGCAAGGATGACAATCGAATCCGTTTCACCATTTGGCTTTTCAATCTCAATCGCCTGGCGATTCTCTTCAACTGTCTTGATGCCATATTTCTCCGTAAGCTCCTGGCGGCGAGCCTGCCGTGGGTGGCTTCCAACTATTTGTGAAGGGGCGACTAATTTTCGGCGGAGCAAACCGGCAATCATGCTCTCAGCCATGACGCCGCATCCGATGAACGAAAGCTGAACGTCACGGAGAGATCCATCTTGCTCGGCCATAGATGATGGCGTGGTTTTTGTCATGAGAAAGCCTATATCTAATTCGCTCCATCAGGCACATGTCTAATGTCTAAAGACCGATGCTTAAGTGAGCGTTCGCCTTTTTCGTAACTGTCCACGGTGTGACCGTTTCCAATGAGCTTGTATTTGTAAGTCGTCAGTCCTTCGAGACCAACCGGCCCGCGAGCGTGCAGTTTGCTGGTGCTAATCCCCAGCTCGGCACCCAGACCATAACGGTAACCATCGGCGAAGCGGGTTGAAGCATTATGAAAAACGGAGGCGGCATCAACAGTGTCCATAAACTGTTTGGCGGTTTCGCGATTCTCGGTGACGATTGATTCGGTGTGTCCAGAACCAAACTGCCGAATGTGTTCAATCGCCTCATCAGTGCTGGCCACCACTTTGATTGAGACAATGAGATCGGAATACTCCGTAGCCCAGTCTTTGTCCGATGCCGGAATGATCGGTGAGCCGGCAAGCTTAACCGTGCGCGAACAGCCACGCACTTCGACGTTCGCTGCCTGGAAACGAGCAATCATCTCGGGCAGAAACTGCTCGGCAATGTCATGGTGCACCAGCAGTGTCTCCATTGCGTTGCACGCCGCCGGGTACTGCACCTTCGAGTCTAAAGAAACGTCGAGCGCCTTTTTCATATCTGCCGCCCGATCGACATAAACATAGCAGATACCTTCACCGTGGCCCAGCACGGGAATATCACTCGTTTCAGAAATATGCCGAACGAATTGCCGCGAACCGCGGGGAATGATCAGATCGATCTCTTTATAGAGAGTCAACAACTCAGCAACATCTTCGCGCGTATGAAGCAGGTTCAGCACGTCAGGAGACATCTTGGTAAATCGCTCCAACGCGTCCCGCCAGATAGACACCAACACTTGATTTGTGTGAGCAGCTTCGGCGCCTCCTTTAAGGATTACGGCGTTACCCGATCTGAGCGCCAGCGAAGCTACCTGCGGAATTACATCTGGCCGTGACTCAAAGACTATCCCAATAACTCCAAGTGGGCAGGAAATCTTGTAAAGAGTGAGACCATCATCCAACTCAGTTGCCATCAGGGTTTGTCCAATTGGGTCAGGAAGCGAGGCCACCTGACGTACGCGTGAGGCCATTTCGGCAACTCCATTTTCCCGAACTTTCAGCCGCTCCAACATGGCGCCGGTCATCGCGCCTGCTTCCACTGCCTGCCGAGCAGTAATCAAGTCCTGCATATTCGCGGCCAGAATCTCTTCACTTCGGGCCACCAAATGATCGGCCGCCGCCAGTAACGCAGCGCGACGTTGGTCGTCCGAAAGCATGGCCAACAATCGAGCCGCCTGACGCGCTCGGCACGCCACACCTCTGACATCAGAGTCTCTGATTTGATCAGCCGCTGGTTTCATTGGTATCCAAGAGGACAATGTTGTCGCGCGTTATCAAAACTTTGCTCCGGGTTCCATTTCTCTTACCCAGGTTCTCATTCCTTGATTGGATGATCTCCTGAACCTCATGGCTGGCGTAGTTGATTATCCCGCGCGCAAACTCGTGTCCTTCGGGATCGAGGATGCTCACGACGTCACGAGAGGCGAATAAATTTTCGATCCGCACAACACCCGATGTCAGCAGACTAGCCTTACCTCTTACGAGAGCCTCTTGCGCTCCTTCATTCACTATCACTTGCCCTTTTACTGTGGCAGCATAAGCTATCCATCGCCGTTTTCCTTTCAGGCGTGCCGCAGGTAAAAACAGTGTCCCTACTCCTTCACCAGCAAACAATCGCTCCAGCGTGTCGGGCTTCGTGCCGTTCGCGATCGCTGCGATTGCGCCGACGCTCATGGCGATCTCGGCAGCTTCCAGTTTCGTCAGCATGCCGCCGCGCCCGGTAACGGAACTTCCCACGGCCAAGGACTTCAGTTCAGGGGTGATTTCAGTGACCAAAGGAATCACGGACGCCTGATGGTTCTTCGCGGAATGATTGCCCGACTGCGATGGGTTACGTCCCATCAATCCATTGACGTTCGTTAGAATGATCAGAGCGTCTGCGTACAACTTACTGGTTATCAGCGCTGCCAGACGATCATTGTCACTGAATATGCGACTCTGGCCATCGACCTTCCGGTATTCCAACTCCGCGGTCGAGACGGTATCGTTTTCATTGACAATCGGCAGCACGCCTAACTTCAAAAGCTTCTCCATCGCCTGCTGCAAGTTGCGATAACGTTTCCAGTCGATGAAGTCATCTTCCGTCAAGAGCAACTGAGCTATCTTGATTCCCTGCGCGCTGAATAATTTCTCATAGGAATGCATCAACAGACTCTGTCCCACAGCGGCGCACGCCTGCCGCACCGCCAGGTCATTCAACCGCGCGCGATTCAGACCCAAACGGTTCGCACCCAACCCGATCGCGCCGGAAGAGACCAGCACCACGCGTCGCCCTTCACTCTTCAAGCGAGCAATCGAACGCACGATTGGCTCTACCTGGGCCACGCAGAATTCCTGGCCGCCGGCGGTGACGATGTGGGTGCCAAGTTTGATGACTACATGACCGGCGGACGAAAACAGCCCGCCGGAATCAATACGTCGACTCGGCTTTTTCACCACCACAGATTTTGATTATGGGCTGGGAACGGTTTCTTTGAAGACTTCGCGAACGCAGTCATTCACAATGCGGTAACACTCGCAAGCGGTTGCTTCCAGGCGTCTACGATCCACGATCGTGATCCGGCCGCGCCGGTTGTAATGGATTAATCTTCGTCTCTGAAGCTCGCCCGCGGCGACACTGATGCGGTTGCGGTGCTTACCCAACATGATGGCGATATTCTCCTGCGTCAGCTCGAAAATATCCGTGCCCAGACAATCATGGGTAACCAGGAGCCAACGCGCGAGTCTCTCCTCAACTGAGTGGAGCAGGTTACAAATCGTCGATTGGACCATTTGCGTCTCGGGAATCTGTGTGTAACGAAGCAACAGCTCCTGAAGCTTGCCGCCGCGCTTGAACTCCTCGAGTAGATGCCCCGCCGGAATGCGCAGCGCGGGGCTGGGAACGAGCGTCATGACTCGACACGTTGAGAAACGGAGTCCGCGAATGATCGGCACTCCAATAAAGCCTTCGTTTCCGACCGTGCCTATTTCGATTGTCTGTCCGTCTTCATTTATGCCAAGGAGTGAGGTCATCCCGCCTTTGAAGAAATAGCTGTAATGAACTTCATCGCCAACTTCGTAGAGGATGCGGTTTCTGGGAAGGTTTACGGATTCACATTTTGAGGACAGACGTTCGTACTCGTCATGTGGCAACGCCGCCAGCAGACGGTTTTCAATCGTCCTCGCCGCGGTTTTGAAATCAGCTACTTTTGATAGAGGCATTGCCATATCAATTCGCTCTCACATCAAATGAAATTACTTATCGTTCTTCGCCTTCTCTTTGCCCTTCTCAACTTTCAGCGTATTGCGGATCAAGTCCCAGCAGCCGACGGTCTTCGCCGCAGTCTTTTCGGGTCGAATAAAAAAGAGCTGTACCATCCGCTGATTGATCACGCGCCAATAAATATCCGTCGCGCCGGGCTGGCGATCGACCTCAAAGCGCAACTGCTCGCCTTCTGCTGGCGAGCCGGCAACGTCGGTCTTAGCGGGGATGCGTTCGACCTTAATCCCAGCGATATCATATTGCTTGAGCAAACCATTAATTGACGGCTCGATCACAGCAGCTTTCGCTTGCTCTTCCTGCTTAGCCGAGGTCAACGGGGTGCGCAGCGCAATTATCATGATCTGCGCGTCGAGAGCTTTTTCCGTCAGCACAAATTGCTGGGCTGCCGCATTACTCTGATCGCTCAATTCCCAGTTGGGATCGTATTCGAATACCAATCCATCCTTCTCGAAACGCTTTGGCGGTTCATCGGTTGTACGCTTTGCTCCGACGGCGCCGAACGAATTTCCCAGCAGGCTAAGAACAAACAGCAGTGGAAGATATTTGACGCGCGACATGACTTCCTAAACGATTTTCCAACGGACCATGATCAATTATGGCTTCCCCAAATGACCGATCAAAGCTTACGACTTATCTTCATCTCTTTAATGCGAAATGGTCGGGCTTTCCCAAACGGATCCATCCCGAAACATCACTCGCGTGATCGCTACCTTCTCCATGAATCGTTCTGCTTCGGGTTGCAGGAGAGTCCGGACGCTGATCACTTTCGTCGGCGGGGATTTTGAATATTCAATCAGAGTTTTGCGCTTACCGGGGCAGATCTTTTCTTCGCTGTGAAACTGATGACGTGCTACTTCTTTCTGACTATCTCGATCGATGAAGATATATTCCCAATCAATCGCGCGCACGGTCTTTGGTCCCTCATTTCGCAGGCTCAGCTTGTACCCAAACTGGGGATTCGAATCATCCGCGCCCGGTGCGACTATGGAGTGGCAGAGGCGCAACTCGCCCGCTATGAACCGAGGAACAACTGGGCCTCCATCAACGCAAGGAGCAGAGCTATCGGGACATGACTGACAGGGCGTAGCCGGAGGTTGAGGATCTTTGTAACAATCACATTTCAATATCGTGATGCCCGTTGAATATTGAAGTACGTCCACACTTTGCGCGCGCGACGAGACGTTGAACAGAACGACGGCAGTTACGGCTATAACAATTATGATCGCCTTCATGACCAAACTTGCGACTTCGCCCTTCTTTGTCCTTAGCTCTTAGCGAAGTGATACACGTCCACCTCTTCCTACTTACATAGACGCTTGAAAGAGGCCTTATCTGAAATCAAACGGTAGGAGCACTGGGAAGAAAAACGTTTCGGTATATCGCTCATCTGTCCGATGTCAATTACTGCTGCCGATCGGAAGAAGTAATTTGTTAGCCATCAGGCTGTGGGTGACCAAGCTTCCAAGAAGTGACAGGCACTTTGATGTGTTTGGCAACAGTTTAGGGACAATAAGCGGCGTAGAACCGCGACAAATGCCACATCTTTGCCAAGATAAAGGGTAGCGCCAACCTATAGACAGTCACTAATGGGATTGGGTGTTGTTTCCGGGATTAAGTTCCCTTCGGCATACCGATCTTCACCTTAGGTGGTCGCTGTCTCAGGGAGAACTGAAGACGCGCATTCGAAGATCGAGACGAAGAACTTCGTCTTGAAAATTGGTTAGCCTCGGATTAATCCTAAGATTGGTTAGCCGAAACCGAATTGGGACTGGTGCAGAGGTGGCACTGTTCAGTAAGCTGCCATCACGGAGCCCCTCACTAAGGTCCCACACGGGTACGCCTTGGTGGTTTTGCTGCCCGTCGTCAAGTGTTGCGCGCGCCCCTGTATTGGCGAGCGTGAGTCGGAGCAACTGTAGGTGAACAGGTCCCTTCAGTGCATTTGGTGCCCTATTCGTCAGGTAAACGTTTCCAACAATTATCCCGGTCGACGGGCCCGTCCATCGAAACTTCAGCCCATCGAACGTAAGCGCCACATCATTGGTAACGTCGCGCAGCCCTTCCAAAGTAGGATCTCGACGCGCGCGGCCAGTTACATGGACTGACGCGGTCCAAACCTGTTTGACTCCCGTGCGGTTGTCGATCCATAGCGGATGGAACACTCCGTCTGCGGCTGCCGCCAGACCTGCGTAGTCACCGCTCTCAATCCAGGCAAAGCGCGTGATACTGAGATCCAAGGTAGACCTCGCTATATCACGTCCGTCGCGATACGTTATCAAGCTGGCCCCACTTCGCGAGTGTAACGGGTTAAGCGCCTCGCTTGGCCCTTCAGAAACACGCACACTTGGCAGCCACGTCTCGCCACCGTCAAGCGAAGCGCTAAAGCGCACGTAGTATCCCATCTTATCGCGATTCTCCCGGCGATCATACCAGCTCACGCCGACAATGCCGTTCCGATTCACGGCTATCGCGGGCAAGAGGGATGGCAATCCGCTTGGGCTGGTCTGAATATCAGTTGGTTGGCTCCGCCTCACTGGGTGTCGCCGATCCTCACTACTCGGATTATCACTGACTGTCTGCGGCCAGGACCACGAGCGACCCTTGTCTGCCGAATATGCCACCAGCACCTCACGCCGCCCGCTAGAGATCCCTTCCCATACCGCATATACCCGATCATGAAAAGGTTCTCTGCTTGGATCTGCAGCGATTCGAGGCCAGAATCGATCCGGCAGTTGATCCCGTGGTGTCATCGCAGCAATCGGATAGGCCGAGATCGTCCGCCCTCCGTCCGTAGACACAATTGCATCAAGCGAGTTTTCGCCAACCAATACGAGTGTTCCGTCACTGAGCACAGTGCCACCAGTTGGTCCATGGACTTTCGAATTCGTGACAGCCGGCAAGAAAAAGCTAGCTCCCCCATCCGTCGACGACACGAGAGCAACGCCGCCCATTTGGAGTGCATAGTAAGCCAAGTACACCCGACCCTGAAACCGGCTGCTCGAACCCGTGTCTGCCACTATCCAAGGCTTATCCCAGAAGTCATTTGCAATTATTGTCGGTACCAGCCACGTGTGGCCTCCATCCGCCGATCGATGAAGCCGAACCCGGCCGCCGCCTTCGGCTACCTTAGTAGCCGTCGCGAAATATAATTTGCCGTTTCGACCATACTCGCACGAAGGGTCCCAGGAGCGCGCGTACGGATCCAAGCGGCCGCTGACAGCCGGAACAAGCGAAGAATCTTCCACAGCGCTTTCCCATGTCCGCCCTGCATCGTGAGAGACATAGAGAATCGTGTGTGAATTTATTCCCATTCGCACTCCCCCGCCGGGGAACGCTTCGACACTGGAACATACCGCGAGATTGTTCGGATTGTAAGGGTCCGCGGTGATCTGCACCTCATCATGTTCACGGCGATGGTACCTACTCACCCGGATGTTCGGCCCAACTTTGATCTCAGGTTCAGTCTCTGTCCGGATCCTCACCCAACTGACTGATCCGCTACTGCGAATTTGTGGCGAAGCCGTCATCCCGTAGGATAAGAACACAGATACCATGACTAGGCTGCGCGCAACAGTCCAAGTCCTACGAAACCTAATCAGAGATCGGTCCCAACCCTCTTTGTGTGCGCGTTCCAAACCTTGGTTTCTAAAAGCTGAGCCTCAGCGAGAATTGCATAGAGCGCGAACCTCCAAGCTGGTATAGAGGATTCAGGCCCCCGAGGAATTGGTTTAGCATCGACGACGGAACACCAGTGTTGGTATATCCAGGGAGCACATTGAGATCGTAATTGCCGAAGAGAGGATGGTTCAGCAGATTGAAGACATCTGCTTTGACCTGCAAGTTTAACCGTTCGGTCAAATTAAATTTCCGCCTTAGCGAAACATTAAGCTGATATATACCCGGCACCCGGACCACATTGCGCCCTAATGATCCTTGTCGGATTGGATTATCATCTTGGTCAAAAGGCGGGGCTTGGAAAGCGGCGGGGTTTATCCGCCTACCTCCGGGAATGGTCGAATCGTTAACCCAGAACGGCACGCCCGGAAATACATCTGGACGAGTCAGCAAAATGGTGCCATCTGCGCGGACGACTTGACCAGAAAATAGGTTGATAGGCCGACCCGATTGCACATATAGAGTGGAATCGACCGACCAGTCGTGCAGCACAGGAGCCAAAGCTCGCAACACGCGGGGATTTGGTATGTCATAAGTGATCGCCGACGTGAAGTTATGGCGCACATCGAAATCAGCGTTGCCCCGTTCCAAAACTTGATTGCCAAGTTCGTCTGATACTTCGTCGATGGCATGGGACCAGGTATAGTTCACTTGAGCTTGCAACCCTCGCGATAGCCTACGATTGAACTGCGCCTGTAACGAGTTGAAATCCGATGTGGGACCGTTGGATGTGTAAAATATAAGACCGAAATTTGGGTTCGGTGGCGGGCCAACGAAGCCCGCGCCCGCGTTCACGAGTTGGGTCGTGAGTAGTCTTCGCCCAGCTGAAGCGACATAAGAGAGCGTTACCGTCTGCTGTTTACCAAGAGACTGCGACAGCGCAACATTCCACTCCAACGTATACGGCAGCTTGAGATTCGGACTTACGGCGTAAAGGTCAGCTGTAATGGGAAGTGTAACCGCGGGGAAGCCTGGTGCTTGAGCCTGCACTGGCGAGATCGGGTACGCCACTCTGCTCAGACGTTTTGATACTTTGAAGGGATATGTGCTAAAGCCATTGATGGCCTGCCCGCTACCGAGATCATAATAGACACCGAAACCGGCCCGGAACACAGTCTCTCGACCAGTGCCTTGGTTCAATTGGTATGCCGCTCCTACACGCGGCGCAAATGCAGTGTAGAATGTTTTGTAAAGCGGCGTATTGGCCGCGGCGAGAACTGCGGTAGGCATATTCTCCACACCGGTGACCAATACGGGCTTTAACCCATTCGCGTCCCGGGGTGGTGGATTCAATTCCCAGCGCAGTCCTAGATCAACCGTCAACCGTGGAGAGACCTTCCAAATGTCTTGTCCGTAGAACGAGTAATTATCAAACAGCGGACGTGCGCCCTGAGATGCATTAATCGAGACGGACGAGGCTGTACCACTGAGGACATCAGCCTGACTGAAAAAGAAAGTAGTCTGCGAGTAAGCTACCGGACCAAAAATCGGTGCGAGGCGACGGTAGTCGATGCCAAACCTGAATTGGTGAACACCGCTAGTGAAGGACAAGTTATCCACAATGTTGATCTGGCGTTGATGCTCATCTCCCAAGTCGCCGATGCCAGGTGCAAGGCCACCGCCCGAAAATAGAAACCCGATCCTGCCGAACTTAATTCCTAATCCACTGTATCCTGACACCAGTAAAGACGAATCAATCGGAATCGCACCGCCAAAGTTATCCCAAGTGAAGCTGTTTCGGCTGGTATTTCTGCTGTAATTGAATCTGAGCTCGTTGCTAAGCCGTGGTGACAGCGAGAAAGTCGAACCCAGCGTCAGGCTACGGGCTGTATTCTTATCGCCGAAAACAAAGCTCAGTGTCCGGGTCAAGCTATTCGAAGGAGTGTCGCTGTACCTGCCGAAGAGAATAAGCCTACTGCTGATGTTATGGTCGATGCGGATGCTGGTGGCATTCATGCTTTTCGGACTTGAATATGACGCGGTGATGGGAGCCATGCCCGAAGGCGCGCCACCAACAAATGTCTCCGATCCGGTCGGCTTTGGGAAGGCGTTGAGGATTGGCTGGAGGGCCGACGGGGCGATTCCTCGCAATCGTAAGGACGGAACTAATCTTGTAGCGCTAGTGGGAAGGAGCAGACGTA
>WNFY01016867.1_pt1 | contig 15422 bp, 13 predicted proteins | sample 5400091 | NCBI WGS metagenome assembly WNFY01 (sample SAMN13153364, study PRJNA577476) | soil metagenome | isolation source: 60 cm soil or saprolite under grassland replicate 1 | place: USA:California | collected 2016-06-15 | reverse complement strand
CTGGGCGGCGTCGGCGGCGGCCAGGTAGCCCAGCCCGGCGCGGACCATGTCCAGCGCCTCACGGGCATTTGCCGGGGCCGTTGCGCCCACCTGGGTCACCTCCTCGCCGGGACTGGCCGCCGCTGCGGGCGGTTCTGGTTGTCCCCGGGAGGGGCAGGCTTCTAGGATCTGAATTCGATTCTACTCCCCGGCTACGACATTTCCCGGGAGGACCACGCCGTCCCGCGAAATCGGTACGCATGATTGAAAACAGGCTCATGGTGTCTGAGAAACCGGCAAATATGCGTTCTGCTGACTGACCGGAAACAGCCCCAGATGGCGGGCAGCAACCAGCGGCCCACCGCAGTGTGGGTGCGGGGGCTGTGCGCGACCTGGCGGGATTACGGTAAGTGGCGTGACACCCCGGAGTGTCGCGGTGACGGTGCGGCTACCGTGTGCTGCGCGCTTCAGGCGGCTGCGTCGGCTTGCGGCCCGGCGTCGGCGAGGATGACCTTCTTGCCGGGGTTGAGGCGCTCGATCTCGCGGATCTTGTCTCGGGTCTGGCGGGCGCGGCTGCGGGGATGGTAGTAGTCCGCCCCCAGTTCCTCGTACCGGGCGCCGGGGTCGCAGATGAGGATCCAGGCGATCTCGCAGATGACCCGGGAGACCGCGACGATGGCTTTCTGCTTGCCGCGCTTGCGGGCGATCCGGCGGTACATGGCGCCGAGGCGGGTATCGGTGTTGGCCGCGGTCATCGCAGCCTGGCCGAGCGCGCCGCGCAGATACCGGTTGCCCTTGCCGGTGCGGCCGGGCTTCGCGGACTCCCCGGACTGCCTGGAGCGCGAGGTCAGGCGCGCCCAGGCGGCGGCGTGCCCGGGGGTGGGGAACTGCGACGGGTCGGTGCCGAGCTCGGCGATGATGGCCGGGGCGTTGACGGGGCCGATCCCGGTGACCTCGTCCAGCCGCCCGGCCAGGCTCAGCGGGGCGGTGCCGTGGCTGCCGCAGCCGGGGGCGTGACAGCCGCCGATCTCGCCGCAGGCCGTGCAGACCGGGGCGGTGCGCGGGACGGACGGCAGGTGCTGTTCGATCTGCTCATCCAGCAGGGCGATCTCGGCGTTGATCGCGTCGATGAGCCGCAGGTGCACCGCGATCTCGGTGGCGTGGATGTCGCGGAACCGGCCGGTCAGCGCGGCCTCCAGCTCGGCGGTGCTGGCCTTGAGCCGGTAGTCGCCGAGCGCGGCCAGCGCCTTCGGGCTGCGCTGCCCGGCGACGAGGGCGTCCAGGAACCGGCGCCCGCTGGTCCCGAACAGATCGGAGATCACCGCCGAGACCTTCACCAGCGCGTCCTCGAGGATCTTCTCCACCCGGGCCTGGTGCCGGGCCTGGTCCTGGGCCAGCCGGGCCCGGGTGCGGGTCAGCGCCCGCAGGTCCCGGACCGGCTCGGGCGGCACGAACGAACGCATAAGCATCCCCCGCTCGTTCAGCTTGCAGTGCCACACGCAGTCCAGCCGGTCGCTTTTGCCCCGCCCGGGCAGGTGCTTGACGTCGCGGGCGTTGACCAGCCACACCTCCAGGCCCGCCGCCTCGGCCAGGTAGTAAAAGATACGCCAGTAGTCCGAGGTCGACTCGAGTACCAGCCGCTGGATGCCCTCGCACCGCAGGTGGTCCATCAGCGCGGTCACCTCCTTGAAGGTGGCCTCCACCCGCCACACCTTCTGCCGCCTGCGATCCGGGCGGGAACCCGGCACCCGGGTGCACACCATCCCGAACCCCTTCGCCACGTCGATCGCGGCCGCGTACTCCACGACCTGCGTGCTCTCCTCGGCCACCTCCGCGCCCTCACCGCCGTGCACGGGCATCGTGCCGCGCGCGCCGTCCCCGGCGTTGTTGTTCTTCGCGTTCTTCTTCCCCGCGGACATCGCCGCCTCGCTTTCCCTGGAAACCGGCAGGAACCAGCTGCCCGGGGAGCGGCGCGGGAAGAAACCGAATCTGATCGGCGTGCTCGAAGGCGACAGTACCCCAGCCCGCATGATCGCCCCCAGCGCCAAACTTTCTTGCGGGCACGAAAGCGCCAAGCAGAATACGGCGTCACGGGCAGCATGCCAGGATCATGCCACCAACCAGGCATGCCGCCACCGGTTCACCGCAGCCCCCGCGCAACCCCAGCGCTCCCGGCTGGACAACCCGCCCGCTATCGGCCACCCTGGAACCGGTCACGGCGCCGGCCGGCGCACGGGCAGCATACCTGTCGCCGCAAACGCCGGCCCGTGACCACCCGCACGACCTCCGCCGCCCCAGTTTCGCGGGAACCCCACGCCGCCAAGACCCACTAACTTTCTTGGGCATGGCGCCACGGTCAGTCAACCAACGAGTTACTGCTGGGATCAGAGTAGCTGGTGAGGTTTGCCACGACGCACGAGGATCCGCTCGGGCTCCGGCACTGCTGTCGAGACCGCTGCTGTCGCGGTCGCTGCAACCTGACTGCAAGGCGGGTCAGCCACGATGGCCGGGACGCAAAGGAGGCGACCGTGACCGACAAGCCTGTGATCGAGAAGTTCCTGCACGCGATCGAGACCGCGGACATTCCAGGCTGCGACGCGTGGAGCGCGGACGCGACGCTCGACGCGACCGTGCCCAACTGGCGGCTGCATGCGGACGGCGCCGACGCGATCCGCGCCGAGTACGCGCGGTGGTTCGCCGACCCGGCCCGCTTCGACGAGCTGCGCCGCTACCCCGTCGAGGGCGGGTCGGCCGAGGTGATCGAGTACACGCTCAGCTGGACCGAGAACGGCGTGCCGCACGCCGGGCATCACCTGCACGTGCTGACGGTGCGCGACGACCGTATCGTGTCCGACATGGTCTTCTGCGGCGGCCGCTGGCCGGCCGCCCTGCTCGCCGAGATGGAGGCGGCCGGTGCCGGATGAGCTGGCCGCCCTGCTCATGGATGCGACCGAACGGGCCGGGCTTGACGAGGCTCCCGGCAAGTCGGGAGCCACGCTGGAGCGGGTCGTCATCGACGGGCAGGCCTACGTGCTCAAGCACCTCGACCTGGGCCGGGACTGGACCATGCGGGCTTCGGGCTGCCTGCGCGGGGCCCCGCTGGTCCTGTGGGAACGCGGCATCCTGGCCCGCCTGCCCGGCTGCCTGAACCAGCCCATCGTGGCCGCGGCCCCGGAGCGGCGCGGCTGCGCCCTGCTGATGCGCGACGTCAGCCGGTGGCTCGTGCCCGCTACCGACGCACCGATCGCGCTGGCCCAGCACGCGCGGTTCCTGCGGCACATGGCCGCCCTGCACGCGGCCTTCTGGGCCTGCGGGGACGAGTTCGACGTGGTCCCGGCGATGCACCGCTACCTGGAGCTCTCGCCGTGGATGGCGGCGGCGGAGGCCGCCGCGGGCTCGCCGCACCTGGTGCCGCGCCTGGTCGCGAAGGGCTGGCCGCTGCTGGCCGAGGTCGCCCCGGCCGCGGCCGCGGTCGTCACCCCGCTGGCCCGCGACCCGGGTCCGCTGCTCGAGGCGCTGGCCGCCACGCCGCAGACGTTCGTGCACAGTAACTTCAAGCTCGACAACCTGGGCACCGACGACGCGGGCCGCACGGTGCTGCTCGACTGGGAGCAGCCGGGGCGCGGGGCGCCGCTGTCCGACCTGGCCTGGTACCTCGCGATCAACTGCCGCCGCCTGCCCCAGTCCAAGGAGGCCTCGATCGCGGCCTACCGGGAGGAACTGGAGGGCTGCGGCATCGACACCGGCCCCTGGTGGGAGCGCCAGCTGGCGCTGTGCCTGCTCGGCGCCATGGTCCTATTCGGCTGGGAGAAGGCACTCGGCGGCTACGACGAGGAGCTCGCGTGGTGGGAGACCCGATCCGTACAGGCGGCGGCACTACTGAGCTGACCGCCGCGAGCTGACCTGGCGCTGGCCGGCCAGGGTCAGCCGCCGGTCCGCCGCGCGCAGCAGCCCGTCCGCGAAGTCGCCCGCGGCCCGCGCCAGCCGAGCGGCCCGGTCGGCGCCCCGCTCCCGCCAGGCGGGCTGGCCGAAGTCGCCGGCCAGGTCGCAGGTCCACCACCACGCCTCGATGGCCGCGGCGCCGTCGAGCAGGTCGAGGTCCGCGGCCACCGCGTCCGGGTCGGCCGGCCCGCCGAGCGCGTGGCGGGCCCGGTGCGCGAGCAGCCGGGCGACGCCGGTGTACCGCGGCACGCCCAGCGCGGCCGCCTGCGACTCGAGCTCGCGGGCCCGCGCCAGCGCCTGCTCGCCGTCGCCGGCCAGCAGCGCCAGGCGCCCGGTGAGCAGCTGGTGCTTGAGCCGGAGCCGCCATCCGAAGACCAGGTTGCCGCGCAGCAGCGCGGACGCCTCGGCCAGCCGGGCCCTCGCGCCGTCCGGATCCCCGGTCTCCAGGCAGTGCCCGGCCAGGTCTTCCAGCGCGGCGATGGTGACGTCCGCGGTGCCCTGGCCCTGCCCGGCCTCCAGCGCCTCCTGGTGGTGGTCCAGCGCCTCCTGCCGGGCGCCCAGGTTGCCCAGCACCCAGCCGGTGAAGTTCACCCCACGCCCGGCGAAGCGCGGGACCTGCCGCCGTTCCACCTCGGCGGTGTACCTGGCCAGCGCGGCCAGCGCCTGGGCCGGGCGGCCGGCCAGGGCGTGCGCGTGCCCGGTGAACAGCAGCGCGTGCATCGTGGCCGAGGTGTGCTCCACCCCGATCTGCCCGCGGGCCGCCGGGCGCAGCAGCGCCAGCGCCTCCTCCACCCGGCTCTGGTGGGCCCGCAGCACCCCGAGCCACCCGGCGGCGGCCACCCGGTCCGCCCCCTCGGCGAGTGAGAACGCCTCGCCGAGCAGCAGCTCGGCCTGGGCCAGGTCGCCCGCCGCGTGGTGGGTCCGGCCGCCGGCCGCCAGGCACCGGGCCCGGGTCGCCGCGTCGTCCGCGGCGAGCGCGCCGTCCTCGGCGAACTGGGCGGCCTGGGCGAAGTCGCGGCCGAAGTAGGACGCCCACGCGCCGACCTCGAGCGCCGCCGGGCCGGCCGGTGCGGCCCGCTCCACGTCCGCCAATGCCTCGGCGTAGCGCCCGCGCAGGGTGCGGACCCGGGCCCGGGCCAGCCAGCCGTCCGGCCCGGCGTCCAGCCGCAGCGCGTCGTCGAGCAGCGTCTCGGCCGCCGCGTAGTCGTGGCGTTCCGCGGCCCGCGCCGACGCGTCGCGCAGCGCACGGGACGCCAGCGCCAGGTCCCCGCCCAGCCGCGCGTGCCCGGCCACGGTCAGCGGGTCAACGCCGGGCCTGCGGTCGAGTACCCGGCCGGCCTGCCGGTGCAGCAGCGCGGCCCGCCCCGCGGTCGCGCTCGCCGCCAGCGCCTCGCGGACCAGCTCGTGCCGGAACCTGAACATCCCGTCCGCCTCGACCAGGAACTGCTTGGCCACGGCCTGCTCGGCGTCGTCGAGCAGAGCGACGGCGGGCCGGCCGAGCACGGCCGCGAGCAGGTCCACGTCGAGGTCAGGGCCGATCACCGCGGCGGTGCGCAGCAGCAGCCCGGCCGGGCCCAGCTCGTCGCAGCGCGCGGACACCGACTCGACCAGCGACGCGGGCAGCTCCGAGCCCGCGGCCTGCTGGGCCAGTTCGGTCAGGAAGAGCGGATGCCCCCTGGACCGCGTGTACAGCTCGTCGACCCGGCCCGGCCCGACCAGTTCGGCGGCCGCGTCGCGGCCCAGCGCGCCGAGGTGCACGAACGCCGACGCGGGCAGCGGTTCGCCCTCGCCGGAGCGCGCCGCGGCCACGACCGTGACCGCGAGCTTCTCACGCACGGCGAACCGCAGCCAGTCCGGCAGCGCGGGCCCGGCCAGGTGGGCGTCGTCGACCACGACCACCAGCGGGGCACGCTCCGCCAGGCGGCCGAGCGCCCGGACCAGGGCCGAGTAGAGCACCGCCGGGCCCAGCATGCTGTCCGCCAGCATCGGCGGCAGCCGCGGGCCCGAGCCCGCGCAGCAGGGCGGCCAGCGCCGTCAGCAGCGCGTCGAGTGGCATCGAGCGGTCGAGCGGGCCGCACGACGCGATCAGTACCGTGTCCCCGGCCGCGGTGCGCCGCCCGGCCCAGGCCCGCAGCAGCGTCGTCTTGCCGATGCCGGCCTCGCCGTCCACCACGACCACCTCGACGGCGTCGCGGGCCCGCGACGCGACCGCCTCCAGGTAGGCCAGCTCGTCGTCCCTGCCGACCAGAACGGGACCCGCCAGGGCGGACGCGGCCGGCCCGGGCCCGGTCAGCTCGCCCCGCAGGATCGCGGTGTACAGCGCGCTCGTCTCGGGCGAGGGGTCAGTACCCAGCTCGTCGGCCATCCGCTCGCGGGCGCTGGCGTACTCCGATAGCGCCCCGGCCACCCGTCCGCCCATTACGTGGGCCCGGAGCAGCAGCCGCAGCGCGGCTTCGTCGTACGGGTCGCGCTCGGCCGCCGCCGCGGCCGCGTCGGCGGCGGCCATCCAGTCGCCGGCCTCGAGCAGGGCGGCGGCCGCCACCAGCCGGGCCCGGCCGGTCAGCCGGCTCAGCTCGGCCTGCCGGAGCTGGGCCCACTCGCCGGGCAGCGGCTGCGGGCCGTCGCCGCGGATCAGCGAGAGCGCGACCCGCGCGGGCGCCACCGCGCCCATCATGTGGCCCGCCTGCCGCCGCGCCTCCACCTCCCGGGTGAGCACCGCCAGCTCGGTCGCGTCCAGCCAGTCGCAGTGCAGCAGGTAGCCCTGGTCCCGGTGCTCGATCCGGTCGCGCCCGAGCACCGTGCGCAGCCGGCTCATCAGCACCGCCAGCTGGTCCTCGGGCCGGGCCGGCGGGCCGGCGTCCCACAGCGCGTCGATCAGTACCCCGGCCGGCACGGCCTGCCCGGCGCCCAGCGCGATCAGCTGCAGGGCCAGCCGCGCCTTCCGGCTGCCGAACGCCTGCGGTTCGATCCCGTCCACGCCGAAGTCACCGAGCACCCGAACCGCCAGCGACTTCACGGCCCTATTAAAAGCCGGCGGTGCAAGCTGACTGCAACCACCGCCGTCCACGCTGGTCAGGAAACCTCCGCCGAGGAAAGGAGATCCCGATGAGCGGGAAAGCGGAACAGAAGAGCTTTACCAAGCCCGACGAGACCCGCAGCTTCGACTACGGCGCCCTGGACCTGCTCCAGATCGGCGGCGCCGAGATCGGCCGGCTCACCCTGCAGCCGGGCTGGCGCTGGTCGGACCATGTCAAGCCGCTGGCCGGCACCGAGCTGTGCGAGGCACCCCACTTCCAGTACCACGTGGCGGGAACGCTGCACGTGGTGATGGCCGACGGCGCCGAGTTCGACGCCGGGCCCGGCGACGTCACCGCGCTGCCCCAGGGCCACGACGCCTGGGTGGTCGGGGACGAGCCGGTCGTGGTGGTGGACTGGTACGGCGCCAGCAACTACGCCCGCGGCTGACCCCGGCCGCCGGCCGAGGTAGCGCTCCAGGCTCCGCCCCGGGTTCGCGTCCACATAGGCGTCGCCCGGCCCGGCTGCCTCCGCCATGCCGCCAGCGTATGCCGCCGCCGGTGTGGTAGTCCTGACGGGACGCCTGCTGCCAGGGGGGACCAGAGGAGAGGAGCCACCCATGGACCTGGGCCTGCGCGGCCGCCGCGCGCTGATCACCGGAGGCAGCCGGGGCATCGGCTTCGCGGTGGCCGAGGCGCTCGCCGCCGAGGGCGCGGCCGTGGGCCTCGTGGCCAGGGATGCGGCCGGGCTGGCCGCGGCCGCCGGGCGGCTGGGGTCCCGCGGGGTGCCGGTCGCCACCGCCGCGGCCGACGTCACCGACACCCCCGCGCTGCGGCGCGCCGTGACGGAGATCGCCAGCGCGCTCGGCGGCCTGGATCACCTGGTGGCCAACGCGGGCGGCACGGTCGGCACGGGCAACCTCACCAGCGCCGCCGACGACGAGTTCACCGCGACGTTCGCGCTCAACGCCGGCCACGCCGTCGAGCTCATCCGGGCCGGGCGGCCGCAGCTGCAGGCCGCGGGCGGCGGCGCCGTGGTGATCATCTCCTCGATCACCGGGATGCGGCCCGCGCCGCGGACCGCCTACGCGGCCGCCAAGGCGGCCGAGATCCACCTGGCCGCGACGGCCGCCCAGGAACTCGCGCCGGACCGCATCCGGGTGAACGCCGTCAGCCCCGGGTCGATCATGTTCCCCGGCGGCGGCTGGGACAGCTTCCAGCGGGCCAACCCGGACGACTTCGCCGCCTTCGTGGTCGGCCAGTTCCCTTATCGCCGCCTCGGCTCGCTGCCGGAGGTCGCCGACGTGGTCGCGTTCCTGCTGTCCGAGCGGGCGTCATGGATCACCGGCGCGAACATCGTGGTGGACGGCGGCCAGAATTACCCGAGCGCCCGCCGCTTCAGCTGAGGAGGATCACATGTCACTGGGCATGAGCCGGGCCGAGCGCGAGGAGTTCCTGGCCGGGTTGCACGTCGGGGTGCTGAGCGTGGCCTCGCTGGACGGCCGCGGCCCGCTGACCGCCCCGGTCTGGTACACCTACCAGCCGGGCGGCACGGTGAACGTGAGCACCGGCCGCGGCACCCGCAAGGCCCTGGCCATCGAGGCGGCGGGCCGGGTCAGCCTGTGCGCCCAGGAAGAGCGGCCGCCCTACAAGTACGTCACGGTCGAGGGCCCGGTCTTCATCGAGGAGTCCACCGACGCCGAGCGGCTCGAGCTGGCCCGCAGGTACCTGGGACCCGAGGGCGGCGACGCCTACATCGCGGCCAACCCCGGTGGCAGCCAGATCATGGTCAGGATGACGCCCGAGCAGTGGCTGACCAGGGACTACAGCCACGAGTAAGGCGCCGCGACCGGAAACCGGTTGTCCGGCGGACGCGACCGGCGGGACCCTAAGGCATGGTCCTGGTCCGCGCGACGACGATGACCGACTGGCAAGCGCTGCGCGAGATCCGCCTGCAGGCGCTGCTCGACGCGCCGGACGCCTTCGGCTCGACCCACGCCGGGGAGGCCGCCCTCGGCGAGGACGAGTGGTGCCGGAGGGCCAGCCGCGACGGCTCGTTCATCGCGTTCCTGCCCGAGGTCTGCCCGGCCGGCCTGGGCGGCGGGTACCTGGCGGAGCCGGAGGTCGTCGAGCTGATCGGCATGTTCGTCCGGCCGCAGGCCCGGGGCCGCGGCGTCGGTGAGGCGGTCATCGACGCGGTCGCCGGGTGGGCCGGGCAGCAGGGTGCCAGCACCGTGCACCTATGGGTGACCGAGACCAATTCCCGCGCCCGCCTGCTGTACGAGCGCTGCGGGTTCACCGTCACCGCCGAACGCCAGCCGCTGCCCTCCAACCCCGCCCTCGGCGAGATCGGCATGCAGCGCCCGGTATAGCCGCGCCCGCACTAACCGGGCCCGCCTAACCTGGCACCGCGCTCGAACTGGGCGCGCACGCCCAGCAGCCGCACCGGGCGCCGCCCGGTGAACCGGCCGAGCGCCTCGGCCGCCGCCCGCGCGATCACCGCGGGGTCCGAGGAAGGCTCGGCCAGCGTCACCCCGTGCGTCTCGGTGATGAACGGCGCGTACCGCACCTTCACCACGATCCGCAGCGCCGGCCGCGGCTCCGACGCCAGGTCACGAGCCAGCAGCCCGGCGATCCGCGCTACCTCGGCCTCCACCTGCGACCAGCCGGCGATGTTCCGCTGGAACGTTTCCTCGCGTCCATGGCCGCGCGCCACATAAGGCGAGTCGTCCACCTCGGCGTCGCCCCGGCCGCGGGCCAGCAGCACCAGCCACGGCCCGGTCATCGGCCCGAACACCGCGGCCAGCGCGTCCGGGTCGGCGGTGGCCAGGTCGCTGACGGTGCCGATGCCAAGACCGGCCAGCTTCTTCGCCGTCTTGGCGCCGATGCCCCACAGCGCCTCGGTCGGCCTGGCCCCGAGCACCTCGAACCAGTTCGCGAACGTCAGCCGGAACACCCCGGCTGGCTTGCCGAACCCGGTGGCGATCTTGGCCTGCAGCTTGTTCTCGCCGATTCCCACCGTGCAGTCCAGTTGCGTGGCCTCCCTGACCTGGCGCGCCAGCGACCGGCCGAACGCCTCGGGGTCCTCGGTGTCGACGCCGACGAACGCCTCGTCCCAGCCGAGCACTTCCACCACCGCGCCGGTCGACCGGAGGACCTCCATCACCGTCTCCGAGATCTCCTCGTAGGCGGCCCGGTCCACCGGGAGGAACACCGCGTCCGGCAGCCGCTTGGCCGCCGTCCGCAGCGGCAGCCCGGAGTGCACGCCGTGCTCCCTGGCCTCGTAGGACGCGGTGCTCACCACGCCGCGCTTGGTCGGGTCGCCGTCACCGCCCACCACCACGGGCCGCCCGCGCAGTTCGGGATGCCGGAGGACCTCGACCGCCGCGATGAACTGGTCGAGGTCCACGTGCAGCACCCAGCGCGCCACGCTCCACTCTTACCCCGCCCAGCAGGCAGCGCTAACGATCCGCGCCTCCGCGTCCGTCTGGCCATGCAGGATTCAATGATCAACGAAGGGTTTACTACTCCATGCGGTAGTAAATCCTTCGGGATCATGAAAACTGGGTTCGGATTAAGGCCCGCACGCCGACGTGGGCGCGCCACGGTAACGCTGTGGTGGCAGGACCGGGGCCGCGGGTAGCGTGAGGACCATGTCGTGGTCGAAGTACGCGGAGTTCCTGGCGTTCGCCGTGGTCCTGGTGCTGATCCCCGGGCCCGACTTCGCCGTGGTCACCAAGAACACGCTGGTCGGCGGGCGTCGCCGGGGGAGATGGACCGCGCTGGGCGTGAGCAACTCCAACCTGGTGCAGGGGACCGCGGCCGCGTTCGGCGTCAGCGGGCTCATCCTCAGGGTCCAGCCGCTGTTCGAGGCGATCAAGTGGGTCGGCGTCGGCTACCTGGCGTACCTGGGCGCGCAGGCCATCCGTTCGGCCCTCCGCGGCCAGTACCAGCCGGCGGACGAGGCGGACGGCGGCGGCAGGGCCAGGGGCCTGGCCGGCTGGCGGCAGGGATTCATCTCCAACATCACGAACCCCAAGGTCCTGGTGTTCTACCTAGCCGTCCTGCCGCAGTTCCTCACCCCAGGTGCGGGCCTCGGCTGGCTGCTGGTGCTGGCCTGGAGCCACGCGGTGCTCGGCCTGAGCTATCAGCTCGTGCTGGTCACCGGCTAGAGCGATCTAGCTTTAATTCGCCAAAACGAGGGCTGTCGCAAACGCCCGGGTGCGTGTACGGTCGGCCTATCTCGTCATCGCATGTGTCAGGCTCTAGGGGGGACGGCATGCTGAGTTCACCGATCATTGATCTAGCCATAGGGCTGGTCTTTGTCTTCGGCGTTACGGCCGCCCTTAGTTCTGTCTTCACCGAGCTGATCGCGCGCTTCCTCGGACTGCGCGGGGCGTATTTGCTTGGCGGCCTGCGTGAGCTCCTCGACGGCACCGGCAGCCAAACGGCCCTGAATGACGCGATAGACAACTACAACGAAATGAAGACCCTGGTGAAGGGAGCGGTCCCCGCCACCGCTGGCGGAGCGGCACCGGCCACGAAGTCTGCGACCGGCGCGCTGCTTGGCAGCCCGATCCTGCGGAGTCAGGGGATGATCGGCCAGATCTCTAGCCGGCATCTGACCTTGCAGCCTGGCAAGCCTGGCCGCCGATCCCGGATCACCACCGGTACCTGGAAACGCCCGTGGCGTGCCTGCCGGAGCCTGCCCTCCTATATCTCCGCCAAGTCATTTGGCGCGGCAATCACCGACCTGCTCGTGCCTAATGCGGCGGGGCAGACCACTATGGCTCAGGTTCAGGACGGTATTGACGCGCTCCCTGAATGGATGCCGACGCTCAAGGAATCGCTGCAGACGCTGGCAGCCAACGCTGGCGAGGATATCGACCTGTTCCGCACCTCAGTCGAGAACTGGTATGACGACCATATGAGTCGCGTGTCAGGCTGGTATAAGCGGCACGTTGCCAAGATCACGATCGTGGTCGGCACTACCCTCATTCTGCTGCTCAACATCAACTCGCTCACGATCGGGCGCACCCTGTGGAACAACGGCGTCGTCCGGACGGCCGTGAGCACTGTGGCGGCGAAAACCACCTCCTGCCAGAACCAGAGCCAGCAGGATTGCCTGGCGAGTCTGCAAAAGCAACTGTCGGGCGGCGCACAGGCCGGGCTGCCGATCGGATGGGCCACGGTCCCCGACTGCGCCGCGCCGGGTACGTCATGTAACTGGCTGGACCAGCGGGGGATCTTCAGCCGTCACGGCGGTTCCGGCTGGGAGATCGTGCTTGTCCTCATCGGCTTCCTGATCACGATCATCGCACTCACCCCCGGTGCCCGGTTCTGGTTCGACATCCTGGGCAAGCTCGGCAGCCTCCGCACGACCGGCCCCAAGCCCGCCGTCACCCCGCCGAGCGGCGCCTGAAAGATGAGGCCCTGAACACCGTCCGATCGGGCACGCGCCACGACCGTTCGGGCTAAATGTTCGGGATAAATGGTTGTGCCCGGCCCGGCGGCACCGGCCACAATGCAGTGTGCTGCTGACCATCACCACCACCCGCGCGCCAGCGACCGACCTGGGCTACCTGCTGCACAAGCACCCGGACCGAGTCCAGACGTTCGCCGTCGCGGCTGGTCAGGCGCACGTTTTCTACCCCGAGGCGGCGCCGGAGCGGTGCACCGCCGCGCTGCTGCTCGAGGTCGACCCGATCGGCCTCGTCCGCGGCCACCGGGGCCAGGACAAGGACATCGCCCTCGGCCAGTACGTCAACGACCGGCCGTACGCCGCCTCCAGCCTGCTCGCGGTGGCGATCAAGGAGGCCTTCCGCACCGCGCTCACCGGCCGGTGCGACGCGCGTCCGGCCCTGGCCGCGAGCCGCATTCCGCTGACGATAAACGTCCCGGCCCTGCGCTGCCGCGGCGGCACAACGCTCGCGCAGCGCGTCTTCGCCCCCCTCGGCTGGACCGTCGAGGCGCACAGGAACCCCCTGACCCCGCCCGAGTGGGGTGACTCCCCGTACCTCGGCCTGCGGCTGACCGGCGAGCTCCGGCTGGCGGACGCGCTCAACCACCTGTACGTGCTGCTGCCGGTGCTCGACGACGCCAAGCACTACTGGGTGTCCACCGAGGAGGTGGACAAGCTGATCCGGGCCGGCGGCGACTGGCTCGCCGGGCACCCGGAAAAGGAGCTCATCACCCGCCGCTACCTCAGCCACCACAAGAAGCTCACCCGGTCCGCGCTGGCCCGGCTGGCCGAAGCCGACGACACCGAGCCGGAAGAACTCGACAACGCGGTCCCGGATGAACCAAGGGACCAGCCGCTCGCCGTGCAGCGCCGCGAGGCCATCCTGGCCGTGCTGCGGGAGCGCGGCGCCCGGCGGGTCGGCGACCTCGGCTGCGGCGCGGGCGCGCTCACCCGGGACCTGCTGCGCGAGGCCGGCATCGACCACGTCGTGGCGACCGACGTGTCCGCCCGGGCCCTGCAGCTGGCCGCCCGTCACCTGAACCTGGAGCGGATGCCGGACAAGCAGCGCGAGCGGCTGACGATCTTCCAGTCCTCGCTCACCTACCGCGACGACCGGCTGGCCGGGCTGGACGCCGCCGTGCTGATGGAGGTCATCGAGCACCTGGACCCGGACCGGATCCCCGCGCTGGAACGGGTCGTGTTCGGCGCGGCGGCGCCCGGCGCCGTCGTCGTCACCACCCCCAACGCCGAGTACAACGCGCACTTCGCCGCGCTGGAACCGGGCGCCAAGCGGCACCCGGACCACCGCTTCGAGTGGACCAGGGCGCAGTTCCGCGCCTGGGCGGGCCGGGTCGCCGACCGCTACGGCTACCAGGCCAGGTTCCTGCCGGTCGGCCCCGAGGACCCGCGGGACGGCCCGCCCACCCAGCTCGCGGTCCTGGCGAAGGGGGCGGAACCGTGGAACTGAGCATTCCCGAGCTGAGCCTGGTCGTGCTGATCGGCGTGACCGGCTCGGGCAAGTCGACGTTCGCCCGGACGCACTTCAGGCCGACCGAGGTGATCTCCTCGGACTTCTGCCGCGGCCTGGTCGCCGACGACGAGAACGACCAGTCCGCCACGGCGGCCGCGTTCGAGGTGCTGCAGTTCATCGCCGGCCAGCGCCTCAAAGCCGGCCGCCTGACCGTCATCGACGCCACCAACGTGCAGCCCGAAGCCCGCCGCGAGCTGGTCATGCTGGCCCGCGAGCACGACGTGCTGCCGGCCGCGATAGTGCTCGACCTGCCGGAAAAGCTCTGTGCGGAGCGGAACGCCGGCCGGCCGGACCGGGACTTCGGCCCGCACGTGCTCCGCCGCCAGCGCGGCCAGCTCCGCCGCGGGCTGCGCGGGCTTGGCCGCGAAGGGTTCCGCACCGTGCACGTGCTGCACACCCCCGAGGAGGTCGCCGCCGCCGCCATCGGCAGGACCAGGCTGTACAGCGACCTGCGGCACGAGGCAGGCCCGTTCGACATCATCGGCGACGTGCACGGCTGCCGGGCCGAACTGGAGGAGCTGCTGGCGGCGCTTTGCTACGAGATCGACCGCGACGCCGTCGGCCGCCCCGTCGGCGCCCGCCACCCCGGCGGCCGGCGCGCCGTATTCACCGGCGACCTGGTCGACCGGGGCCCCGACACGCCGGGCGTGCTGCGCCTGGTCATGGGCATGGTCGCGGCCGGGACCGCCTTCTGCGTGGCCGGCAACCACGAGGCCAAGCTGCTCAAGGCGCTGCGCGGCAAGAACGTCAAGCGCAGCCACGGCCTGGACGCCTCGATGGAGCAACTGGACGCCCAGACCGAGGAGTTCCGGGTCGGCGTGGAGCGGTTCATCGACGGTCTGATCAGCCACTACGTGCTGGACGGGGGCCGCCTGGTGGTGGCGCACGCCGGCCTGATCGAGCGCTACCACGGCCGCGCATCGGGCCGGGTCCGCGAGTTCTGCCTGTACGGGCAGACCACCGGCGAGACCGACGAGTACGGCCTGCCGGTCCGTTACCCGTGGGCGGCCGAGTACCGGGGCCGCGCCGTCGTGGTGTACGGCCACACCCCGGTGCCGGCCGCGGAATGGCTGAACAACACCCTGTGCGTGGACACGGGCTGCGTGTTCGGTGGCCGTCTGACCGCGCTCCAATATCCCGAACGGTCGCTGGTCTCTGTCCCCGCCGCCCGCGTCTACCACGCCGCGGCCAAGCCGTTCCCCTCGGTTTCCGCCCCGCTCGCCGGGCGCCGTGAACCCGACGTGCTCGACATCACGGACGTGTCCGGGTCCCGCGTGATCGAGACGGCGTACCTGCCCCGGGTCGGAATCCGCGACGCGCACGCCGCGGCGGCGCTGGAGGTGATGAGCCGGTTCGCGATCGACCCGCGCTGGCTGCTCTATCTCCCGCCGACCATGAGCCCCGTCGCCGCGCCAGCGGCCTCGGCCAGCAGCGCCGCGCAGGCCGACGGGGACCTGCTGGAGCACCCCGACCAGGCCTTTTCGGCCTACCGCGC
>WNFY01019080.1_pt1 | contig 15436 bp, 12 predicted proteins | sample 5400091 | NCBI WGS metagenome assembly WNFY01 (sample SAMN13153364, study PRJNA577476) | soil metagenome | isolation source: 60 cm soil or saprolite under grassland replicate 1 | place: USA:California | collected 2016-06-15 | reverse complement strand
GTATCTGACGAGCAGCAGTGAAGCGATGGTCTATCTCACTATGCTCCGCCTCATGCTCACTCGCCTGGCCAAACAGAACGAGAAGCAATTCGTCACCTACAAGCAGAAACGCGCTGCCTGACTTTTCGTACAGCCTCTACCTGAACATCTTCTACAACAATGGATGAAATGGGAAGCGGGATCTGGCGCACCACACGAATGACTTCCTCTACAGTGGTTTTAATGGATGGAGGAAGTCGCCCACTCCGCTTACTTGAAGCCCTGTTCTGAAAACGGCGCGGGCGATACCATTTGCGGGCTCGCCGGCTCTTGCGCCGATCTCGGCGATCGTCCATCTTCTCTTTCACATCCTTGCGATGATGGATCTCGGCTGAAAAAAGCGCCTGTTCATTGCCGATGCAACAGATGCCAGTGGTTGAGCTGCCCTTATCGATGCCCGCTCGCACTTGTTGCACGTGCCCTTCGCACAACCAACTCAGTTGGATCGTGAAAGGGCTGCGCTTGACCACACTGGCTTTCCCTGCGCGGAGAAGTTTCCTCGCTTTCGCAGGTGTGCATGGCATCAAGGGACGCCCATCCTGATTGCGTACATAGACAAACATGGTGGTTGTAAACCCTCCTTTCGGAGTTAAGTGCTCCTCACGATTGTTGAAATGGCTTTTTACAACCTACACACCTTCCGCTTTCGCGTACCCTTAATGTAGATCGACAGTTGCACCCGACTGGAACCACGTCTGGTGGTGTCTTGACCATCTCAACTACTGCCTCCGAAGAGGCTCGCTGGTAGTTCCATGAATCCAACGCTATCAAACGCTAGATTTTTAGGCACTATTCCTGATATTCTTTCAACAAATCAATCAGCCATTGCTCATCGTGTATAGGAACACCAGCCTTTTGTGCTTTTGCCAGTTTAGAACCTGCATCCTCACCAACAATCAAGTGACTGAGAGTTTTACTTACACCGGAGGCAATCGTACCACCAAGCCGAATGATCTTCTCTTCAGCGATGGGTCGGGTCATGCTGATGAGCCGACCAGTCAGAAGAAATGACTGACCTGCAAGTGGTCCTTCAACTGTCTTCTTTTCTTCCTGCATGTTGAGCCCGGCTTGCCGTAAGCGTTCGATTAGAGCCCGATTCTGCTCGTCTTGCAGCCAACTGTATATGCTCTGCCCTGCAATTGGACCAATGCCCGGTACTGAAGTGATTTCCTCTTCACTGGCAGTCAGGAGCTTATCTATGCTGTCAAATGCATGGGTTAATACCTGTGCGGTCTTCTCACCGACATAACGAATATTAAGACCACACAATAGCCGCCACAGAGGACGATGTTTGCTAGCCTCGATACCTTTTAATATATTATCGGCGCTTTTCGCCTTGATACCTTCGAGTTCAAGCAATTGCTCGCGTGTCAGGCTGTAGAAGTCTGACACACTCTTGATATAACCTGCCTCTACCAGTTGCGCGCACATTCTTTCGCCGATGGTTTCAATGTCCATCGCGCCCTTTGAGGCAAAATGGATGATACCTTCAAGATTGCGTGCCGGACATTGCAGATTGGGGCAATAGGCCATCGCCTCAGCCTCATTCTTAACGAGTGGCGTTTCGCAAATCGGACAACGCTCTGGGAGATGATAAACCTGCTCTTCACCTGTACGCCGCTCAACGATGGGTTTCACTACCTGTGGTATGACTTCGCCTGCGCGCTCGATAAGCACCCAGTCACCAATGCGCAGGTCTTTGCGTTGAATGTCACCTTCATTGTGAAGTGTAGCGCGAGAGACAGTTACACCACGAATATTGACAGGCTCAAGTAACGCCCAGGGATTCACGGAACCGGTTCTTCCAATATTGATACGGATATCAAGCAGTTTCGTGGCAACCTGGATGGGAGGATATTTGAAGGCAATGGCCCAACGCGGATCACGAGCAACGGATCCTAGTTCCTGTTGTTGTACCAGGTCGTTGATCTTAATCACTACGCCGTCGATCTCATATGGTAGATCAAATCGATCCTTTTCCCATTTCTTGCAGTAGTCCCATATCTCATCAAGAGACTTAGCCAACTGGATATGGGGGTTTACGGGAAACCCCCAGTCCCGAATCAATTGCAATGCTTCCCACTGATTATGGAACTCCATACCTTGCATATAGCCAATTTGATAACCGAAAAAGTCAAGGCGTCTGGAAGCAGTGACACGAGGATCTTTCTGACGCAGTGAACCGGCTGCCGCGTTACGTGGATTAGCAAAGATCCTGTTATCAGTCATCTCCTCATTGAGCTTTTCAAAACCTTTAGTTGACATGTAGATTTCACCACGCACTTCAACCCTATCAGGGATGGATTCATTGCGCAGGTTTTGTGGAATACTACGCACGGTTCGAATATTTGGCGTCCAATCCTCACCTATTAGGCCATCTCCTCGCGAAGCCCCAACAATGAGTCTGCCGTTATCATAGGTAAGCGCCATCGCCAGGCCATCAATCTTCAGTTCGCAGACGTATGTGAATGTTGCGTTGGGTAGTATATTGAGTGCGCGCCTATGCCAGGCTAGTAACTCTTCTTCACTTCGCGCGTTGGCCAGGCTCAGCAACGGTACTGGATGACGATGTTGGGATACCTCCTGGACAGGGCTGGTCCCCACGCGCTGTGTTGGTGAGTCAGGCGTTTGTAGTTCTGGATGCTCTTGTTCGATGCGCTGAAGTTCTAACATCAACTGGTCGTACTCGGCATCTGTCAATGTTGGATTGTCTTGCACATAATAGTGATAGTTTGCTTCTTCTATCTGGTGACGTAATGTGGCTACATGGGCGTCAAGTTGCTCGGCTTCGTTACTCCCTGCCTGTTCTAACGGCGAGGGTTCGACTAATTGAGAAGCGTCCCCTTCCTGAGGAGTTGTTTGTGGTTCTGTCATCGAAAAAGCTCCAGGAAATTATAATTTGTATCAGTTACTTCGTAGTGTTCTGTTATGCCTGATTTTAGGAAGGCGAGATGTAGTGGCACCCCTTCTCCTTACGACTTGCTTGACTGCGAAGCAGTAGACGCGCCAGCGTCGTTGGCAAGGCGGGTAGGTGCCAGCGGGTGCCAGGCTCCTCCTTGCTGGTACCAGGCTCCTCCCCATCAATAAAAAGTAATACAACTGTTGTATTCTTTTCAGATCAAAATGGCTGGTAGTGGCGGACTAGAGCTGATCCTTCAAATAAGCCATTGATATAACTGCGCCATTGCGGAAAGAGAGGCCCTCCACGAAAATCTTCCATATGTGCATCGTAAGAGGTCCATTTATTGATGAGCACGTATTGCCCGGGTTGTTCAATACAACGTTCTACCCGTGCTGAAATGCATTCTGGGTGTTGACGTATGACCTCTAGTCCTTTCAAGATGGCCTGTCCTAGTTCGTCTTCTTTGCCCGGTAAGGCATTGAAGATTGCGATCTCTGTTATCATGTACAATCCTTCCTGTTTTATATATCCTATCATAATTGGGCAAGATAACGGCATCCGTTATGCGTAGTGGACTGTCAATCTTGAGGTGACAGTGAGAAATGTAGTGGCGCCCCTTCTCCTTGCGTCTCACCTGACCCGTAGGGTAGCTGCGCAGCAGCGTTGGTGAGACGGATAAGTGCCAGCGGGCGCCAGGTTCAGCTATACGTTTTGCGATACTCCCCAATCGTATTGGAATGTCGTTTGAATTCTATTCAGGGCAGATGGATCTGAAACAATAATACCCAACTCACGATTCTGGTTAAGCGATTGCGCGGAAATGTTTTCCGAACCGACGAAAGCTACTTTATTATCCACTACAATTATTTTTGCATGCATATACAGTTGTGCATCCTCGCGTACCTGCACGCCACCCTGTTTAATAGTTGCAATTCCCTGGCTGCTGCTATCTCCTGATGAGGTGTTAGCAATAGGTAAAATAACTTCAACCTGAACGCCATGTTGCGCTGCATTCGCGATAGCCTGTTCGATATCGCTATCGATCATTTCTTCTGCTTCAATCAGCAAAGTACTACGAGCGCTATTAATCAGAGTTGTGAAGTCATTGCGCGAGTTGATGGGGCTTACTACCAGGTTAGGATCATTGAATTTCACGGTCGAGTGATTCCAATCCGCCATAAATATCTCTTCTGTTGCCAGTACATCTTGTTTGATTGTATCGATAATCCCATATTCGCGGTTTCGATACCCGCTACTTCCACCAAGAGCTGAGCGAGAAAAGTTCGATGTCATGATATAGGCGGTAGTATTATCGGTGATCATTCCTTTTTCATGAGTCAAGGGAAAGCTGGGATTGGTGAATTGCGTCTTGATACCAGAAGCAGCCAGTGTATCTAGAGTTTTTGAGGGAGATGAACCACCTCCAAACGGGTGTGGCTCCAGCATGACACGCACATCGAGGCCCCGATTGGCTGCTTCTTCAAGCGCGCGAATCACATTGCGATCCGATAAAATATATATTTCTAACCAGATAGATCTTTGTGCACTTCCAATGGCATTTGTGATAACTTGCTCTCCATCATCTGGTTCAATTAAGACTTGCACCCCCTGGACACCAGATCCGACCACACAACTGCTCTGACATTGAGGGCTGTTGCTGATTCCAGGAAGTATGTTACCACTGCAACTGGCGAGGGCAAAACATAAAACTACAACTACTGGATATTTGAGTAAATTGAAAGCTGCTTTAGAACTGGAAAATAGAAAATAGTACATAGCTCTTCCTCTCATCATGTACGCATCATCCCCAAAAAGAAGTAGCAGTTCCTCACATATAAAACGCATAGGTAGTACGAGGTGTGTACCTTAATGATGCTGATTAACAAAATAACCGAGACACCCGTAGGTGCCGATGTATCGCGCACACCGCCGATTGATCGGCTTTCGCTGGCTTTCACACTACCCCGCTTCATTTGTTAATCCACATAATCAACGCATGAAAAAAGCGCTCGGCTTCACTTCATAGAAAAGCCGAACGCTTTTGCAGGTCCATATGAACTACGGATGTAGCGCTATAAACAATGGAGCCAGCACCAGTGTAATTGTGCTGAGCAGCTTAATTACCACGTGGAGCGAGGGACCAGCAGTATCCTTGAAAGGATCACCAACCGTATCGCCAACCACGCTTGCCTTGTGAGGTTCACTATTCTTACCTCGCCTTCGGCATTCACACGCAGGTAACCAGCCTCGATATATTTCTTGGCATTGTCCCACGCGCCTCCACCGTTGTTCAGGAAGGTTGCGACGACAATACCACCCATTGTTCCGACCATCAACAGACCTGCTTCGGCCTGCGGGCCGAGGATAGACCCCACTGCAATGGGAGTCAGTACAGCCACAAGGCCAGGTAGAATCATTGCTCGGAGCGCTCCACGAGTACTGATGTCAACGCAGCGAGCGTAGTCGGGATCGACGCGATCAGCAGGATCTTCCGCCATAATCTTGGGATTGTCCCGGAACTGACGGCGTACCTCTTCAATCATGCGCTTAGCAGCAGCGCCCACAGCGCGGATTGCCAATGCACTAAAGAAGAAAATCAGTGTAATACCCAGCAATGCCGCAATGAAGACCGGGATATTAGCCAGGTCGACGGTGTAGACGGCGGGATTGTGATTTTCTCTAGTGTAGAGAACATCAAGGTAAGCGCTGAAAAGTAGGAAAGCTGCAAGAGCTGCAGAACCAATACCGTAGCCTTTCGTCAATGCCTTTGTGGTGTTGCCCACACCGTCCAACGCGTCAGTAATGTCACGTACAGTCTCGGCACCTCCGCCCATCTCAGTAATGCCACCGGCGTTATCAGTAATGGGGCCAAAAGTGTCCATAGCCAGAATATACGCACAACTCATCAGCATACCCATGGTGGCAACAGCAGTGCCGAAGATACCTCCGGGATTGATTACATGGGGAATGCTTGGATCTAAGATTGTTACCTGGCTTCCAAAGAAGAAAGAGAGTCCTAAAGCTGCAGAGATCGCCAGGACTGGCATAGCCACACATTCGAACCCGACGGCGAAACCAGTGATAATCGTCGTCGCGGAACCTGTCAAAGTGGAAGCAACAATCTCACGCACTGGTCGCCAGGTGCCCGCAGTGTAGTACTGTGTGATGTAAACGATAGCGACACTCAGCAGAATACCGGTAGTACCGGCCAGGCCAAACCATACCCAGGCAGGAACGCCGCCATTGGATGATACTCCTATGCCGTTCAACAAGAGATAGCTCCCCAGGAAGACGCCAATAATTGAGAGCCCACATGTGATGAAATAACCGATGTTAAGTTGCTGCATGGCAATTTCACCCGGGTCTCTGCCTGCGGCTTTGTCTGGCTCAGTCACCCTGGAGGGGCGAATCCAGAGTAACCCTACAGAAGAGGCAATCAGACCAAAGGCACGCACGACGAGGGGAAAGAGGATCCAGCCGACATTCTTTGTTGCCAGATACAATGCCACACCCAGGATCATCGCGCCGATATTCTCAGCGGCTGTGGATTCGAAGAGATCGGCGCCACGACCAGCGCAGTCACCTACGTTATCTCCTACCAGGTCTGCAATCACAGCGGGGTTGCGTGGATCATCTTCAGGTATACCGGCTTCTACCTTACCTACCAGGTCAGCTCCAACGTCAGCAGCCTTTGTATAGATACCACCGCCAAGTTGAGCGAATAGAGCGACGAAACTGGCGCCAAAGCCAAATCCGACGATCAATACCGGAGCCAGTGCTGGATTTGTAAGGCCACCATAAAGTAGGAATACCAGCGTTACGCCCAACAGGGAGAGCGCAACCACCAGGAAACCCGAAACAGCGCCGCCTCGCAGGGAGACCATCAGCGCCTCGCCCAGGCTACGCGTTGCAGCGCTGGCAGTACGGCTGTTGGACCTCACCGCGACATACATACCGGTGTAACCGGAGACGCCAGAACAAAGCGCACCAATCAAGAAAGCGAGCGACGTGTGCCAGCCCAGACTCCAGTCAACCTGATGAGACGTAGTAGTCAAGCCAAGCAGAGCAAGCACCAGGCCAACTACGATAGCAGCAAAAATCGCGAGAATAGCGATTGTACGATACTGTCTGTTGAGGAAGGCCATTGCGCCCTTAAATATGGCATCAGCGACCTTCTGCATAGCAGGGGTACCCATGTCTTTACTTAGGACATATCTTGCGAGATACCCGGCGAATGCTACGGCAAGCAGTCCTACGATGATGGGAACTAGGATATAAGTGTTTGGGTTCACGATAGAAAACGCCCTCCTTACGGCAAAAGAAAAAATAATCAATAGGTCAGCAATGACCAGGATAGATACGCACCGTAATCTTACTGAAATACGCATGCATAGGGGAAGGCAGAAGCGGTAGCCCTCCGGCCCCTATAGCGACCATCCACAATCCTCTAGGTGAGGCTATCAATTCGAAACTAAGTGTAACATAGTGTTTGTTCTATGACAAGCATATAATGTAACAGAATCGTAACAGTTTCATAAGCCAAATCTGCAATTGATGTACGCGATAAACTTTTTTTTGTGCGGTTGTTACAAATTTTCGCCAAGATTAAAGAGCGGCCTGAATTCGTGAAAGCAAGGGCACCAGTTGCTTTTTGCGAGAAACGAGGTTCTCAGCCACAACTGAATGCCCATCTTGCTCTAGAGATGCTCCAAGTGTCTCAGCTACGGCATGCTCTCCACCAGAGATAAGTAAATGTGAACGCATATTGATAATATCGACAATCATGAAGAGAAATGAAGTGTACCCACGTTCTTGAGCAATTTGTCGCATTGTTTGCAACAGTTCCGAGCTGCGTTTTTCAATGGTTAAAGGGCTCGCTGTTTCAACTGTACCAATGGCAAACTTTGTGTCGCGAACCGCAAACTCTTTGAAATCTGCGGTTAGCAATTCCTGAGCAGTACGTTCGTTAAGATTGGCAGCCGCAGCGGCGAACACCTCTTGCCCATATTGCTCAATTTGTTCGCCTGCAATCTCGGCAAGTTCAGCGGCCACGCGTTCGTCACGAGCAGTGCAAGTGGGCGAACGTAAAATTAAGGTATCATAGAGTAGTCCGGCAAGTAACAACCCTGCTACTTCACGAGGTATGGCAATGCCTTCTTCGTTGTACAGGCCTGCGATGATGGTGCCTGTACAACCAACTGGGTCGGCTCTGAACATGATTGGTTTGTTCGTATGCACGTCAGCTATCCGGTGATGGTCGATAATCCCCAGAAGTTCCGCCTCTTCGATGCCATCGACTGCCTGCGATTGCTCATTATGGTCTACCAGAATGACTCGTTTAGGACGTGCATTGATGAGGTCGGTTCTTGAGAGATATCCTACGAGTTTGCCGTCATTATTCACTACTGGCAGTGATCGTCGTCGTGCCAGTATAGCCTGCACTTCGCTCATCTGGTCTTCTGGATGACAGAAAGCAAACTCGCGATTCATGATATGTTGTACGCTGATGCTCAGATTGATTAGACGTACTGCTGTAAATGTATGGTGCCCTGTGCTGATGACTAGCACGCCATATTTTTTTGCTGCAGACAGGGTTCGCTCCGATACCAGCAAATCACCAGTGATTACAAGCGCAGCCGCTCCGTTTTCTATAGCAGCCATTTGTGCATCTTCGCGGTCTCCCAGAACCACCAGGCAACCCTGCTCAACATAGTCTACCATCGTCTCAGCCTGCATTGCACCAACGATAACGCGATTTCCTAATTTTCTTCGACCCTCAACTAATACACGGCCTTTAAGTGCTCGTACCAGGTTATCCATTTGAAGTGGTATTCGATTAACAGCCTGTGGGTCCAGGTCGTTAAAGAATAATTTGGCGAAATCCTCAGTCGCGATAATACCGTGTACCTTGTTCTCAGCGTCAACTACAGGCATTGAACGTCGATTATGCTCTTGTAAAAGTTGTCCGGCTTCCAAAAGAGTCTGGTCAAGGTAGGCGGATATGACACCCCTCCTCATCACATCGCGTACCTGCAAATATACATCCTCAATCGCTTCAGGCGCTTCAACCTTGTAGCGTTCTAGCACAAAGCGCACCTCTGGCTTAAGTTCACCATTGCGAGCTGCGATAGCCTGCTCTTCGCCTTGTAATTGTAGTAGGCGCGCGTAGGCATAGGCCGAGGCAACAGAGTCAAGATCAGAGTTTTTATGTCCAATCACATAGATTGGCCTTGGCATGCTTCCTCCATTATTGCATAAGAGCCTCTATTCCAAGTTTACCTACTCAACAAATCGGGGTATGATCAAAGTCGCCTTTGTAACGACTCCCTCCTGTAACATAGTACTCTGCTTTTTATGTGGAGGCAAGGTTGATGTTAGTTCGGTCATCTTCAGAAGGAATAAGCACCTCGAGTGCAGTATGTCACGAATCTTAGTTTCTGCTATAATTCCAATATGAAATCAATCTACTTTCTCCATTTCGAGGGGGAAATGTATGGTGAAAGTTGCGCTCATTGGCGCTGGAAGCGCTGTATTTGCCCAGAGGATGATTACAGACATCCTGGCTATTGATGGACTGGATTCGGGTACGTTTGCCCTGGTCGACCTTGATACTGAACGTCTGGAGCTGGCCCACGAAGTCGCTGAGCAAACGATTATCTCTGCCGGAAAACTATGGACGGTGCAGGCGACAACCGAAAGGCGAAACGTTCTGTCAGGCTGCGATTATGTGATCAATATGATCGAGGTCGGCGGTTTGGCAAACGTCTACTCTGATTATGCGATTCCCTTGAAATATGGTGTGGATCAATGTATTGCTGATACGATTGGACCGGGAGGAATTTCAAATATTTACGCACCGCACCATCCTGGCTCGCTATGTGTCGCGATATTGAAGAACTCTGCCCACGCGCACTGGTTATCAACTATAGCAATCCGATGTCCGCCTTGATGCTAACTGCCCTGTGTGCAACATCATTACAGGTGGTTGGACTCTGCCAGTCAGTCGTGCAAACCTCGTATGAACTGGCGGACTATATGGAAGTGCCGTTTGAGCGCATGCGTTACCGCTGTGCAGGCATTAACCATCTCTCGTGGTTTGTCACACTTGAAATGGATGGTGAAGACCTGTATCCCTGCCTGTATAGCGCAGCGGAAGATTCGGCTAACTACGAACAGGACCCCATTCGCTTCGATCTTATGCGCGCCTTTGGATACTTTACTACTGAGTCCAGTGGGCATGTCTCAGAATATGTTCCCTATTTTCGCAAATGCAAAGCGTTGATCGAACACTATGTCAGCATGCAGCCGGACTGTAGGGGCGGCGAACGCGCGAGCAGGTGGCCGGTGGATCGCGCGGAACATGATGAGCGGCTGCGTGACTACCTGGAACGTGAACGGCGGGGAGAACGAGCATTTTATCTTGATAGAAGTCTGGACGCGGGCTCATACGTGATTGAGGGTCACGAATTGAACAAGCCTCAGGTGGTCTACGGCGCCTAGCGTTCCAGCATTTTGCGCACTCCACTGTCCATGTACTTCTTCTTGCGCACGGACTCAAAGAGATGGGTTGCTTGCTTCTCCTGCATGCGCTGCATGTGCAGGGCGAGCAGTTCACGAAACGAGACAGGGAACGGGACCTGGCGGTCCTTGCCTCCTTTCCCGCGAGTGATACGGATCTGGCAGCGTTCCACATCCACATCCGCAAGCCGAATACTGACTAGCTCACTCACACGCACGCCAGTATAAAACAGGGTTTTGATCAGGACTATATCGGCGAAGTTGCGCGTTTGCCACACGACCTGATAGAACTGGCGCAGTTCCTCTTCGGTTGGGACCTCCGGTAGGCGGTGCTCCGCTTTGGGAATTTCCACCTCCAGTTCCGCCCGCAAGGCGCGGAAGACACTTTTGAGATAGGGATAATCAGGCCGTTCGGCTCGCAAATACTTTGCCAGTTCCCTGGCCTTCTTCTTTGGCGGCGTCCGGTGCATGTTCATGATGCGGCCTCTCGGATGGGGAGGCGTTCGGTCATGTCCAACCGCAATATGCCATAGGGATTGATGTGGCCCTAGAAGAGCGGCGTCAGCCCTCGATAGTCTTCTGTCGTCAGGCGTTTCATCCACTCGCCTTCGGCCAGCACTTCTTGCACCATGAGCGTATTGACGTACACCAGAGAGATTTGGAGCAAATGCAGCGCGAGCATCGAGATTTCCTGGTCATCCAGACGATTCGAGGCAAATTCTCCCCCCTTGCCATAGTGAATGAAGCCATTCGCCGCATTCCAGTTCTCGACGACATTTAAGCCCTCGTGAATCTCACGGCGCAGTTCCTCTGACTTCAGATAGTGACAGAGGAAAATGGTCTTGATCGCACGTCCCAGCTCGGCGAGGGCTTGATAGGTCGGATGCTGCAGGTTGTTGCGGGTAAAGCTCCGCAGGATCGCCTCGGTCTCTGCTGTTCCCAGGCGCAGGGGCGTGGCATACTTGATCATCTCATCATATTGATTCTTGATCAGCTCCCAGTCAATGGGCTTGCTCAGGATGGGCTGCAGATGCTCATACTCGCAGGGATTCCCGGTTTCAGGCCGGGCGAGCTTTTGCGAGGCGATATCCTTGAGTCTCGGTAACAAGCGAAAGCCCAGCAAATAGCAGAAAGCGAAGGCCACCTCGATCTGCCCGTGGGTATCCACGTAATTTTTCTGGATCTCCGCACTGGTGCAATGGCGCAAGATTCCCTCGATCATCGCCGCCACTTCCGAGGCCGTTTCTTTCAGGATGTCAAGCAGGTTGGTGTTCGACCAGCGCTCGCCCACTTCCCGTTTGAGGCTGATCAGATTGCGTGGCTCCGGTTGGGCCTCCAGGGGCGAGAGCGAGATGGCCTTCTTACGGTGAGGCAGGAGCCGTACTTTCCTGCCGAGGCGGGGCATGGCGGCATCGAGGGAGCGTAGCGCGGCCTGCATGGCGGTCTTCACCTGCTCGATAAAGCGATCTGCCTCGCGTGGCTGATGCAGCGCGTCGTAATAGGTTGCCCTATTCTGCTCAAAGTCGGTCGGCAGATCGTCATCGGGATTGCGGAAGCGGTTGGCTCCGACCACCCAGACCTCCTTCGTGCGCACTTTTTCGCGCAGGGCCTGCAATACACACATTTCGTAGTTGAGCCGGTTGACCCGCTCCGTTCCATCGGCTTCTTTCTCGACGACGAACTCGCGCCATTTGGGGGCAACGACCTCTTTGATCGGGATGCTTTCCTCCTCAGGGTAGAATGGTCGCGGGCTGCGCACATAGTCTTTGACCAATTGGACCGCCCGAATCACCGGGCGGTATCGCTGGCGACCGGGAAAACCACTTCGCGCACCAGCCCGTCAGGATGCTCGACCGCCGCTTCAGCAATGTGATACAAAATCGTATCCTTGCCCGCGATGCGCTTGAGCTCTTTGACATACTCCTGCTCCACGCGGTCCTCTGCACGCACCTGGATCTTGTGCACAATCTGGATCAACAGATCGACCAACCCATCGGTAATCTCCTGGGAGCGCAGCACACAGAGGGCGGAAAGATACGTGAGGCGCTTGGCGGTATCGTGAGCGCGCAGGCGAGACGGTTCTTCCACGCTGGCGCGGTTGCGATAGACGGCCAGCACTTTGTGGGCAATGCCCGCGAACAGATCGGTGGGGAGTTGGAGTTCCCGAATGCATCGGAGCTTGGCCATCTCTTGTAACACGGTCGCCAAGCCAACCCGTCCCGGGTCCATGCGCAGTTCTTGAAGCGTGACCACTTGTGCGTCTTCTTCGTTTTCTCCCTCGTCGTGTTCCTCGGCATCGAGCAGGGCATCTAAAGCGGCTCGCGTCTCCTGAGGAAGGCGTGCGAGGGTGGTTTCGTACAACCGCTGTTCAAAGGTGTGACGAGCCGAACGAATAAGGCGCGTGATGCGGGCAGGAGTGGGCGCTTCCAGGTGGAGCGCGCGAAACCGCTGGTAGGCCATATCGCGCAGGCGCTCCTCGTGGTGTTCGCGGGGTAAGACCTGTTCGACTAACCAGGCGGTGACCTCCTCAGCGTCAGCAACGGTGGACTCGCGGAAGCCGAGCGCCTCGCGGATCTGCGCGCGGTGATATTCAATCGTGCGGCCTTGCCAGGCATACTGCAAGTAAGCTTCAGGAGCAACTCCGACTTGCGTTGCGAGGTACGTGATGACAATGCCAGGCACCTCGTGCTTGTATTGGGGAAAACGGCCCTCTTGCCGGAAAAACTTGAGCAGGACCGCAAACCCTAAGCGCGTCGCCCCGGTTTTGTTTCCCAGGAGGGTGCGATCCTCCACATCTAAGCTCCAGTGTTCCACTAGCTCTTCATTCGCCCATTGTCGTTTCATAAAAGTCTCTCATGTGTACTCCTTTCATGTACTTGAGCCGAGTTCCGAGAAGTGACAGTGTCGGAACTACTCGTATCTCGGCGAGTATATCGAAGAGCATAAATCAGCACAACCGCATGGGAAAAAAGTCAGGCATACAGGGGCAAGTTCTGTTTCCAGAACACGAGTCGGAACTCAAGCAGATTTCATCTTTTCCTTGAAATATCCACCTCTTTGCAGTTGGGGATATCTTTCCCGCTCTCGACCCTGTCTCTTGTCCTCGCACCTCTGCTCATGCTCTGCCCAGCGCCTATCTGCTTGACCGAGAGCGCCTTCCACGAGCCGCAAGAACTGAGAAATTTCCCGACTCGGTCGGGAACCTGCACCCATGACAGCGGGAAACTTCATCAGGTATGCTAGAACTCAAGCAGTGACAACGAGAAGCAATGCTTTCGCTCTCACCGCCAAGCAAGATGTCGGTTGTACCCCGGCACGTTTTCTGCGACAAGCACCAGCCTTGTCTCGACCATCACAGCGCAGGAGATTCCTGCAGAGAAAGGAAACACAGCATGTCGACCATCACCACAACATCGCAGTCTGCGACCTCTTCACCTCTTAGGCGTCTTATCAAACGTCATCCGTTAGTAGCCTTCTTTGTCCTGGCATTTGCAGGATCCTGGATCATGTTCCTGCCGCTCTTGCTTTCCAGGAACGGCGTTGGCCTCCTTCCATTCACCTTGCCAGTTGACCCTATTCAAACGATCGCTGCGTTTACCGGACCAACGCTCGCAGCCTTCATCGTGACCGCCGCGACGAGTGGCGCGGCTGGTCTGCGGCAGTTGCTGCGCCGCATCGGGCAGTGGCGCGTTGGCGTCGGCTGGTACCTCCTGGCGCTCCTGGGCTATCCCCTGATTTATGTAGGTACTGGGGTTATCGCCCTTGGAGTGGCTTCCTTGCCCACGCTCCTTGCACAGTGGTCACTCCTGTTCACCGTCTACTTCCCCTATGTGCTGCTGGATCTGATCAGCACGATGGGGGAAGAAATAGGCTGGGTCGGATACGCGCTGCCCACCTTGCAACAACGGGTCGCCCCCTTGCTGGCAGCAGCCACCCTTGGTGCCTTCTGGGGACTGTGGCACCTGCCCTCTTTCTTTATCAGCGGAGGAGCGCAATCTGGATTCTCCCCAGTCTTCTTTACGTTCTTCCTCGTTGAAGCCATCATGACTAGGATCACCTGGTCGTGGGTCTTCAACAAGACGAAGGGCAGCGTGCTCATCATCGCGCTGCTGCACGCTGCCAGCAATGGGACAGCACTTGCCTTGATTCCCAGGCTCTTCCCGGTGACTCCTCCAGGAGCCGTGCTCTTGACCCTGGCGCTCATCCTTGTCGTGTTCCCAGTGCTGATCATCATCTTCACCAGGGGCCGTCTCTCCTACAAGCCCGATCGTGTAGCGCAACCAGCAGAGGCGTCTCTGACTCAGGCTTGAAGGCGAGTTGCGTTGTGGAGGGGCTGAGATGCCCCTCCAGTTTCTCGAAGGAGAGAACAAAGGTGTGGCGGAGCGTGAGGCAACGTGGTACAGTAGAGTAGGAAGAGGAGAAGGAACGTGACCTTCCCATGGGACTTGACAAGAATGCATCAGACACATGTGCAAGGAGGAGGCGTATGAACCATCTGTTTGTGGCCGCATCCTCTGCTCTCAGGCGCAAACTGCCCGAGGGGCCACGAATGCCCGGGTACTGGCTTCTCCTCGCACGAGGAGCTTGGATCGTCGTGGCGGGGCTTTCCGTGGTGTACTGTCTGGCGAATATCCCCGGTGCCTATGCACGAGTCCAGACGATCTGCACACAGAGGATGTGTCCACTCTTCGCTCTCACTCCAAGCAGTGTGAAGGAACTTCAGGTCCTGGGGATCTCGGTGGGCTTCTTCGCTGCATACTGCATCACGATTGCAATTGTCTCGGCTCTCGTCTGGTTTGCCGTCGGCGCGGTCATCTTCTGGCACAAGTCCGATGATCGCATGGCTCTCTTTGTCGCGCTGGCACTCGTGACTTTTGGGGCGGTGGTCACCTCTCTCAGCTCTCCCGACACACTTGCAGCGCGTCATCCGCTCTGGTGGCTGTTGCTGAGCTTCTTGACGTTCCTGGGCGAGACATC
>WNFY01006876.1_pt1 | contig 15439 bp, 18 predicted proteins | sample 5400091 | NCBI WGS metagenome assembly WNFY01 (sample SAMN13153364, study PRJNA577476) | soil metagenome | isolation source: 60 cm soil or saprolite under grassland replicate 1 | place: USA:California | collected 2016-06-15 | reverse complement strand
ACGTCGGCGCGCACTCCTTTCACGGTGCCCGGAAACAGGAAGGTGGTGGGCCGCATCCAGCGAAAGTAGACGCGTAGAGTCTGCAGCAGCTTGGGGCTCAAAGGAACCTCGCGGTCGCGGCCACCCTTGCCTTGGTTAATCCGAATCATCATGCGCTGACTGTCGATGTCTTGTACCTTCAGCTGGCAGAGTTCGGCTCGGCGTGCGGCGGTGGAATACAACGTCATGAGGAGCGTGCGGTGATAGAGATTGCAGGCCGCGTCGATCAGTCGGATCACTTCCTCCGGGCTGAGCACGGTGGGCAGTCGCTTGCGGGATTTCGGAAACGGAATGTACTCGGCCAGAAAATGCCGGCGCAGTGTCTTTACGAACAAGAAACGCAACGCGGACACATACTGACTGACCGTGGCAGGAGCCAACTTCTTAGCTTGAAACAGATGAGCCTGATACTGCCGAATTTGCTCGGGCCCGAGCTTGTCGGGTGGCTGGTGAAAATACTCCGCAAAATCGCGGACGATGCGAACGTAGGTTCTTGCAGTACGATGGGAGTAATTACGACGCTGGATTTCTTCCAGCATCTGTTTGCGTAGTTGGGTCACGGGGACCTCCTTTTTCCGTGACCCAACTTATCTCAACCCTGCGCAACTGCCGATCCCCGAACACGCGGTAGCGTCCGCCGCGCCAGCGGCTTCGTACAAATCCCGATTTCGCGTATTGACCAGCTGTCAAAACGTGTAAACGCCTGATTTCGCCAATCGACTGATTCAGTTCCCAGCTTGTCGAGTACCATCGCTTCATTTAATGCTGGCGGTCGCGTCCGCACCGAACGAGTACTTGTCCCCTGGCTCCTGCACGTCAACATGAATTGGATAATTGCCCGAACCGGAGTACGTGTGCGACCCAACAATTTTGAACTGGTGAGGCGAGGACGAGGAGGTTTGGACCACCTGACCCTTACTACTACTTCCGTCGCCCCAATGAATCGTCGCTGCGAAACTCCAACTATGCACCAATTCGTAGTCGCTGAAAGTGGCTAGCGTCGCCGTGAAAGAGTTGCCGTGGGTTGCTGTGACAGCTTGGGGCGTTACGTGGCTCGGAACCCAGAGAACGACTTTGCCGACATAGTTGTTCGTTCCGTCCCAGCCGGTGAAAATGGGATTCCCATCCACCCCACTGACGACGCCGAGTGTGCGCGAACCGGAGGTATTGGAAGGGATGTAGTACGTGGTGTGTCCGGACATATCAATTCGGCCGAGTGCCTTGCCGGTTGGATCTGCGAACCACATGGCACCGTCATGTCCCCATGTAATGGAAGACGCCCCGGATGTAGGGATCGAGTACAGAGTCATGTGGCCAGTAGTATCGATCCGCCCGATCTGCTTTGTCGTCTCGCTCCGTGTGAACCACAGCGCACCGTCAGGTCCAGCGGAGATGCTTGAACAGTAGCCGCAGCCGTTGCCCGTGGACCCAGGGATGGGATAGACAGTGACTGTGCCTCCCATAGTTCGCCGTCCAATATTGTTGCCGAAGAGATCGATATACCAAAGTGCTCCGTCCGAACCGACAGTGATGCCGCCCGCCAAAAGACCGCCGTTGGAATAATGCGAGATCAGGCCAGAGGTGCTGATCCTGCCTAGTTCGTAATCATTGGTAAACCAGAGTGCGCCATCGGGACCGGAAACGATGCCACGGATGGCGGAAGGACCTCCAACCCGGGCAGCGAACCATACCGCATTGTTTCTGTCGAATCGAGTAAGAGCGCCCCCACCATTCGGCACAGACCAGCGCGGGATTCCTGCGGGGGTGGGTGGCGTTGCCAGTTGAGCCAGAGAAAACATTGAAAAAGTCTGGAGCACGACGGCAACTGCAAGAGAACGGAGTAGCATGGACGGCCTCACTTGAGAAACAAACCACGTTTGAGATGTTGCTGAAATCCAGCCTGGTTGCTGACCTTAATGCACATGTAGAGTAAAGACAGGGTGCCAATTAGGGTCTCTGCCGATGGCTCTGTCCCCTCTCCATTGACCATTTGCGGAGGCCGGGGAAAACTCGCCTATCACTCAGTGCAAGCGAAAAGGCAGTGCAAGCGAAAAGGCGAAACAAAGGCGCAAAGTTGTGATAACGCCTGATTACAATAAGACGCGAAAGGTTTCATCCGTGCCTGCACCCATCCAATTTGAAAAGTGAATCGTTGTGCTCGACCCATAGACGTACTTTCAATTTCGGACCGACGACTTTGATTTCCTTGTCTGTTACGACAATATCAACAGATTGTCCCTGTAGTGCTCGCAACTTCATGGCCTTGTTCGCCCAACGAAGTCCCCATGAATGGTCGGATGCCGTGTAGTACGCATCGCCTGCTTGGAAACAAAAAGCCATCAGGGGTGCGCTAGGCAACGGAGGGCAGTCCAGACCATAGCAGCGTGGTTCGGAGCGGGTCTCAACCAATGTGGCTTTTTTCTTTCCTTGATCATCGGCAGCGACTAGCCCGCTCACAACGAACAGGCCCACAAACAACGAGAATAGCCACATTTTACGCATTGGCAACATTATGCGCTTCGGCAGAGCGGGGGTCACTGGCGTAACATCTCTATTACACTCACAACCACTTGACGACCTGCTAAAGCTTTCTCAGCCAAGAAGCACTTCACCCTATACTGGAAGGAATTGGGATCAGGGAGGCATGCACTTGGGTATCGCCCCCTTTAGAGGACCTCATGGCCGCGCTCATTGACGCGATTGATGTCAAACGTAAGACGTATTTTGAGTTTGAAAACACTCCTTTCTGCTGCCTGGAAGCAGAAGTGAACACGCCCACCGCTCGTGGCGGCCAGACCCTGGTGCGCCTGAAAATGCGCAACCTGCTTACGAACGCGGTCTTTGAGAAGACATAGGCAAGCGACAAATTCAAGGAACCGGACTTGCAGTCGGTGCAGGCTTCCTATCTGTACAGCGATGGAGATGGTTCTCATTTTCTGGACCAGGAAAGCTACGAGACGGTTACCCTGAACGGTCAGATGGTCGGGGATGCATTGGACTTCCTGATCGAAGGCGCACTGGTTGAGCTGCGCAAGTACAACGGCAATCCGATCGGTTTAGAGTTGCCAATCTTCGTGGAGCTGGAGGTTGCCTACACGGAACCTGCGGTTCGGGGCGACTCGTCAGGCGGCGGGACCAAGACAGCCCGGCTGGAAACCGGCCTGGAAATCCGAGTTCCTCTGTTTATCAAAGAGCAGGATAAGGTGAAAGTGTCCACGGAGAGCCGGGAGTTTGCGGGCAGGGCATGAGCCGGTTCCAGATCGATGGCTGATCGTTGGCGTAACATCTCTATTACACTTATCGCGCTGTAGTGAACTATTAAGTAATGCAGAAAATAGTGACAACTTGAGTGCAAGAATCGCGCGGCAGAACTGATTCCTTAGCGACCTTTGCGGTTGTTCTTCGCGATCTTCGCGGTTAAAAACTTCTAACCGCAAAATGCGCCAAGGTTTCGCGAAGATCGCAAAGAACGGCACACCAAGTTACTGTATTCTGCAAACCTCAATAGGTGGGGCAGACGCTTGCGAAATTTCGGCTATCCAGTGGAGAGGCCAGAATGAAGACAGGGAATAGGCATGGGCTTCTCTCAAATTCCCCGTGGCTTTCACCACTTGCGTTCAGCTCGTTCCTCCCGGTCACAGTCGTCGTCCTTGCATCCATGCTCGTGAACTGCGGCGGCGGCAACAGCCAAGGCGGGACTGGCGGCTCAAGTAGCATTTCTGTCCAATTATCGAGCGCCTCGCTTACCGTACCTGCGGGCGGGTCGATTGGCCGGGTCAATGCCAGCATCGGCCGCAGTGGTTCTACCGGTGCCGTGACACTGAGTGTCAGTGGGGTGCCAGCCGGAGCATCCACGATTCTCGTGCAGCCTGGCAGCGGGAATAATGGCGAGGTGGCGTTGAATCCAGGAATGGCCGCGACGGGGAGTTACCCGCTAACGGTGAAGGCTTCCGATGGCGTCAACTCTGCGTCTGCAAGTCTTTCGCTCGTCATCAATGCTGGAACCACATCGCAATTGCCCGGTCCGTTTGCGTGGTCGTCGACCGCTCCTTTGATCAGTGCGATTCCAGATGCGACCCACCCGATCCTGGCCGTGAAAGATCCGTCGGTCGTGTTTTTCAACAATCTCTGGCACGTGTACGCGACCACGAGTACCGGTTCGGCGTGGAGCATGATGTACATCAACTTTCCCAGGTGGCAGCAGGCCGCGACGGCTGTCCCCTATTACATGGACGCGAACCCAGGATTTGCGGGATACCACGCCGCTCCCGAGGTGTTTTACTTCACGCCACAAAATAAGTGGTATCTGATTTTTCAATCGGGTCAGCCCCAGTATTCAACTACTGCCGATCTGAGCCAGCCCGGTACCTGGACGACTCCGCAGAACTTCTTCGCCAGCCAGCCGGGGAACGTGCCCAACTGGATCGATTTCTGGGTCATTTGCGATTCCGCGAATTGCTTCCTTTTCTTCAGCGGCGATGACGGGAGCTTCTACAGGAGTCAGACAACGATCCAGAATTTTCCCAATAATTTTAGTGCACCGGTGTTGATCATGAAGAGCGCCAGCCCGGTGGATCTTTTTGAGGCGTCGAACACCTACTACATGCAAGGCCTGAGCCAGTATTTGACCCTGAATGAAGCGATCGACCCGACTGGGCGACGGTACTTCCGGGCGTTCGTAGCCAACCAACTCGGAGGAGATTGGACGCCAATTCCCACGGCCAGCAACTCGGCTACACCCTTCGCTGGAATCAACAACGTCACGTTCGATCCGGGAGTTACGCCGTGGACCGTGGATATCAGCCACGGCGAGATGATTCGTGCAGGGTACGACGAAACGCTCACGATCGATCCCACGAATCTTCAATATCTGTATCAAGGGACGTCGGGGCATCCTTCCAACTACATACAAATTCCCTGGCAACTCGGCCTGCTTCACTAGCGCGGGCATGGCGTTCCGCTCGCTTTTGCTAATTCAAACAGCCACCACTGCATCCACTGCTTGGAATTCATCGGGGAAGAGCTCAGTGGGATTGCGGCGCCGCCTGGTTCATGACATGTAGCCGGTGGCCAACCAGATAGACGTAGTGCAACGCTGAGAGGATCGTGAAGAAGAACGTGGCCCTGAGGAAAAACTTCCGAACGAGCCCCACCCACGGCGCCGGGTGCACCTGCAGCAGCATCACAAAAAGCACGGCGGCGACCTGCGCGAAAGTGTTTGCCTTGCCGAAAATGCTGGGACGGAAATCGCGCAGACCTGCGATCGTGTAGAGCACGCCGCTGACCAGCAGGATGCACACGTCGCGGCTGAAAACCAACACAGTATATTTCCATGGAATCAGATCAACGACCGACAGCACGAGGAATGTAGTGCTAAGCAGCATCTTGTCGGCAATGGGATCGAGATATTGGCCGAGCAAGGTCTGCTGATGCAGCCGCCGCGCGAGCAGGCCGTCGAGGCCGTCGCTGAGTCCAGCGAGCAGGGTGAGGATGAGCGCGCCCTTGTAATGGTGGTCCAGCAGTTTGATGACGATAAATGGCAGAAAGGCCATTCGCGCCAGGGTCAACTGGTTGGGAGCGGAAAGGACTTGCGAGATTTTGAAGGCGGCCGCTTTGGACGCCCTGCCGACTGAAACCGAACTCTGCTGCACACTTCGATTGTCGCCGCCGGATGCGGGCTTTGCAACCTGAAGCATGCGTCGGTAGAATGAAAAAGCACTCCTCACAGCAGGCCCGTAGCTCAGTTGGTTAGAGCGCTTCCTTGACACGGAAGAGGTCGATGGTTCGAGTCCATTCGGGCCTACCATACACAGCGCGCGGTCTCGGCTTTGCTCGGGATTTTGGCTGCGGACTCTCGCCCGTCGCGCTCTGTATGCTGTTTTGGACCTTGTTCTCCCAGGTAGATTCTGATCCCGCCCGAGTGTATATACTGAGTTTTCTATGGCCGTCCGAATGAAGGACATCGCGCGGGACTTGGGCGTGTCGGTGGTCACGGTCTCCAAGGTTCTGCGTAATCACTCCGACATTTCAGACGAGACCCGTGAACGCGTCCTCACGCGAATGAAAGAGCTTGATTATCGCCCGAATCTGGCCGCGAGGAGTCTGGTAACCGGACGAACCTATCTGGTAGGACTGGTGGTGCCAAGCTTGCTGCATCCGTTCTTCGCGGAAGTGGCCAAGGCGATCTCGGAGAAACTTCGCGAACACGGCTACTACCTCATCATTTCTTCGTCGGAAGAAGAGCCGGAACTCGAGCAGCAGGAGATCGAGCATCTGCTCGAACGGCGGCTGGACACGTTGATCATCGCGTCTTGCCGCTCGACGACAGAGCTTTTCTTGCGGATTGAGAAAGAGGGGACACCTTATGTGCTGATCGATCGATGTTTTTCCGGCCTGGCGGCGAATTTCGTCGGCGTGGACGATGAAGCCGCGGGGGCGATCGCAACGCAGCACCTGATCGACGTGGGATGCAAGAGGATTGCGCACATCCGCGGACCGGAAACCAGTCCGGGGGTTCAGAGGTTGCGCGGCTATCAGCTGACGCTCGCGCAAAATGGGGTGAAGGCGGATCCCAAGTACGTTATCGCTGAACCGAAGGGCGACGTGGAGACTCGGCAGCGCGGCGGGGGAAGCGATGCGGCAACTATTGCGGCTCGAACCGCGGCCCGACGCCGTCTTCTGCTTCAACGACCCGCTCGCCATCGGCGCGATGAGTTGTGCTCTTGACGAAGGATTGAGAATCCCCGAAGATATCGCGCTCATTGGATGTGGAAATCTCAACTATGACGACACATTGCGGGTGCCTCTCTCCAGTATCGACCAGCGCAGTCGTCTGATCGGCGAAGAGACGGCGCGGGTTACGCTTGCCATTCTGCGGTCCAAAGTGCCGCCGCAAGCCGAGAGCATCGTCCTGAAACCTGAATTGGTGGTGCGCGCGTCGACGCAGAAGCGACGTAATTAAGAGGTCGATTTTTCGGCGAGAATCTTCGGAGAAGAATCTCCATTGACACCGATAGCTCCTTTCGCCTAACTTGCCTCGTGGCAACTTCCCGACGAACATTCCTAAAAGTGTCTTCCACAGCAGCAGCCGCAACGACAAGCGTCGCAGCCGGAGCACGAGTTCGAGGAGATTCCATGAGCAGCGCAGCGTCATCGCAATCCGGCGCAAACTGGGAACAGATTTTGATGGACCGGCTTCCCCTCTACGGTCACCGCAACTGGATTGTGGTTGCCGATTGCCGCCTATCCCGCACAATCGCACTCGGCCATTGAAACTGTTTACGCAGGCGCGGACCAGATAGCCGTACTTGGGAAGGTACTCGCTGCTCTTCGCGGCTCCCCGCACGTGAAGCCGATCATTCATGCCGACCGGGAGTTGAGCTTCGTTGCGGAAAAGGATGCGCCTGGAATCAGCGTTTACCGGGAGAAGTTGAGCGCGCTCGTAGGTGCTGAGGTTAAATACACTCCGCACGAAGAAATTATCTCGGTGCTCGACCGCGCCGCTGGATTGTTTCGGGTGTTGATCATCAAGACCAACATGACAGTCCCCTACACATCGGTCTTCCTGGAACTGGATTGCGCGTATTGGAACGCCGATGCCGAGAAGCGGCTACGCGCGGCGATCAAGCCCTGACGGCGCCTTTCAGTGCGGCTCGAAGGAGTGTCCTCTGCGATCCATTCGTGCTTGCGAACAGCCATGCCTTCGCACTTATTGAGATTTGCAGAATACAGTGACTTCATGTGCCGTTCTTTGCGGTCTCTGCGAAAGCTTGGCGGGCCTTGCGGTTAGAAGCTTTTAACCGCAAGGATCGCGAAGAACAGCCGCAAAAGTCGCAAAGGAATCAGTTCCGCTTCGCACCGATTCTTGAACTCAAGTTGTCACTATTTTCTGCATTTCCCAACAAGCGGGCCGGTGGAGAAATGTCCCGTCCATCCTATCGTCTGCTACACTGCCACTCTTTAGGGAGCAGAGTAATGGGTCGCGTGTTTCGAGCGTTTACGGTGAGTACTGTATGGACGTTGTTGGCGACGACGGGCACTGTCGGACAAACCGAACCGTCAACGCCGGCTAGTCCCAAGCCCAAGTTGACCGAGGACGTTTACAAGAACATCCAGACGTTGAAAGGCATCCCAGCGGACGAACTGATTCCCGCGATGCAATTCATCACGTACTCTTTGGGCGTCGAGTGCAGCTATTGCCACGTGGAAAATACGTTCGAGAAGGACGACAAGAAGCCCAAGCAGACGGCGCGCAAGATGATGCAGATGATGAGAGCGATCGACCGGGAAAATTTCGACGCGAAACAAATGGTCACTTGCTATTCGTGTCATCGCGGTGCGCCCAAGCCGATTGCGACGCCCGTCGTCGCTGAAGCAGGAGTTCATCCAGGGTTGGAGAATGTCCCTCGCGAGGGAGAACCGGTTCCTGCCAACATTCCGCCGGTTGAGCAGATTATTGCCAAATACACCGAAGCTGTTGGGGGAGCGCAGGCACTGGCGAAGATCAACACCCGCGAGCTGAAAGGGACCATCAGCCTGGGCGGGCGAAATATCCCGGTCGAGATCGTCGGCAAACTGGGGAACAGGCAGCTCACGATTGTTCATCTATCGAATGGCGACAGCATCACCGCATACAACGGAACGTCGGGTTGGACTTCCGCTCCGAATCGTCCTGTGCACGAGATCCCGGATCTGGAAGTGGCCTCGGCGAGGTTGGAAGCAGAGCTGCGGCTTGCGGTCGACCTGAAGGGCATGTTCAGCGAACTTAAGAGCGCGACACCCGAGAAGATTGGTGATCGCGAAGTCTATGTCGTTTCCGGGATGAATGCAGGAGAGGTAGCGGCAAAGTTCTATTTCGATGAGGAATCGGGGTTGCTGCTGCGCATTTTGCGTTTTACGCCGTCCCCGCTGGGGCGAAACCCGACACAGATTGATTACGCCGATTATCGCACCCAAGACGGGGTGAAGTTTCCATTCCAGCAGACGATTGCGCGGCCGAATTCACGCATCACGATTCAGATTGATCAGGCGGCGCTGAACGTGCCCGTGGATGATGCAAGATTCGCTCGACCGGCTTCAGATGCGGCTGGGGTGAAGATGCCTTCGCCGTAAGGTTCGGGCGCATTTACCTCGCGACCAATGGCAGGGGTATCATTTATGGCGATTCGCAGAATTACTGAGCTTTGCAGAATATAGTGACAATTAAACGGCTCTGTCTTCCGACCGGAGCAGCATGATTCGCAGCGCAAATCATGCTGCGAATTGGAGAAACCTGCTTTCTTCCGCCGCGCAGAACAGCAGGTTTCTCCACTCCGCAGGATTGTCCGCTTCGCGACCAATCCTACTACGGTTGAAATGACAATGAGGTGGAGGGTCACAATATTATGCAAAGCTCAATCATTAGAGGCGAAATAAGCGGGGCGATGAGATCCGAGCGTTCGCAGGTCCTGGTTGTAGCCGTCGGTCTGTTTCTGACAGTGATGTGCCTGAGGCTGTCTGCAGCGGGGGAAGACAAACCCTCTGCCGTGGAAGGCAAGACACGCATCGCAGTCATTGGCCTCGATCACGATCACGTATGGGGATTGCTGCATGACATCGCAGAAGAACCCAACGCTGAACTCGTCGCGATTGCTGACCCTCATCCTGAACTGATCAGCAAAGCAGAATCTCAGGTGCCGGCTGGCGTTCACTTCTATTCTGCCTACGTTCGTATGCTCGACGAGGCGAAGCCGGAGGCGGTGATCGTCACCACGGCGAACGACCGTCATCTGGAGATTGTGCGTGAGTGCGCGAAGCGGCACATTCACGTATCGACCGAGAAGCCGATGGCAACGAACGCCGCTGACGCGCGCGCGATGGAGCAACTCGCGGATAAGGCTGGAATCAAGCTGATGGTCAATTACTGGAATGCGTGGACGGCGTCGAGTCACGCATTATTCCACCGGGTCGTGTTGTCGAACGAACTGGGGCCGGTACAGAAGATCATCGTGCAGTACGGCCATCAGGGACCGAAAGAGATTGGAGTTTCGCAGCAGTTTGCCGCGTGGCTCTACGATCCGGTGAAGAACGGCGGCGGCGCGATCATGGATTTCGGATGTTATGGCGCGGAGTGGGCGATCTGGCTCGAGGGTCGTCCGACGCGCGTGTATGCCACTGCGCACGCACTGAAGTCTGAACAGCACAACCAGGTTGATGATGACGCGACCATGGTGCTGGAGTATCCGGATGCAACCGTGATTGTCGAGCCATCCTGGGACTGGCCGTATGGAATGGACCGTGTGTACGTGTTTGGGCCGAAAGGTTCCTTGCTGGCCACGCGCGACAATCTTTTTTCGCGGGCACGAGCATCGCAGAGTTCCGCGACCAGTCCCGACGGCGACGCGGTACCACTCGGTCCCCTTCCGCACGAAACCAGCAATCCGATCGCCTATTTTGTGGATTGCATACGCCGCAACCAGGCAATCGAGAATCCACTGTCTGCCAGGATGAACGTCCAGGTGATGGAAGTTCTGGATGCGGCGCGCGAGTCAATCAGGACTCAACGAGCAGTGCCCCTGCACTAGGCTGCTTCGAGGCGAAAACATCGTGAGTCAAAGGCTGGGGTTTCCTGCAGAATTGAGGAGCGAGGCAGGCAATGGGCAGAAGCAGTGAGCTAATGTCTCGCCACACATCCCCGCTCCCGAAACTTGGAGGTTAACCATAGGGATGGGGTTGTGCCCGCGGCAACGAAATTGCTGTGCACGCGTACACACCACAAATCTTCAGGCCGCTAGTTGCTTCATTTCATTAGGCCTGCGCGGCAGAGAAAACTTTGCTCGGGACCAGAGCTCGTCCGCTATACTCATCCGGGGCTGCAAGTGACATTCAATCCGGTGGGAATCGTGCGCTATGGTGCGCCAGAATACAATTCCGGCTTCGAAGATCCTCAATTCGTGGAAAGAGATTTCCTCCTATTTGGATCGGGGTGTACGCACGGTGCAGCGCTGGGAGCGCAGTCTCGAACTCCCGGTACATCGAATTGGTAATGGCAGGCGCAGTCCGGTATACGCTCTCGTCGCGGAACTAAACTTCTGGATGTCAACGACCGGAGCGGTTCGCAGAGCGGAAGGTCCCAAACCGCGGTTGTTGCAGTTTCCCGCCATTTCGCCGAAAGCGGCCCAGGAGTCGCGACGCCTGTTGGCCAACATGCAGACTCTGGCGCGAAACCTCGCCGAAGCCAGCGTTCGCCAGCGTCGTGAAGCTGAACTTCTTCAAAAACGCATTCTCGAGATGAAAGCAAGGATGAAGTAGCAGTGCTCAGTGGGCAGTGGCCGGTGGGCAGTGGTCGGTCACGAACCTAAAAGGTTGCGAAGAGAAAGTGGTACCCAACGTTTGCCCACTGCCCACTGTTCCTACTTTCGATTGTTGTTCTTCTTTTTGCGGGCGCCGCCGCTGCCGCCATTTGGCTCAAAGGTGATGAGCACATTCGTGGACTTGTCTTCCCTCGGGATCACGCTGAAGTGAATGTCAGCGACCGAGTTCAGCCGGTCTCCGAGAAATTGCGCTCGTGCCACCATCGGCTGCTGCTTCTCCAGCACCCTTGGTGCGCTCTTCCAGTTCCTGGTTGGTGGTCTCGAGCTCTTCGTTCAGCGACTGCAACTCTTCGTTGGTAGTTTCGAGCTCTTCGTTGGTGGATTGCAATTCTTCGTTGGTAGTTTCGAGCTCTTCGTTGGTGGACTGCAGCTCCTCGTTGGTGGTTTCGAGTTCCTGGTTGGCGGACTGCAATTCCTCGCTCGTGGACTCCAGTTCCTCGACCGTGGTCTCCAACTTCTCCTGCACCGTCTGGTCGTCGATGTAAATCAGTGTGCCGCTGCGCTGGCCACCATCGAGCAAGGGCCGGACGGTTACTTCGAGCAGCCTCTCCTCGATACCGACTTTGATCCTTGTCGGAAAGCGAGAGGTTTCGTTGTTCACATGCGTCGCCTGAAGTTGCGAGGCGAGTTCGGGAATACGGATGCACACTTCGGTATCAGCGAGCCGTTTGCTGCTGAGGTTGACGGCCGGAATGCCGCACAGGGTGAGCGCAGCCGCATTATGCTGGGCAACCACATCATCCGCGGTGAGCGCCAGGACCCCAACCCGAAGAGTGTCGAGAAGATGTCGTTGGTTCTGGCGGAGCACGTCAAGTTGCTGGAGCGTTCGCGGTGGAGGATTCCTTTCGGGTTCGAGCACCTCCTGTCGCGTCTCGACGCGTTCGGTCAGGGGCGGCGAGCTTGAAATCCGCTGGAAGATACGCCAGCGGGCATTCAGGCGTTTGAACTGGACCGAATTCGTCAGCTGGGACTCGGCTTTTCCCAGGAATAAAGTTCCTCCTGGTTCCAGGGCGTAATGCAGACGGCTGAGGATCTGTTTCTGTAGATCGGAGTCGAAATAGATGAGCAGGTTGCGGCAGACCAGAAGGTTGACGTGCGAGATGGGTGCGTCCTGGGCGAGATTGCTGGCGCCGAAGATGACCAGTCGCCGGATCTCACGGTTTACGCGAAGCGACTTGGACCCGTGAAAATACTTTTCGCGCCATTCGAGCCGAACACGTTTCAGGGCGTCGAGGGAGTATTCACCTCGCCGCGCAACGTTCAAGGCGTTTGCGTCAATGTCTGTGGCGTAAATCTTGATGTCATATTCCTGGATGCGGGGGCCGAAGTACTCAGCCAGCAGGATCGCGATGGAATAAGGTTCCTCGCCTGTGGCACAGCCCGCGCTCCATGCTCGAAACGAGTGTCCGGATTTCACCTGGGCCAGACTCTCGGGCAAGAGCTCATTGCGCAGAATTTCCCAAGCCGGGGGATCACGGAAGAATTCTGTGACGTTGATCAAAATCGTGTCCAGCAGGTGGTCAACTTCATCCGGATGCTTGCGAATATATTCGGAGTATTCTGTGTAGCTTCCCACATTGAGCTGAAACATCCGGCGGCGGAACCTGCGGTCCAGGGTTGTGGGTTTGTAGCCACGGAAATCAAAATTGCGCTCCTCCGCCAATTCCTGCAGGAGCTCTTTCAGATTGACTTCCCTTGCCATTTGCTGCTGGTCCCCTTCACGAGAAGTTGCGAAATGGTCTGTCCCATTTTACCCAGAGGAAGCACGTAGTCCACACAGCCAGTATCGATGGCCGACTGCGGCATGGCGCGAAACTCTGCAGTACGTGGGTCCTGTGCCACAGTAATTCCGCCAGCTCGCTTGATGGCGGCGATCCCATCCGAACCGTCACGATTGGAGCCACTCAGGACGACACCCATGGCGCGATCGCCATACATTGCCGCCACAGAAGCGAACATTACGTCGATAGATGGCCGGGAGAAACGAACCAGACGGGAGTGGGCGAGCTGAATCCTTCCATCGTGGACAAGGAGGTGTTCATCTGGGGGGCCGATATAAACTGTCCCGCAGCGAATGGTCTCGCCATCCTCCGCATCTTTAACGCGCTTTCTAGTTTTGCGTGCCAGCAGGCTAGCCATCTGACTTTTGTGCCGGGGGTCGAGATGCTGAACTACTACGACGGCAGGGAACTCAGCGCCGATATCGCCCAGAAGTTCGATCAGGGCCAGCAGACCTCCGGCAGACGCTCCGATGGCGATTAACTCACACTGGTGCTGTGGCGACCTTCGATTTTTGGCTTTGAGGGCCATGCTGCCCCGCGATGCGGCAATTGTAGTCCTTTCAAATACGAAGGGATGCGGCACGTGGATCCGGGGGACCGATGGATGTTCAGGACGGCGGTCGCGGCTATGTTTACCTGGCTCGCCGTTTCTTTTGCCGTAAGGTCTCAAGAAGTTCGCGCGCCTGCGCGGTCAGTTTCTTGCTAGTCTCCACCGCGCGCTTGGCAGACAGGGTGGTCTCGGCACACTGCTTCATGCGGTCGATATTCATCATCTCGAAAGTCGGAGAAAGCGTCGGTGGTTTTATCTTGCGCACTGCCACAGGAAAAGCAATTTCAGATACGGACCGAACAAAGGTAGGGGTGGGCGCTGCCTGAAGCTTACTACCAGGCAGCGCCCGTACGTGATTCTGTGACCATCTTCTTACTTCTCAGGAAGAAGCAAAGCGCCAAAAAGCGTCATGGCGAGGTCGCGGTCACGCGGCCGCGGCCACGCCTTTCGGACCGAGACAAATTTGCAGCGCATGCAAGCCATTAAGAGCCGTGACCACGGCCTCTCGCTCCGCGGCGCTGTTTGCAATGGCGTACAGTTCGTGCTCGCGACAGACAAGTGCTTCTTGTGCTTGCCGGATGCATCTCGAGATTTGTGTGCGGTCGGTCTCGAAGACCGCACTCAGGTATAGGTTGTGCCAAATGTAAGCAGGTGCGGTGGGCGGGGAGAGGTTGACGATCCGGCGCATATACAACTCATGAGTAAGCCCGTTCGATGTGAACTTTCACGCATCGAACGGACCCACTCCAGCTCACTGCTGTCTTACTGATGAGCAACTTCAGAATGCCGCAGCAGTTCACGATAGGAAAGCGCCGCGATGCGCCACTCTGGATTTGAGGTTGTTGGCGGAACCGCCACTGCTATTGCTGCCCTTGCGGTGGTTACTTATGTGCTGATATGTTTCCGTGACACGGAAAGCTTAGGAATCCGGAGCGGGAGTCCGCCCGTACTTCTATTGAGAGAGTGAGCAGCGGCGTTTGTCCACGGCAGCACAAAATACTGGGCCGAATGACGGGGCTCTGGTCTCGGCTGTCCGGGCCGGCAACCAGGACGCTATGGCGCAGCTCTATGACCGGTATTCGCAGGTAGTGTATGCGGTGGCCATGCGCGTCCTGGGCGAACCCGCGGCGGCGGAGGACGTGTTGCAGGAGATTTTCATGCAACTGTGGCGTAATCCGGGGGCATTCGATGCAAGCCGGGGCAGCCTGGCGCCGTGGCTGGCGGTAATCGCCCGCAATCGCGCGGTGGATACGCTCCGCAAGCGGCGTCCGCAGGATGACATCAACGAGGTGACGCTTGGAGTCGAGCCGGACATGGCGGCCGAGGCCGACCGGGCACGGGTGGCCGAGCAGGTCCGCGCAGGGCTGAAGGAAATGCCGCCTGGCCAGCGCAGCGCACTCGAGATGGCCTATTTTGAGGGATATAGCCATTCGGAGATTGCGCAAAAGACCGGAGAGCCGTTGGGAACAGTGAAGACCAGAATTCGCGCGGGGCTGACGCTCCTGCGCAAGGCCGTGCAAGCGACATGACCGTTCACGAACAATTCGGGGAAGACCTGGCGCTGTACTCGCTCGGTGCGCTCGAGGGAGACGCGAAGGTTGCGCTTGAGAAGCACTTGCAGGAGTGTGCATCCTGTCGCCGCGAATTGGAACAATTGCGCGGAGATGCGGCATTGCTGGCCCTTAGCACTTCTGGACCGCGCCCCCCGGCGCGCGCGA
>WNFY01003164.1_pt1 | contig 15445 bp, 14 predicted proteins | sample 5400091 | NCBI WGS metagenome assembly WNFY01 (sample SAMN13153364, study PRJNA577476) | soil metagenome | isolation source: 60 cm soil or saprolite under grassland replicate 1 | place: USA:California | collected 2016-06-15 | reverse complement strand
GAGCAGTTCGGCACCGGCGCTGGTGATGGCGACCTGGCGGGTGGTGCGGGTGAATAGCGGCGTGCCAAGTTCGCGCTCGAGGCGGCGGATCAGTTCGCTGAGCGTCGGCGCGGCGAGGTGCAGCCGCTCGGCGGCCCGCCCGAAGTGCAGTTCGGTGGCTACTGCCACGAACGCTTCGAGCTGACGCAGCTCCACATCCTGACCGTACCCCGGCTGGCGGCCGATCGGATCAAGTGTGCCCGGCCGCAAGATTGTTCGGCCTGGCCGAAGAGTGCGTTCGCAAGCTGCCACTTTTTCGGCTGCGGGCACGGTGTCAGGCTCGCAGCATCACTGGCGGGCACCCCGGCGCCGCCGGGCCGCGTGGAGGCAACCGATGACGCACAGCGGCACGCTTTCGAACGATAAGCTTATTGGCCTGCCGTTTCCGGGGCTGGCAGGGGCGCTGGCCGGACGTGACCCGTCTGTGGCGGTCCCGGCGAGGGTTGCCGCGTCCGGGCAGGATGTCCTGCTGGCGACCAAGCTGCATGTGCCCCGGCGGCAGCCGGGCTTTGTGCCGCGCCGGCGTCTGTTGGAGGCGCTGGGCGAGGGGCTGGCTAGGGGCCGGATGCTGGTGTGCGCTCCGGCGGGATTCGGCAAAACGGCGCTGCTGGCCGACTGGGCGCGCGGTGGCGGGCGGCCGGTGGCGTGGCTGGGCCTGGATGGCGGCGACAGCGACCCGGCCCGGTTCTGGCGCTACGCGGTGGCCGGGCTGGACCGGGCCCGGCCGGGGCTGGCCGGGCGGGTGGGCCCGCTGCCCCCGGGTTCGTGTGAGGGGCTGGTGACGGCCCTGGTCAATGAGCTGGCCGCCGAGCCCGGCCCGGATGAGGTGCTGCTGGTCCTGGATGACTACCACCTGGTTGACTCCGGGCCGGTGCACGAGTCGGTGGCGTTCTTGCTGGAGAATCTGCCGCCGGGCCTGCATGTTGTGGTGTCCAGCCGGTCCGACCCGCCGCTGCCGCTGGCGCGGCTGCGCGCCCGCGGCCAGCTGGCTGAGCTGCGCGCCGCTGAGCTGCGCTTCACCCCCGAGGAGGCGGCGGCGCTGCTGGGCGAGACGGCGGGGCCGGGCCTGCCGACCGCTGCGGCGGAGGCGCTGGTGGCCCGCACGGAGGGCTGGGCGGCGGGGCTGCAGCTGGCCGGGCTGTCGCTGCGGGGGCACGCGGATGCGGCCGGGTTTGTGGCGGCGTTCAGCGGCAGCCACCGTTTCGTGCTGGACTACTTGGCTGATGAGGTCCTTGACGGGCAGACCGGGCAGGTGCGCGCGTTTCTGCTGGAGACCTCGGTGCTGGAGCGTTTGTCGGGAGAGCTGTGTGATGCGGTCACCGGCCGGGCCGGCAGCCAGGCGATGCTGCAAGACATCGAGCGGGCGGGCCTGTTCTTGGTGCCGCTGGATGAGGTGCGCGGCTGGTGGCGCTACCACCACCTGTTCGCCGACCTGCTGCGCGCCCGGCTGCAGGCTGAGCAGCCCGGCCAGGTGCAGGCGCTGCACCGGGCCGCGGCCGCCTGGTGCGAGGAGCATGACCTGGCCGATGACGCGGTGCGGCACGCGCTGGCGGCCGGGGACCCGGCCTGGGCGGCGCGGCTGGTGGAGCGGCACGTCGAGACGCTGCTCGGCCGCAGCGAGGGCGAGACCCTGCGCCGCTGGCTTGCGGCGCTGCCGGCGGAGTCGGTCCGCGCCCGTCCGCGCCTGTGCCTGGCCCAGGCGTACGGCGCCGCCCAGGGCTTCCAGGTGGAAGCACTCGAGGCCCTGCTCGATGACGCCGAGCGCGCCTTTGCGGTCAGCGGCGACGAACCGTATGAGGACCCCGCCGGGCGGCCGGTGAGCGTGCTGGCCAATGTCCCCGCGGGGATCGCGTTCCTGCGCGCCTCGCTCGCGCGGCTGCGCGGTGATGCCGCCCGCGCGGCCGGCTACAACCGGCAGGCCCTAGCCCAGCTGGGCGAGGACGACTGGTTGATGCGCTCTTTCGTCCGCTGGAACCAGGCGGGGGCGGACTGGCTAGGCGGCCGGCTCGGGCCAGCCGAGCGGAGCCTGGCGGAGGTGCTCGCCGAGCGGCGGGCGGCCGACGAGTTCTTCGAGGACTTTCTCGCCATGCGCGTCTGCTACGACCTAGGCGAGGTGCAGCGCGCCGGGGGCGACTTGGATGCGGCGCTGGCGACCTACCGGCAAGCGCTGGACGCGGCCGGCGAGAGCAGCCAGGCAGCCCTCACGGGCCTGGCGCACGTGGGCTTGGCCCAGGTCTTGTACGAGCGGGACGAGCTGGCCGCCGCCCTTGACCACGCCACCCGGGGGGTCACGCTGTGCCGGCAGCTTGCCTTCACCCCGTCGCTGGCCACCGGCCTGGCTGTCGTGGCCCGGATCCGGCACGCGCATGGTGATGCGGCCGGGGCCCGGGAGGCGATGGGCGAGGCCGGGCAGGCCGGGCTGAGCCCGCAGGTGGTCGCCCTGCTCAACCCGGTGCCATCGCAGCGGGCGCGGCTGCTGCTGGCCCAGGGCGACGCCCACGCGGCCGCCCAGTGGGCGAAGGCTGCTGGTCTGGGCCCAGACGACGAGCCAGATTACCCGCGGGAGCCGGCCTATCTGGTGCTGGCCCGGGTGCTGCTCGCCCAAAACGACCCCAGCCCGGCGCTCACGCTGCTGCAGCGGCTGCTCGGCGCCGCGGCCAGCCAGGGCCGGGCGAGCAGCATCATCGAGATCCAGGCGCTGCGGGCGCTGGCGCTGGCCGCCGGCGGCGACTACCCGGGTGCCTTCGGTGCACTCACCGAGGCGCTCACCCCTGCCTGCCCGCAGGGTTACGTCCGGGTCTTCGCCGACGAGGGCGCGCCGATGCATGCGCTGCTCGCCCGGCTATCTGCCGCCCAGCGAGATCAGCGAGCCCTAGCCCGAGGCGTCCACCCCGGCTACCTGGCCGCGCTCCTGCGCGCCTGTGGTGAGGCGGACGCCGTGCCGCCGCAGAGGCGAGCCGCCGCGGCGGTGCCGGGCCTGGTCGAGCAGCTGACCGCCCGCGAGCTGGAAATCCTGGCGCTGCTGGCCGCGGGCACCCCGAACTCGCGCATCGCCGAGGAGCTGGTGGTCACCCTTGACACCGTGAAAAAGCACGTGACCCACGTCCTGGGCAAGCTCGGCGCCGCCAACCGCACCGAGGCCGCCGCGCGGGCCCGGCAGCTCAGCCTGATCCCCTGAAACTGCACCCCAGCCGGCCCGGTAGTACCTTCGGGTGAGGGCTCGCCGCGCAGCGATATTCCACCCGGCAAGCACCCTTTGGGTGACGCCCCACGGCGGCGGGAATTCGTACGGTTCCCCAAAGAGCCGGGCCTCAAAGGGCCGGGCTGCAGCCGAGCGGGACGCCGCGGGCGGCGGCGTGGTCTGCCTTCTGGGCCGCGACCAGCCGGGCCAGCAGCGCAGCCACCGGCGCGCCCTCGTCGGCGAAGACCCGGGCATAGTCCTGCGGGCAGGCCAGGGTGAGCGCCTGGGCCAGGGCATCCACTGCGGCTGCCTCCTCGCCGCGGGCCGCGAGCGCCAGTGCCTGCAGCGCCCAGATCTCCATGATGCTGCCCGCCCGGCCCTGGGCGGCCACCGCCGCGCGGATTCTGTCCAAGAGCGCAAGAGCCGGGCCAGGGCGGTCCTGGGCGCACCCCCCGCCAGCACGATCCCGGCGGGCCTGCTACAGACCCAGGTGAGTCACCCAGCTTGAGGATCCGCAGCAGATCATCCTGTATGCCAACCCGGGCACAGAGGCTTTCTACGGCAAGCTCGGCTTCCTCCGTATTAATAAGGCGACGGCGATCTGGCGTGACCGCGCACGCGCCGTCGAATCCGGGCTGCTGAGCGCGCGGCTCTGACCACCATCGGAGCTATGCACCGGATCGTTCGACGACGGTCGGCTCGCCCAGGCACCGACGGTGTTCGCGAACGGTTGCAGGCGGCCTCCGAGGGCGGATCGTGCTCCAGCCAATTGCACGGAGCACGCCCAGATCGTCGTAATCCAGCGTGCCGTCCCACTTGCGAGCGCCGGCCGCCGCATAGTTGCTACCGCTGCCCCGTCGCCCCCTCGCCCGGCCGGATGTGCGCGTCGAAATGCCGCTCAATCAGCCGGGCGGCCAAGGCCTCACGCTCTGCCGCGAGTTCGTCTACACCCTGTGGCTGGCCAGGGACCTGATCCGCGAGCACGGCGGCCGTCACTGCTCCCAACGGCACTTTCGTGCCTGGTCCGGCCGCGAAAGATTCCACTGGCATGGGCACTTTCGAGTGACGCCCCAGGGCAACGGCGGCTCGTACCGTCTTCGCAGAACCGTCCCCAAAGACGGCCGCAGTCCCACAAGACCAAGTACATCCGCAGCCCAGACCAGAGGTGCGCAATGTGTCGACACCAGCCCTCGTGCCCCCCGGCTGACCGCCCGGACCGCGACGCCGCCCGCGCCGTCGCTTTTCACCCCGAGCAGGGGTGGAGCCTGCTATGCAACGGCGTGATCGTGTTCGACGACATGGGCGAGATCCTGCCCGACGGCCGCGCAGTTCCTCCGCATCATTCGACCCGCGTCCGGCCGTTCATCGCTAATGACTGCGATCTTCGTGTAGCTACCTACTAATGGAGGATGCCATGTACGACCCGCCTGCCTATCTATGGGCGATCACCATCGCCGGGACCGCCGCGATCGCGGTTGCGGCCTGCATCGTGCTGTACGGCGGCGCGGAACGCGCAGGCCTGGGCCGAAGGCGCGCAGCGCTGCTCGCCGGGGCCGCGGCCGTCCTGCTCGGCGGCTGGTTCACCGCCACCGCGGTCATCGCGGGTCACGGCTGGTACCACGGGCCGCTCAGCCACGGGCCGTGGCTGCCGGTCGCGGTGGCCGGCTTCCTGGGCTTGCTGCTGGCGCTGCGCCGGATCCCGGTGGTGGCGCGCGCCCTGGCGGCACCGGGCATGGCCAGTCGCCTGGAGTACCCGCACACGTTCCGGGTGGCTGGGGTGGTCTGGCTGCTCACCATGGCCCTCGGCCACCTGCCCGCGCTGTTCGCCTTGCCCGCGGGCCTGGGTGACATCGCCGCCGGCATCGCCGCGCCGCTGGTCGCGCGCAGGCTCGCGCGGGGCACCGGCCGCCGCGCCGCCCTGTGGCACAACGCGTTCGGCATGACCGATCTGGCCGTGGCCCTGACCCTCGGTGCCCTCACCGGATTCGGGTTGCTCCACGTCACCCCGTCCGCCGCGCCGATCTTCGAGCTGCCGCTCGCACTGATCCCGACGGCAGCCGTGCCGCTGCTGCTCACCCTGCACATCACGTCCGTGTCCGCGCTGGTAAGGGCCCCGCGGACACCGCTGCCAGCCGCCGGCCCGCTCACCGCCGGCGCCACGCCGCGCGCTGCTGTGGCGCCAAGCCTGGCATCCCGCGCCCGGTGAAGCACTCAACGCAGCCGAGAAGACAATGCAGCTCCAGAGCGACGCGCCCAACGAGGCGGCGACCTGGCCGTGCGCCGGCCAGCGCACCCTTGTCGTGCTCGCCAGCCAGCTCATGGCCGCCGAACTCTACCAGGAGGGCTTCGACTATTTCGCTGCCCGCTCGGACAGCACCCCCACCGACGCGCATCGCCGGGGGCCGGGGGACACCGCGCAATCCCGCCGCATCAACAAGGTCAGCACCCCCAGCAAGACCCAGTCCGTCTGCCAGTCACCGCCGACGACGATGACCGGCCCGTTCCCCCCACCGCACCAGGCAAAGGTGAGAGATGAAGATCAATGCCGTCGCGCAAGACGCAAACCCACTCACGCTGGCGGCTGCACGAGCCGAGTTCGACGCCGACGTGACCTACCTGGACACCGCCACCTTCGGCTTGCCGCCACGGCCCAGCTGGGTGGCACTTCAGCAGGCGCTGGCGCAGTGGCGGGCCGGCACCGCCGAGGCCGTTGCCTATGACCTGCCGCTTGCCGCAGCCCGCTCCTCATACGCCCACCTGGTCGGCGTGGATCCATCCGTGGTAGCCGTGGGAAGCCAGGTGTCGGTGTTCGCCGGGCTCATCGCGGCGAACCTGCCCGACGGCAGCGAGGTGCTGACCGCCGCCGGTGACTTCACCAGCATCCTCTTCCCCTTCTACGCCCAGTCGGGCCGCGGGATCCGCGTCCGGGAGGTGCCTCTGGATCGCATAGCAGACTGCATGACCTCCCGCACCACGCTGGTCGCGGTCTCCGCGGTCCAGTCCGCGGACGGGCGGGTCGCCGATCTCGATGCCTTGCACGCCGCCAGCCGTGCCACCGGAGCCAGGGTGCTCCTGGACACGACCCAGGCCGTCGGGTGGCTGCCGGTCGACGCGAGCCGCTTCGCCTACACCGCCTGCGGCGGCTACAAATGGCTGCTCTCCCCCAGAGGCACCGCCTACTTCACCATCAATCCCACGCTGATCGGCGACCTGACACCGCATTACGCGGGCTGGTATGCCGGCGACGACCCGTGGTCCAGCGTCTACGGCGGCCCGCTGCGCCTGGCCAGCGACGCCCGCCGCTTCGACGTCTCCCCCGCGTGGCACGCCTGGGTTGCCGCTGCCCCCGCCCTGCGGCTACTAGCCCAGGTGGGCACTCAGTCCCTGCACCGGCACGCCCTCGGCCTGGCGAACCGGTTCCGCGCCGGAATAGGCCTGGAGCCCGGAGACTCCGCGATCGTGTCACTAGCCACCGGCGCCGCCGCCGCAGACGCCATGACCGCGGCGCGGATCACAGGATCGGCCCGGGCCGGGCGCCTCCGGCTCTCCTTTCACGTCTGCACCAGCGACCAGGACGCCGACCTCGCCGCCGACGTCTTGCGGCGGCACGTCACTTCCAGCCACACAGCCACGCTGTGATGGCCGCATTTACCCAGGTCCAGATCGCCCGGATCTGTACGGTCCCCGGCCTGCCTGGACTTGATCGCGCGGCCCGCGCCGATCGGCGGATATCGCACCACCCGCTCGCCAGGCCGACGGTGACGCTCCGTCACGAAGTTCGCCATCTCCGGAAGTTCCGTGCCCTTCGTTTTCTCAGCGAACTGTCGCAGGCGACATTCAGGCGACAAGCTATTTGAGAAAGCGAAATTTATGATGAGAACCTACAATTGTAGGTTCTCATCATAAATTTCGCCGAGCAAAGCCGTGACCAGCGCTCGCATGGGGCTGTCTCGCCGAGGTTTCGCGCGATTTGTCTCACTGGCTTTTCGCTTTCCTCGGCTGAGCGAGCTGGGTGTCACCTTGTCGGCGTTGCGAGGCGGTCGGGCAGGGGATCGCTGTCGCTGCACTGCTGCAAGCCCATGTCGAAAGGTCAGCGGCGGCGCCGAGCCGCGACAATCAGGCCAAGGATCGCGATGCCGGTAATCGCGGGCAGCAGCGCTACGAGTGCCGCGAACACCGGAGTGCGGGCGATCTGGTCGATGCCGATATGAGAGAGATCGGCAAGGTTGAAATAACCCACAACCGCGCCTGCGATGCCGATGAGCTGGATGATCGCGATGATGGCGAGGATGTTGGCCTGCCGCGCTTCCAAGATGCCGTCGAACCGTTCGGCGGTCGATCGCAGCAGATCACAGCCGTAATTCACGAGGCTGGCGAGCTCCGTGTAGGTGTCCTGTACACCCCAGCAGGTGAGGTATCGGGTCAAGATGCGTGCCTGCCATGGAACGAGCCCGCGCCGGCCTTCTTGTCGGCGTAGATCCGGTCGACCGGAATGTCGGCCGTGGCAGGGCGTCGAGGTGGCGGTCGAGGCTCTGCTTGGTGGTCGAGACGCGGGCATAGCCGAGGTCGAGCCCACCTGCCCGGGTGATCGTGATCGGATGCCATGCCCCCGGCACTGAACCGGGAATCGCCGTCGTAGCGCCGTCGTGGAACACGTGTTGTGGACGAGTTTCGGAACGACGCCACGCCGCGTTTCGCCGTGTCGGCGGCGGCGCTGGGACCGTTTCACATCCGTGGATGTGGAACGGCGCTCAGTGACCGTCCCCCTTGCGCAGTCGCTGACCGCGGCGGGCGGCAGCGGGTCTTCGGCGCCGGCCAGTACCGGGCAAGCAGCTTGAGCACCTTGTCCGGCTCAGCCTCGACGGCCGCCAGACATGGGGTGACGAATGCACGCATCTCCCGGTCCGGCTCGTCGAGGGCGGCCTAATGCCGCATGGTCTGGCGGTAGTGGCGGGCGAGATGGTCCTGGAGTTCGGCGTGTCGTAACTGGTAGGCCGGACCGACGGCGCGTAGCAGGCCCAGCCGGTGCGCGTCGTCGAGGAACCGCATCAGCCGAAGGGGGAGGTGGCCGTTTCGGGCCAGGTGGGCGGTGGCGATCAGGTACGCGATCCAGGCGTGGTGCCTACCAGCTGCGAGCCCGGTCACAAGCCCCGCGGCGACGCCGAGCCCGAGCCCGGCAGCGAGCCCGAGCCCGAACCCGAATACGAGCCAGACCACGAGCCCGAGCGCGGGCCCGAATACGAGCCCGGCGGACAGCCCGATCCAGAGCCCGCTCGCGGGTCCGATCCCGGAGGTGAACCCGAGGCTGGGGGTGAGCCCGAGCTCGAAGACGATCAGGACCATAAGCCCGATGATGAGCCCGCCCGCGGCGCCGCCAGTGATGCTTCTGGTGAGGTTGAGTGCGCGGTCGGCGCGCCAGTTGGTCACCGGGGTGCTCGCTCGGCCTTCCGGCGTCGGGGTTTCTGCCCAGCCCACCAGGCCGTCTGCGGATCCGGACAGCAGCCCGACGACGAGTGCGGTACCAAGCCCAATCGCCAGTCCCGGCCCGGGACCGGCTCCCAGCGCGGTCACGAAGCCGCTGACCAGCCCGATGACCACACCGGTCACCAGCCCGAGCCCGAGGATGCCCCGCGTGACGAGGCGCAGCAGCAGCGGGATCCGTCCGGCCACCCGGACGTCGGCGAACCCGGGGCTCTCGTCGGTCCAGGACGCGGCCATCCGCCGGTTTCTGAGCCCGGCGAACAGCCCGCCCATGAGTCCGGCAACGAGGGGCACGGTGCGCGGGTGGAGGCTGTGGCGGGCCAGTTGCCACCAGGCGAAGTCCCGGGTGCCGGCGCGGCCGTCCGTAGTCGGGATGCGGTTGAGGTGGTGCGCGAGGTAGCCAAGCCAGCGGCGAACCTGGGTTGGATCCCAGGCGAGGCGAGGGCGGAACGGTTCCGCCGGATCACCGCTTGGCGGCCGAGCGGCGATGAGGGCCGGGATGAGGCGGTCCAGCAGGTGCGTGCGCAGGACATCGGCGGTCGGGTAGCGGTCGGGATCCAGCAAGGGGGACGGGTCGGCGCCAGGGGCGAGGTAGACGGCACGCACCAGCCACAGCCCGAGTGGCGTCGAGGTGATCTCGGCCAGCGCGCCTAACGCGGTCGGCGATGTTGTCGGGGCGCGCAGGGCGGCCAGGATCTGCGCCCAGACCGGGGCGGGCCGCTGGGGCAGGCACCGGCGCAGGTAGTCGGCCACCACGTCGGCGGACAACGGCCGCGGCTGGATGACCGCGGCTGATGTGATGACGTCGGCGGCCTCGCGCACGGTGCCGGTGTACTCGTCGGTGCGGCTGGTGAGGATCACCTGGTCGGTACCGCTCATTGACCGGTTCAACGCTGTGATCATCCGGGCACGGGCGTTGCCGGGTAGCTCGTCCAGCCCGTCCAGCACGGGCAGAATGTGACTGCGGGCGGCGAGGGTACGAGGTGCGCTGTCACCGAGGGTGGTTGCCCGCAGGGCCGGGTAGTCCTGGCCCAACCGCACCGCCAGCCAGTCCTGCAAGCGCGGATGCGCCTGGATGTCCCAGTCCGCCATGGAGACCAGCACCGGGACCGGCTCGTTGTCCCGCCGCGAAGCCAGCAGGTGCAGGACGAGCTGCAGGGCGAGTGTCGTTTTGCCGGTTCCCGGCCCGCCGAGAATCACCAGCCGGGGACGATCCAGCGCGCGGAACGCCCCGGCGAACTGGCCGATGTCGTCGCTGGACCCCTCGACGGGCGGGCCGGCGCCGGCGTGATCGGTCACCTCACCCAGCTCGGAAAGCCGCCAGCGGACCGGGATGGGATACGGGTCATCCAACGACCGCAGGGCGGCCTCGGCCGTCCACTGTTCGGCGACCAAACCAGCCAGAACATCCTTGGCCTCAAGGATTCGGGCCGAGGTCGCTGCCACCGGCACAGCGGAACGCCACCCAACCTCCAGCCCCACCGCGGTGGCCAGCAGCAACCCGGCCCCGGACCATACCACCGCCGGCCACCACCGCCACGACACCTGCACGGTGTTGGCAGCAAGGTTCCCGACCAGAGCGAACCCGGCACTCACCATCACGAGCGTCACCGGCGACGGTGTCCACCTACCGGCACGGCGATTCATCAGATTCTTTCCAAGGCTGCGGCCGGGGTTTTGCGATCCGCCACCCCCGGCCAACGCCCCCGATACAGCTCGGACGATGCTTCGACGAGGTCGGCGTAGACCTCGGCACGGGCCGGTAACCAGGACACGCAGGACGCCAGCATGACGCCGGTTCCCGCCAGCGCGGCCCACCAGGCCCTAGGGGTGAAGCAGAAGCAGACGAACGCCAGCGGCCATATGCCGGTAGCGACTGCCGAATCGAGCGCCGCCCTGGCCTGCCCCATCTCCCCGCGGGCCGCGTCGGGCAGCAGCAACCACAGATGGGGCCAGAGCGCCAGGGCGTTGAGCCCGTACTTCCACGTCGGCCGGGCCTCGGCAGTGTTGCCGACCCGGGTGGGTAGGTAGTACTCCTCGCCCGGCAGGTGCCGGGGCCGCTGCCCGAGGTGAGCGAACTCGACCAGCTCGTCGGTTGTCGCGGCGCTGCCCCTCGAGTCGTTCCATGCGCTTCTGCCAACGCTGCTCCATCCGCTCTGCACGGGTACTGATCGCCGCGGCCCGGCGGTTCCGGAGGGCGCGCAGCGGTGCCAGTACCCTTCAGTGAGCTGGAGGGTCGGTGTGGTCAGCCGGTTGACGACGATGGCGGACGCTGCGGCAGCTCCGAGCAAGGCCACGACGGCGAGCACCTGACTCGGCACCGGTTGTTTCCCCAGTCGGCCCACCGCCGCGCGCGGCGTCGTGAGCCCGTCGTGCCGTGACATCCAGGCCAGCGCGGCTCCCGCCCATAACACCACGGCAGGTGCGGAAATCCCCGCCCTCTGCGCGGACACGCGCGCCGGTTCCGACGTGGGCAGAGACTCGTAGGAGCGTTCCGTCACCTGCTGCAGGTCGGGTGGACGGTGACACTTGTCCGACAGCACCCGTGCGGCCCACGCCTGCAGCTCCGCCGAACGGCTCAGCGTGGACACCAGCTCATTGCCGGTGTCCCTACTGCCGTGCGCGGCAGCGACGGAGGTCCGCGATGCGCCTGTCGCATTTGAGTGCGTCCTCACCCACCAGTTGCTCGAGATAGGGCCGCACGGTACGGGCCACGTCAAGGATGTCCTCGTCCACGCGGCGGCGCCTCTCGATGTGCTTAACCCGTAATACGGTTCGCTGACACGGTTCGGTCACCCGCCCCGGACCGACGCCCGGTCGCATCAGGGTACCTGCCACGCCGGGTGACGCGAAGGACACAGTTCGAGACACATTGATGCGCGCCACCGCCCCTTCCTGCGCGCCTTATGTCCGAGTCGTCATCCCGAGGCACCTCGGGATGACTGGAGTCTGATTGGCCGGATGACCAGGATGCCGAGGTTGATGGGGCCGCGCTCACCCGCGACTGTGGGTCAGTTCGGCTGGGCCCGGTCCCGGCGGGGGCGGCGCCGGGGTGGAGTTGGAGGGTGCCGGAGGCCTCGGCGGCTGGTGCCGTTGCCTGCCTGTGGCCGTTGGTGTGGTTGCCCCAGGGGATGCCGGCTTCGGTGTAGTCGCCGGCGAGGCCGGCGCGGGTGAGGGTTTCAGCGACGGCGGTGGCGGGGGGTTTTCGGGGACGTCGTCGATGATCAGGCGGGCAGCGTGGTGGGTGCCGGTGGGGTTTTGATGGTGTGCAGCACGGCGTAGCGCATCGGGTCGGTGTCCTTCCTTCCGCGGGCGGGTGTGTGGCTTACCTGGTGGCGCCGTCGGCGGGGTGCTGGGTGATGACGTCGCCGTCGGCGAGCTGCTCGCCGCCGAGACTGGGTGGCGTGCCGGGCGTGCGCGGCTTGGCGGGCACAGGACCCGCGCGGGCGACGCGGCGGGGAGGGCTGCGGGTTAGCCGCAACGGGAGCGGCGCGGGTCACGGGCGCACGGGTGGCCATGCAACCAACGCTCTTGCTGCTATAGCAGCACATCAACAGCAGCACAGCAGCGAAGAGTCACCAAAGGACATGAGCAGCCGGCGGGACTGCCGAACCAAGCCTGGTAACCGTGATCTCCCTCGGGAGGCACTATGCGCAATACGCGGCCAGTAGAGCAGCGCCGCCTTCAGCCACGACGCGTCGCGCACCCAGATGTGCGGGAAGTACAGCGCGACGTCGGTCATCGCCACCCTCCTCCTGGACAGAGGCAAGATGCATCATGGATGAAACCGAGCGTAGGCCGTGCTCGGGCTGGTGGAAGCAGCCCCAGTTGAACCGCTGCGGGTGCAGTTTGCTATTACGTCGTGGTACTCAGCCGTAGATCATGATCTTCGTGGCTTGTCACCGGATGAGGATCGCTACCAGCCGGCCTGGTGGCCGACGGGGCTCAGGTCGCTATGCAGCCGGTTCTTGACCGTCTTGCGGCCGGTCACCCGCACGAACGCCATGCCGGGGAATGAGGCAGGCAGGACCCGCGGGCGCAGTCTCAGCAAAAATTTCGTAAACGAAATGGCGACGAAGAATAGCTGAGAATCCGAAAAGTACGGTGAGATCCTACAACAATCATCTTCATCCTGATGCTGGCCGGGCGAACCCCACCAGGTCCGGGCTGTTCGTATACGGCTCCTGGCGTACCGTCTCCCCTGCCTGGGGGGCGTCGATCATCATCCCTTTGCTGGTGACGATGCCGACGTGGCCGGGGGCGGTCATGGTCCCGTCGGAGCCGGCGAAGAAGACGAGGTCGCCGGGTTTTTCGTGGCCTGGGGGGATGTGGGGTTCGGTGGCCCATTGCTGCTGGCTGGTGCGGGGGATGGTGATCCCGGCGGCGCGGTAGGCCATCATGGCCAGCCCGGAGCAGTCGAACGCGTCCGGCCCGGTGGCGCCCCATAGGTACGGCTTTCCGAGCTGGGCTTGGGCGTATGCGATGACCTTCCCGGCTGTCCCGGGGGGCAGCGGCCCGGCGGCGGCCTGAGCGCAGCCGGGGCCGGCGGCGGTGGTGAGGGCCGGGGCGCCGCCGGCGGTGTAGCGGGCGGCCCAGCCCAGCACGGTGGTGACGTATTGCTGCGAGTGGTTGTACGCGAAGACGGCTGCGGGGATGTCGCCGGGCGCGCCGTGGGCTTTGAGGTAGACGGCGGCGGCGGGGATGGCGTCGGCGGGGTCGTACACGTTGGCCTGGCCGTCGTGGTCGCCGTCGGTGCCGTACCCGCCGGTGTGCTGGCTGGCGGGGTGGATGGGGGCGCCGCCCCAGGTGTTGCCGGCGGCGGAGCGGCCGTGATCGGATTCGGCCTCGCCGATGCCGGCGAGCACGGGCCAGGGGACGCCGGTCTGCCGCCCCGCCTGCTGATACAGCGTGAGGTAGGAGGCGGGAATCGTGCCGGTGGCTTGACCGCTGGCCGGGGCCTGGGCGCCGCAGGCGGCCTGCCCGCCGAGCAGCGCGGCGCCCGCGGCCTGCCAGCACCACATCCAGCAGCATCAGCGCGGCGGCGGCGACGGCGGCCCCGGCCTGCGTCGAGCCGCGGTCACTGCCCAGCCAAGAGCTCATCACCGCGGCGGCGGGCGGAGGCGGCCAGCGCGGTGAAGAACCCGTTGACCCCGGTGGTGTGACCCAGCTGGGGCGACAAGGCGATGGCGAGGGCGCGGTCGCGGCGGTAGCCGAGCTGGCCGGCGGTGAGGGCGTCTTCGGCGGCGAGCACGTGCGCGCCGGCCTCGCCGAGGACGAAGTGCAGCGGCGCGGACCCCACTTGGATGAGCGGCCGGAACCGGTCGACCGCCTGGTGCTGGTGCAGGGTGAGCAGCCGGGCGGTGGCCGCCCGGGTGGTGCCGAACGCGAGCTGGGTGATCTGGCCGGTGGTGAGCACCCGGTGCTCGTGCAGCATCCGCAGCAGCCACCGGTCGCGGGCGGTGAGCCGCCCGGCGAGCGCGGCGAGCAGCTCCGGGCTGCGGGCCAGCCGCCCAGCGCGCGGCCGGAAGGCGGTGTGGCTGGAGGATGTCGGCATGGCGGTAACTCCTTGCGTGCGGCAGCGGAAACGGCCGGGTCCTCGCGGCGCCGGGCCGGCGGCGGTCAGGCCGCCGGGGGCGGGCGGCGGGGGTCGCCGCCGGCCGGCCTGGGGGCGGGCGCGGTGGCGGGCGTGGGGTGGCTGGCGCCGTAGGTGGCGCGGGCGGTGCGGCGGATCAGCCGCGCGCGGCCGGGGACCGCCGGGGGCAGCGGCTTTGTGCGCAGCGTGAACGCGGCCGTCTCCGCCGAGCCGGCGACCAGCCGGGCGGCCGCCTGGTAGGTGCCCAGGTGGGACAGGTCGTGTGCGGTGAGGGTGGGGGTGGTGTGGCGTTCGAGTGCGCGGGCGTCTTCGGGGCTGGCGGCGAAGATGACCTGCGAGCGGGCGTTCGCGGAGATCCCCTCGCGCAGGTCCGCGGGGAGCTGGGCGAGGTTCTGGTGGGCCATCACCACTGCCAGCCGGTAGGCGCGGGCTTCGGCGAGCATGTCCTCCAGCGGTGACGGCCTCGACCAGCTCACCGACGGCATCACCCGCATCCTGTCCGGCTGCGCCGCCCTCCTGCGGCCCGGCGGCATCGCCGTCGTCACCGCCCGGCCATGGCGCCACCGCGGCGAACTCGTCGACCTGCCCAGCGCCGTCATCGCCGTCGGCCACGCCGCGGGCCTGACCCCGGTCGAGCACTGCGTCGCGCTGCTCGCCGGGCTCCACGGCGAGGAACTGGTCGCCCGGCCGTCGTTCTTCCAGCTCGGCAACACCCGCAAAGCCCGCGCCCGCGGCGAACCCTGGCACCTGATCGTCCACGAAGACGTCCTGATCTTTCAGGCCCCCAACTTTCCCGGCGGTTCGCGCGAACTCAAGGGTCCTCAGGGTGAACCCAGAGCTGCAGCCGGGCGATTCTCCCATGTTGACCGTGGGGTTGCTGGTGAACTCGGGGCGGCTGCCTGATGTGCCGATCCGAGCAGGTGGCTGGCCGACCGCGACCCCGCCATCGCCGAACTCACCGAGTTCAAGACCGGCGCGCTCTCCCGCCTCGCTGCCCAGCACGACGAACTCCAGCGGCTCCAGGCCCAAGCCGCCCACCCCGGGCAAGATCCGCGTGCTGTCCGCCGGGTAACCCGTCATACCACCGGGCGGCGCGATCCGGCGGAGCAAACACCCATGAAGAGGCACCAGCAGCGGCGGGCGGCCGGCAC
>WNFY01005919.1_pt1 | contig 15447 bp, 15 predicted proteins | sample 5400091 | NCBI WGS metagenome assembly WNFY01 (sample SAMN13153364, study PRJNA577476) | soil metagenome | isolation source: 60 cm soil or saprolite under grassland replicate 1 | place: USA:California | collected 2016-06-15 | reverse complement strand
TGTTTTGACACGTACAATTCTCCATCAACAATTTCATACCGCTTGCCATCTTCAGGCATCACCTCTAAGTCGCGTGAGTTCCAGCGCAATGTCTTCATGTTTTTTGCCCTTTGCTTCTGTTGCCAGCCTCTTAGATGATTATAACATGACGAGGAAAATACGAAAAGCATTTCCTTGCTTGAAAATCCGATTGGATTGAGGACTCACGACCCTTGGGTCTCTCTTCTAAGGAAGCCTATTCTTCAAAAGAGGAGAAGAGGTTATTCAGCGACTCAGCCAGGGTTGGATGGGCAAAGATACCATCGCGCAGAACGGTGTAGGGCAGCTTGCCCATCATGGATATCTCTAGCATAGCCATAATCTCCCCGCCCTCGAGGCCTAGGACGGCGGCACCCAAAATCTGCTGGGTACCAGCGTCGACGATAGCTTTCATGAAGCCACGCGATTCGTCCACTTCCAATGCCCGGGCCACATAATTCATAGGCATTTTGGCGACCTTAATGTTGCCCCCTTTGGCACGGGCCTCTGTCTCACTGAGCCCTATACGTCCCAGCTGCGGATCAATGAAGACCGTATAGGGGACCAGGCGATCATGGATGGTAGCATTGCCGTTTTCAAGGAGGTTGGTGCGAATAATGCGGAAATCGTCGTAGGAGATATGGGTGAAAGCAGGGCCACCTTTTACATCACCCAGCGCATAAATACCAGGGACATTGGTTTCCAGCTTCTCATTGGTTTGAATAAAGCCTTTATTATCCACTTGCACCCCGGTAGCAGCAGGGTTGAGCCAATCGGTGTTGGGAGTGCGCCCAGCTGCCACGAGCAAGTGCGACCCGGTGAGAGTACGTTCTCCAGTTGGAGTCTTTACCGTCAATTGAATTTTGCTATCACCCGTCTTTGCGACATGAGTTGGAGCTGTCTCCAGCAGAACTTCCAGGCCATCATCGCGCAAAATTTTTGCCACCTCACCGGCCACATCCGGATCTTCACGAGCCAGCAAATACGCCCCTCGTTGTATAACGGTCACCCGGCTGCCAAAGCGGCGGAACATCTGGCCAAATTCTAACCCGACATAGCCACCGCCAATTATCAACAGGTGATCCGGCACCACATCCAGTTCCATGATTGAGGTCGAGTCTAGTGCCGGTACTCTATCCAACCCACTAAAAGATGGTTTTGATGGACGAGCACCGACATTAATGAAGAAAGTATTGGCAGTTAATTGCCGCGTCTCACCGTTGATTAAACGAACTTCCAGCTCCTTTGGGCCGGTGAAATGCGCCTCTCCCATCAAGAGATCCACACCTTCAGTACTCTCGATACGTCGCTGGCTGCCATTGCGGAAACTGTCTACAATATCTCGTTTGCGCTGCCGCACCTTGACCATATCCACCGTTACCGGCCCGGTGTGTACACCGTAGTCAGTGCCGCGCCGGGCCAGATAAGCCACGCGGGCACTGGCAACCATCGTCTTGGTGGGTGTGCAGCCTTCATTAATGCAGGTACCACCTACATGTATCCGCTCAATAATGGCAGTTTTCCATCCGGCCTGCGCTAATGCCGTGGAGAGCGGCCCTCCGGACTGACCGGCACCGATTACAATTGCATCATAGTGTGTTGTCGTGCTCACGTTTTTTCATCTCCCTGTCCATTATAGTCTGGACTACCACTTTCAAGTTTAACAATGATATCGTCTGGATTTTTCTTGTTTCGTTACAATCTTCAGGTATTATATCTCTTCTTTAGTGTAACAAACAGACGAGTAAGGAGACAAAGATGCTGAAAAAGAATGATCAAAAAATTGAACAAGCTCGGTCCTGTTCAATTTTTTGATCACGGAGGATTTAAGAGAAGGCGTTCTCTCCGGTAATAGCCTGGCCAATGATGAGCGTATGGATGTCGTCCGTGCCCTCGTAGGTGTAGACCGACTCCAGATTGTTGGAGTGGCGACTGATGGGATATTCCAGGGTGATGCCATTGGCACCGAGAATTGAACGCGCCTCGCGCGCCGTTTTGAGCGCCTCACGGACATTATTGCGCTTGGCAATGGAAATCTGGACGGAATGCACCATGCCCTCGTCCTTCAAGCGTCCAAGGTGCAAGGCCAGCAGTTGTGCCTTCACCAGCTCCGTGGCCATGATGGCCAGTTTCTGCTGCACCAGCTGGAAGCGAGCGATGGGGCGATTGAACTGAATACGCGATTTGGCATAGTCCAGGGCCACTTCATAACAGGCCCGCGCTGCACCGGTCGCTCCCCAGGCAATGCCGTAACGGGCTTCATTCAAGCACGAAAGCGGCCCGCGCAAGCCGCGCACATTGGGTAACATATTCTCGGCGGGTACGCGGCAATCTTCGAAGTGCAGTTCCGAGGTAACGGAGGCGCGCAATGAGAGCTTTTGATGGATATCGCTGGTGGTAAATCCGGGCGTATCCCGTTCCACCAGGAAGCCGCGAACACCGTCCTCGGCCCTGGCCCAAACAACGGCCAGGTTTGCTATACCCCCATTCGTGATCCACATCTTCGTACCATTCAAGACATACGAGTTTCCGTCACGACGTGCAGTGGTTCTCATACTGGCCGGATCGCTCCCCGCATCAGGCTCCGTCAACCCAAAGCACCCAATCACTTCGCCCCGTGCCATGCGCGGCAGCCAGCGCTGCTTCTGTTCCTCCGAGCCAAAAGCTGAAATTGGGAACATGGCAAGCGAGCCCTGCACAGACACAAATGAGCGCAAGCCGCTATCGCCAGCCTCCAACTCCTGGCAAGCCAGGCCATAGCAGACGGCGCTCAACCCGGCACAGCCGTAGCCCTCGATGTGCATGCCCAGCAAGCCAAGCTCGGCGATGGTAGGAATGAGCTCACGCGGGAATGTACCGGCCTCGAAGTGCTCACCAATGATGGGCAACACGCGATCCTGTACAAACTTGCGCACGGTATCCCGCACCATCCGCTCTTCCTCGCTGAGAAGATAATCAATATTATACAGGTCAGTTGCGGGCGGCATCTGCACCTGACGTTCAACACTTGTATCTGCCATAAAAAATATGTACTCCATTCTTTACTTCATCGTGGTACCGGTTGTATCCTTAGAGGGGACGCTCTACGTTGAGCGACGTATGGCTCTTTCGCTATTATATCGCAGAATGGCTATGCCCTGCTCATTATGTTAACTCACTCCTGTCGCATGTGAAACAGGACGTTTACCGAAACGTATCTTGTTATAAATGGATTTATGGCGAGGAAAGGCATAGATGCCAAAGGCACACAATAGGCGATCTCACAGATCAGCACATCACGGACAGTACTATCGCTTAAAGTTTACCTTCGTCCACTTTGCGGCGTTGATCATTGTTTTCGGATTAATTATTGCATGGTGGCTAACTACAACAACTAACGCAGCCTTCCCATTTGCGCAAAGCTATAGCGTGCTCGGCCAGCCTACTATAAGTGCAGATTTTATTAACCGAGTGCTCGCTCACTATGACTCTCCCGCTGCCGGGAAAGGACAGGCCTTGTACGATGATGGCGTCAAATATGGCATTGACCCCGCCTACGCGCTGGCTTTTTTTATGCATGAAAGTTCCTTTGGAACAACAGGCGTCGCCACGGTCACCCGCTCCCTCGGCAATATTCGCTACTCAGAGGGGTATCAAAATTATGAGGGCTATCGCAAGTATGGCACGTGGGAAGAAGGTTTTAAGGACTGGTACTGGCTCATATCAGACCAATATGTCAGGCAATGGGGATTGACCACTGTCGATCAAATTATTCCTGTGTATGCGCCGAGTTCAGATAATAACGACGTAGCGGCATACATCCAGGCTGTCAAAAACGCGGTCGATACCTGGCGGGGCGGCACGGTGGAAGCGTAAATTACACCCTTGATTGACCATATACCCTAAATAAGGGTATCATATGGTAGCTATGAGATACACATCTTTCTGGGATACCTTACAACAACCGATTATCGGACTCGCTCCTATGGATGGGGTCACCGACGCACCAAACCGCACCATGCATGGCCTCTATGGACGCCCGGACGTGGTAATCACCGAGTTTACCAATGTCGAGGGGCTATGGCGTGGCGGCGACCGTATCTTCCGCGACTTTCTCTACACGCCCGCGGAACGACCTGTGGTGGCGCAGATTTTCGGCTGCCGGCCTGAATACTTTTATAAAGCAGCCCACGTCGTCTGCGAATTAGGCTTTGATGGTCTCGATGTCAATATGGGCTGTCCTGCTAAAACCATTGCCAACAAAGGCGGCGGAGCGGCGCTTATCCGCGTGCCTGATATAGCGAAGGCCATTATCCGGGCCGCAAAAGAAGGCGTACGCGACTGGGCCAATGGTCAAACATTGGAAGACCTGGAGATGGACCCGGAGCGTATCAAACGCATCCGCCAGATGAACGAAGAGCGAGTTCACATATGGGGTGATACCCCCCACGTTGAGCGCCGCCTAGGCGGCACAGCGCATCCGTACCACAGGAGTCAGCGGTGTTTTGATTGGTCGCGCCAGCTTCGGCAACCCCTGGCTTTTCCGCGACTGTGAGAAACTAAAAGGGCTACTCAACGCAGGGATCGATGTCACACCTGAAGATTTGCCAGATCCAGCGCCGAGCCGTGAAGAACGCCTGCTGATGGCCCTTGAACATGCTCGAGTGCATGCAAAGCTCAAAGGGGAAGATCACTTCGTCGAATTGCGCAAGCACATGGGCTGGTATCTCGGCCATTTTCGTGGCGCCAAGCGTATACGTAACGAGCTTGTCCGCATCAACAGCCTTGCCGACGTTGAACGCATTATCCAGGCAGCCCTGGACAGCCCGGAAACCGGTGATGATGATGGGCTAGAGGCTGCCCAGGAAGCAGTGCGGGACTCCGAGCTTGATTTGACCTGTGCCTGCTAAGAGCCTATCCGAATAACCTAGATGAGTGTATCCTGCGTAGTGTCTCTGTTCTGGTCGTTGCTCTGCCTGGGTCATGATGAGCTATTATGCCATAAAGAGTTTTATGAGGATGCTTTTTGCTTGACACCTCGTGTTCCTCTTGCTATAACCTCTCTCAATGCCACTTGAACGAAAACAGTTAGATACATCGTCACTACACGCGAAATTCCCAGCCAAAGAACTTTCAGTTCATGAGCAATTTGGCTATGGAGAAAGCTACAGCTAAGGTGTGTTGTTTGAGCTGTGTGAGATCAATGTCAAGCATGGAGGCCAATTCAGCGCTGAGGATGCTGATATCGGCTCCTGAGTCGACAAGCGCATAGGTATCAACCAACCTCCCTGTATGGCGCAAGGTGAGTCGAAACTGTTGGTAAATACTCTTTCGTCTTTGCCGCTCTTTCGGTGCTTTTCTTTATAATGGGATTTGTTTAGCATTGCTGTAAGCTCGCTTTACTCATTGCCATCTTAGGATGTATGTTTGCACGCTTTGAGCCTCCTCGTTTATAAGCTGAAAGCCTGATACAAAGATGCTGTGGTGCTCGTATAAGCTGTATACCATCTCGCTGAAAGAAACTTCCAAAAAAGTTTCTCGTGAAAAGAGAAAGCACAACCGTATGCTCCATCTTGCTACATCCGACCTTCTGCGTCTGCTCACTACATATGGCTATTTGGCCGTTCTGGTATTTGTTGGCATTGAAAGCATCGGTATTCCTTTTCCTGGTGAAACCATGCTTCTTATTGCTGCCATTTATGCTGGTACAACGCACCATCTTTCTATCTTTCTGGTCATTCTGGCTGCGGCTGCCGGTGCCATTTTAGGTGACAATATCGGATTTTGGGTCGGGCGTGAAGGAGGCTACCGTCTTTTGCGTCGCTACGGTCGCTATATCCGTCTTGATGAGCGCAAACTCAAACTGGGACTCTATCTTTTCCGCAAGCATGGCGGTAAAGTGGTCTTCTTTGGGCGATTTGTAGCTATTTTGCGTGCCCTTGCTGCGTTTCTTGCTGGGACTAACCGTATGCCCTGGCCGAGGTTTTTGCTCTTCAATGCACTTGGAGGAATAGTGTGGGCAACCCTCTATGGCATTGGTGGGTATGTTTTGGGTAACAACATCCATCGGTTCACAGGGCCAATTGGCACTATCACCATAGTACTGGCCTTCATACTCATCCTTGTGTTGCTGTTCTTACTGCGCCGCAACGAGCATCGATTAGAGGAAGAGGCAGAGTATGCCCTTCCTGGCCCTCTTGATGCTTATTAGTTGCAAAAAACCAATGATAAGAGTAACCTCAATGGGCCAGTGCTGCAACATTGTCGATCTTTTTATCACCAGCACAAATAAATATATTGGAGTGTTCAGTATAATAAATGTATGGATAAGACGTGACAAGTGGAGTGAGGAGGACATTCATCCTATGGAAAATCCACAGCCAAATATCGTGCCGCCAATGGCGCGTATCCCGCAAGTTCCACCACAGCAGGTTGCAGGAAATCGACGTGCGTACATACCTCCAACATTTCGACGGGTAAGTACGCCACCGAATAGATTTGTTCCACGGCCGTATATAGCAAATCGGTATGTGTATGTTGCTCCATCGTTAGCTCGACTACCTGCCTATCAATATTCACCTTTATGGCAACAAATGACGCAAACGTCAGATGAACACATTGCACCCGTGATAAAGCTACCAGCCAATCTGCGCAAACCACCGATGCAGCAGGGAGTGCCAGAAACACCCGGGCTGCTATCATTAGAGTTGTCTCCCATCAGAGAAATACAGCCAGACTTCCTTATAAGAGCCCCTCAGATGGACATACCTGCCACACCACCATGTTCGATCCCCGGGTATTTGGCAAGCGAGGTCGAATGCCAGGAACCAGGAGTGGGTGAAACACTGCTGGGTTGTGGAATGTTATTCCTCCTGGGTATAATAGCCCTGGTAATACTCTATTATCTGGCAACGTAGCAAGTCAGGAGAGCCTATTTGCACCAGAGATCCTTCGCTCACGCTCAGGATGACAATCATACCTGGCTACGTAGCAAACCAGGAGAAGATATTTGCACCTCTAAGGTCCCCGCTGATACAATTAAAAGCACATTGATTGGCGGGGTACACCGCACAGAAGTTACCTCTACCAACAAAACCATAGAATAGACTCATGTGCAGCGGGCGACGAGTCGATTGCATAGACAGACTGATAGTTGCTCATGAGAAAGTACTTTAGAAGATTAACCAATGTTGCATATAGCTGGATGTATGTGTTGTGGATCTATCTGAGCGTAGGCTGTCGCTTCTGGCGCTGGCGTATACGACTCTGGCTCCAACAACTTCACATAGTGGAAAGTACACACACCGGTATGAAACAAACCCTGCTTTTGATTCGACATGGGCAGACCACCTGGAATGCCGAACAGAAACTCCCTGGCCAGTTGCCAGGGATCACTCTCAACGAGAAGGGACGGGAGCAGGTCGCCTGCCTCGCGGAAGCATTGTCGGCAATGCCTATCAGTGCTATTATTAGCAGCCCACTTGAACGAGCGCTGGAGACCGCGGAGATTATTGGGCAAGGGCGAAATCTTACTATTCAGCTCGAACCAGCCCTTATGGATACTGATGTCGGCCGCTGGGCAGGGCAAAACTATGAAGAGCTCTCAAAAACTGATCCTGATTGGAAAGCCTACGTAAAAGATCCCACGGTGGCGCCTGAGGGGATCGAAACATTTCCCCAGGTACAGGAACGGGCGGTGGCAGCAGTTGAACGCTGGCATACGCAAGAGGATATTGGAGCCTACCCTGCTTTTGTAGCGCATGCTGATATTGTAAAGTTGCTTATTGCTTATTACATCGGCCTGGATGCCAGCCGGGCAGGCACCCTCTTTATCGATAACGCCTCAGTCAGTCTCGTTGAAATTGACCGGGAGAACATCCATCCAGTGCGGGTTGTCGCCATCGGTTGGAATCCCCATCCTGGATGGCTGAAGCCCACTATACTCGAACATCAAAAGGATGACATCCCTGTACATCAGAATGGAGAGCAAAAAACGTAGACAATGCTGATAAGATAATAGGTAGAAATAGTCGGCGAAGGGAATGCTAGCATGTTTGATCCGCGTGACCCCTATGAACGCTATTATTGGCATTATGATTCGAGACGACCACTGTCTATGGCACAAATTATTGCACAGGGAAGTGTTGATGTAGAAACAGTAGCCCTCACCTGGCTATTGTTAGAGCACGGAGTCTCGCTTACAGTTGCAGGGCCAACTGATCCGCAGCCGGGTGTGGGCAAGACCACGACGCTGAACGCCTTGCTCCAGTTTCTCCCTGAAGGAACGGCACTGGCATATATGTCTGGTATGTATGAAAATTTTGCGTTCACCCGCCTGCCTGATATCGACCCTGCCACTACTTATGCATTGTGCAACGAAGTGAGCAATCACCTTCCCATCTATATGTGGGGGCGGGTAGCTCGCCGTTATCTGGCCCTGCCGGCCCAGGGATACCATATCGCCACAAGTATACATGCCGATACTATTGACGATGTAATCTCCATGTATCACCACGATCTCCACTTGAGAGGAGAAGATGTGCGCCAGCTAGGCCTGGTCGTGAACATCGGCCTGGTAGGACGGGCGTACCCCCTGCGCCGCCGCTGGCTAAGCACCCACTTCTTGCAACCTCACGCTGACCCTAAACATCCTGATGAAATCGTGCCCATTCCGCTATCACTCTGGAATGAATTCGATGATACGTTCGAGCACGCAGATCAATCCATTCTTGATGACCTGGCGCGGTGGACAGCTATTCCATCAGCAGAGTTTTCCGCTGCCCTCAAACGGCGCACGGATTGCCTGCAAGAGCTAGCGCAACAGGGTGTTGATGTCAATGAGATGTATGACGCGGTTAACGAATTACGTAAATGCGAAAAGAAAAACCAGCCGTGAAATAGAAAAGTCATCGTATTTTGTTCTAGTTGGTAGTAAACAACAAAGAAGAGAGGAGTAAACAGATGCTCATACGTAAGCAGGAAGCAAACGAAGGGCGCTGGCCACGCATCTGCAATCAATGACAATCGAAGAAGAGGAGTCGATATGAGTTTTTCAGTAGCTATGCTCAGCGTCCATACGTCTCCGCTAGATATTCCAGGACGTACAAAGGATGCGGGCGGCATGAATGTTTACATACGCGAACTGGCACGTGAGCTAGGTCATCGCCAAATTACAGTTGATATCTTTACCCGCCGGACAAACGAACACACACCTCGCATCGTTCAGCTTAGCCCATATGTGCGAGTTATCTCCATTAAAGCTGGTCCACCCGGCCCCGTTCATAAAAACGACCTCTACCAATATCTGCCTGTTTTTACACGGCAGATTGACGAATTCCGGCGTAGTGAAGCAGTGGAGTATGACGTCCTGCACAGTCATTACTGGCTCTCAGGAATTGCCGGCATACAACTCGCCGAACGTTGGGATATTCCGCATGTAACCATGTTTCACACCATAGCGCGCCTGAAGCAGATGGCAAACCCCAACGAGCCTGAACCTCCTTTACGCCTGGCAATGGAGCAACACCTCATGAAACACGCGGACCGCATCATTGCCACCACGGTTGAAGAGCGTACCCAGATTCTCCGCTATTGTGGAGCGACAGCCAGCCAGGTAGAAGTCATTCCTTGTGGCGTCGACCTTAAGCTGTTTGTCCCACAAAACAAACAGCAAGCGCGGGAAAAACTTCAACCAGTACTGCTCTTTGTAGGCAGGCTTGATCCGTTTAAGGGGGCAGACCTGCTGCTCCATGCGGCTGCCATGATGGAAGAAAATGCACAGATTGTCATCGTTGGCGGAGACCCGCAAGGCGACAAAGAGCTAGAGCAACTTAAGCAGCTTACGCAAGACCTGGATATCAGCCAGCGTGTTCATTTTTTAGGAGCGCGACCACAACCAGAGCTACCAGCAATATACAGCGCTGCCGATGTGACGGTTGTTCCTTCCTATCATGAAAGCTTTGGCCTGGTTGCTGTTGAATCGCTGGCCTGTGGTACGCCAGTAGTAGCCACCAGCGCTGGTGGCCTGACAACCGTGGTGAGACAGGGGGAGACAGGTTACCTGGTTCCACGCTGTGCAGGCTTTTTCGCCACGAGGCTGGATATGCTCTTACGTGACCCTGACCTGCTTGAGCAGATGCGCCTGGCTGCACGCCCATCTGTGCTGAAATTTAGTTGGGGAAGCGTTGCCGACCAGGTAAGCGGTGTCTACGAGGAGATGATTAGTGAGATGAGGCGTTTGGTGGCACAGTAAGAATTTTCTGTGAGACGCTGAAAACCAGGAACCCGGGTTTTCAGCGTCTCACAGCACTACTGACCCAGTTCTATCTGCAAAATGTCGTTAAAGTTCGGAGTACCCCAACCGGTGGTGATATCGGTATAGGGATGGCGGCTACCAGGATGATTCGCTGCGGTGTAGAACTCTGGCACACCACCCACCATCGTCTTCCCTTGCCGCTGCAATGCCTGGTCGACAAGTAATGTACCAGCCGCCACAATGGGAGCGGCAGCACTTGTACCACCAGAGTTAACCCAGGCTCCCTTATAGTATATGGAGACGTTGGGATAAGCGGCCGCAGCCAGGTCAGGCACCTGGCGCAGTCCATTTGGTGCAATGACCGGTGAATCAAAACCCAGGGGCCTTGTGAACACGTGTGCCAATGTGCCGTCATATTGCGTCGTTGTTCCCGGACCAACCTGCCATGAGGGCAATTTAAAAGCTGGATTCTGGCTTACTCCACCACCACTGCCCCAATCGTTCGAAGCACAGACGGGTAAATCGTCACCTGGCCCCCATACCGTCTCACTGGTACGAGTATTATTATCGTTCACTTGCAAGTGCGTGCCACCAACGGCGATAGCATAGATGGCACTAGCAGGAAACGATACGGCAGCAATATCGCGCAGGCGCTGCGTAAAGGCTCCGCAGTCTCCACTACTAATGAAGACCGAAATGCCTACTGCGGCCAGCGTGCGCAGACTTTGATTAACAGCAGCCAGCTCACTGGTACTGAACGAACTCTCATATGTACCATAGCTGACACTTAACACCTGCACTTTGTGATCAGCAGCGACACGGTTGAAGACATCGACCAGGGATTGAGCAAACGAGGTACTCTGGCCATCCGTTTGATAATCGAGTATTTGAGCCTGTGGAGCAAGGCCAGCGATAAGCTCGAGGTCGAGTATCGCCTCACCCTGGCCCGAACCTGATGCAAGATGCCCATCGACATCGATATTCTGGACCTGGGGAGTAGCAATACCGGCGCAAGCAGCATAGTTAGCCAGGTCCTGGGGATTGTATGTATCACCAAACTAGGCCACTCCTATGGTCATACCCTGTCCCTGGAAACCTTGCTGATAGAGCTGATTGACCTGGTAGGCTCCAGCAAGTTTGTTACGTGTCAAATTCCCCTTCGCTCCATAGCTGCTGCAATTACCGGCTAAAGATCCAGCGTGCGCCAGCAGGCCAAATGGGGGCTTGAACTGAGGCAAAGCAAAGTTGTCCAGTCCAACAACCGATGAGACAAGCGCTCCTATTGGCTGAGGAAGAGTCGGGGGTCCTTCTTGCATAAAAAATGTATGCCCATCTACCGTAAACGATTTTAATTTGATATTCAAAGTACGCTCGATAGTAGCAACTGTTGCGTGTACTTTGACAGAGGTATGCAAAGAATCGGTCGAATCAAGGGTATAACCATGCTGCGTCAACCAATCCACCACCTGCTGCTGTTGAGCATCAGAAAGTGCATAACGCTGCACGACCTGGTCCGGTGCCAAAAACTGGTGAAAAGCAGGAGAGCCAGGCGTATACATCTGAGCAATAACTTGCTCCATAGCTGTATCGTTGTAGGTCAAATTGAAGGTGAGCGGTTTGACTTCATTCTCTGGTACCTGTGTACCAGGAGGAAGGTTGCCAGTTGCAGTCGGCTGACTTGCCACTGGATGAGACCGGGACGCAGAAGTTGGTGTAACACCTGTGCTGGTATTATTAGTTTGCGTTCCCGTCAACGAGCATGCGCTCACCAGGAGCCCAATCAGGGCTATGCCAGGTATTAATTGAGCCGGAAAGAAGGGCGGTCTTCTATTTTTTAGTTTCACACGTACCTCCAGGCAAAACAAATTTTCCTTAGTACCAGTAAACAGAAACTCTTCTATTATTGAGTATACATAGTATAACAGGTGTCATTACCTGTAGTATATAGTTTGCGGCCACAAAATACAGTGACCGAGATAATATTTCCGTGGTGAGGTAAGTTACATCACAACATTAAAATGCCTTTTGTTCACCCGCAAAAACGGCAAATTGGACGCCTTTTAGGATGGACATTCGCGGTTTCCTATGGTATAATCATTCCAATCAGAAGGAGATTTCCAAGTTTGCACCTTCAAGCCTGTGTATCTGTTTTACCTGGGCATTACATTCAGTCTGACGGCTGAATAAGGATTGAAATATATAAACATGGATTCAGTCTCACTATCATCACGGTTTGCATCGCTCTCAGAAGCGGTGGCTGGCAGCGACTCACAAACACACTAGGGGAATTTTGCCCTGGTGTTTTTTTCTTTCTTGCTCTTTTTTTATACGCGCACTGGATGCCGGGCTCATCGATTATTCTTCATTTTGTGGGCCACTACTCAATGTTCACCGACTGTGAACACAGTAACTATCTTTAAAGAAAGGAGGAAAGAACAAACTCATTTGGCGCTGGATGAGAAGCGAAACAAACGCGCTGGATGAGAATTGAACCAGACAATCACACGAACCAGATGCGCGACTACCTAAGATACACCTCTACAAACGTAGAGTCAATCGAAAAAGTGGATACGGAGTGGTTGCTAATTAATTAAGGAGAGTACCGGTCATGAACTCAAGTATGATCAGTAAGATCGCAAAAGCCAAGCGTTATGCGGAAGAACCCGAGCGGATACAGTTTACCCGCTTTGAAGCAACGTTCCAGGGCGAGAACGACATTCACACCACCACTTTTGATAATGGCGAGTGGAGCTGTACTTGCCGTTTCTTCAATGACTGGGGCGACTGTAGCCATACCATGGCCATGCAACGTGTTTTGGGCGTAACTATTCCCGCAGCTCATCGACATGGTATCCCTGCCGGATTAGGTACCAGCCCACTGGTACACTAAACCGGTCATCGCATATACGGCTTTGAGGACTTTCCCGCCTCTAACAAGCCACCCGAAGAAATAGAGAGAAGCACTGAGATGAAAGAAACCAGTGCTTCTTCTTTTTGCGCTTCAACTTTCAGCCACCCTGGAGGGACCACATCCGTGGCTTTCTACGAACCAATACCCGGAACGAAATGCAAGATGATAATCGCGGAGAACATGATGACAGCCAGGATGGCAATAAACACCAGGTCTCTACGCACATAAGCGTAATGTTCTGCGGTGATTAAGGTAGCTGCAGCACGCTGCTGAGCCTTTTGCACACCGTGACGACGAGCAGCCAGGCGTGCAGCAGCACTTCCCTTAGGTGCCGTGACCGTGCCGGTATCACTACTCGTACTCTCACTCTGCTCGACTTCACTGCTAGCAACCCTCTTACTCTTGCTCTTATTCTCTTTTATTTCTGGGGCTACCATAGTAGATACGCTGAAGGCAGTTGGTTCAGCACTGCTTACTGCCTCAGGCTCTTGCTCCTGCTCTTGCTCATCTGAGACCTGGCGTACCAGTTCAAAGCTTTTTTGGACTTTTACTCTTGGCTTATTGCGCTGCGCTCCACCTCGGGTGGTCGCCGTCTTCTTTGGCATCTTTAATTACTCCTTGCCCGGTAGACACTAGAGAAAACCCGCTCTTAGCGAGTTTGTTTTTAGATATTTACTACGCCTGTACCGTTTTTAGCACTCTTATGCAGTTCTTTCTCTACGTCTCTGTTTGTTTTGATCCTCACTCACTAAAAAGAGTTGGATATAATAAGTATATTGGGCTCATTATACACGAAGGAACGTTTTGAGTCGAGGGGTTATTTGACAAGCTAAGCACTCTGTGCTACCCTTATTTTGGTACGAAGGGGCATTACCAGCAAAGCACACAAAATCGCAGAAGCAACAGCATGAGGGAGGCTAGCCCACAGACAGGCTAGTCCTTTTTTCTACATACGAGTCCATTTTTATCTGGCAAATAGATATAGCAGGAGCAGTTGGTCATGGCGAGAATAGTCGTCGCAATGAGCGGCGGCGTGGATAGTTCAGTTGCAGCCGCATTACTGAAAGAACAAGGCCACGAGGTCATTGGTATTATGCTGCGCCTCTGGTCAGAGCCGGGGGTTATCGAAGATGACGGCGTTGAACGCGTCGTCCAGAATAAATGCTGCTCCCTGGAAGCGGTTGATGATGCACGGCGTGTCGCACGCATGCTCGATATCCCGTTTTACCTGGTAAACGTTGAGCAAGAGTTCAAGAACACCGTCGTGGACATGTTTTATGAGGAGTATGTGGCAGGACGCACACCCAACCCCTGCCTGACATGTAACCGCCATATTCGCTTCACCGTACTGCTTAACCGGGCACTTGCACTCGATGCCGATTACCTGGCGACAGGTCATTATGTCCGCGTAGATGACCATCCCATCACTGGCAAGCGCAGGCTACGACGGGGGATCGATCCTGATAAGGATCAGTCGTATGTTCTTCATGTCCTCAATCAGCAGCAGCTTGCTCACGCGTGTTTCCCACTGGGATCATACACGAAGACACAGGTACGCGCTATGGCAGCGGAGCGGGGCATGAGCGTGGCCAGCAAGGCAGAGAGCCAGGAAATTTGCTTTGTCGCGCAAAACGATTATCGGGGCTTTATCAATCGCTATAGCAGTGCTATGGCCACTGCGGCACGAGAGCCCTTTGCAGCCGCTGCAGGTGCAGCAGCAGCTATAGCGGCCGCACCAAACGCAAAGTCTTTGATTACGCTACCTAAGCCAGGACCGATCTACGACCTGCATGGCAAGATGCTGGGACGTCATCGCGGACTTGCCTTCTATACTATCGGACAGCGCAAAGGCCTGGGCATTACCTCCCGGGAACCTTTGCACGTACTGAAGATCGATGCCGCACAAAACGCACTGATTGTTGGCCCGGCAGCGGAACTTGAAAAGACCAGCTTTACCGTTGGTAAAATGCACTATGTGAGTGGCGACATACCGACTGAACCATTTGAGGCCAGAGTACGCGTGCGTTATAAGGCGCCCGAAGAAACAGCCCTGGTAACCCCTCTTGGGGGAAAGCGGGTGCATGTGATACTCGCACGCCCACAACGTGCCATCACACCTGGACAGGCAGCCGTCTTCTACAGCGACGAGGACGATGATGAGGTGTTGTGCGGAGGAATTATCGAAGAATGACCGATCAAGCACATATTAGAAATTTTTGTATCGTCGCTCATATTGACCATGGCAAGTCAACGTTAGCAGATCGCTTATTAGAGTTTACAGGAA
>WNFY01007305.1_pt1 | contig 15453 bp, 12 predicted proteins | sample 5400091 | NCBI WGS metagenome assembly WNFY01 (sample SAMN13153364, study PRJNA577476) | soil metagenome | isolation source: 60 cm soil or saprolite under grassland replicate 1 | place: USA:California | collected 2016-06-15 | reverse complement strand
TGATCCTGCTTTGTGGCAATGCACTCCAGAGCACACTGAATATACTTCATGGATTCCAGCTCCCGTCCCTGCCAATGGCAAAAGAAAGCTAGATCCAGGTAGGTTTCCGCTTGCTTTACCACTTCGCCAAGATCACGCCAGAGAGCACAAGCCGCCAGGCCAGCCTTGATTGCATCATCCAGTTGTCCTGTATAGAGGTAGATGTTTGCTAACAGGTGCAGTAGCGCAGCACGGCGCGGACGTTCCCCATCGCCAATCAATAGATCTAGCGCAGTTTTCACATTATTCCCGGCATCCTCGAAGGCATAGACGCTTCTCGCATGATCTGCTGCTTTCAACAAGTAATCTACCGCCTTTGTGTAATCCTCAGCCACCTGATAATGATAACCCAAGCGGCTGTAAAACGGCTGAAGGTGCGCTGCATAGTGGGCCTCGATCGCCTGAGCCACCTGGCGATGTAACGTACGTCTCCGCAGAGGATTGAGCCACTGATACAATACCTCGCGGATTTTGTCATGCGTAAAGGTGAGGTCGAAATCCTGCCCCTGGCGAAAACTCACCATATCACTTTTCCCGGAGCTAAAGTTGTTCAGCGAAGCAAGGATCTGAACCTGAATCGCATTATCAATATGTTCTGCAATGACTTCCTCAGAAAGTGTATGAGCCTCACAGAGTAGTGCAGAGCTAAACTTCCGTCCCAGGACGGCAGCTATGGTTAACGTGGTTCGACAATCAGGGGAGAGCTTGACCAGGCGGCGCTCGATAAGCAAACGCACACTTTGTGGTATTTCCAACTCGGTTGCCTTGACGGTACTCTGCCAGCGTTCCCCCGTCCATTTGATCTTCCCTTCGAAGATGAGTGAGCGCACAACCTCGCCAATGAAAAAAGGGTTACCCTCAGTATGGTGATAAATCTCCCCAGCAAAAACTGGATTAACAGAGTGTCCCGCCATGTTGATCAGGAGCTGATGCACCTCTTCTTCGGTAAGGCGTTGAAGTCGTAACTCTTCACCTATTCCATCACGCTGGAGAGCAGCTATCAGCCCGCGCAGCGGATGAGTCTCATGCACTTCACCAGTGCGATAGAGCAACAGGTAGAGTGGAAAGGCGTTACCCTTGTCGGCACTGCTCACACTACCAAAGGGGTTGGCTCCCCCTTGTAAGGTCAAATAGTTGAGCAGGTGCACGGTGGCAACATCAGCCCATTGTAAGTCGTCCAGGATCAGAATCAAAGGGTGTTCTGCTGCAAGTGCATTGAAATAGTGAGCGACTGCGTTATACAGGTCTCGGCGCTCAGCCTCTGGACTGATTGGTTCCGCTTGGGGCAGGTCCGGTAATTTAAGACGTATATCCGGCGCTATTTTAGCGAGATCAGCAGCGCTAGTACCCAACATAGAGCGCAATTGCTCGGGATTGCAGGTCTGTACATGAGCGCTAATCGCATCCGCTATTGATTGATACGGAAGTAGTCCGCTCATTTCATAGCAGTAGCTCCAAAGTACGGTCGCCCGTTGTGTCTCTTCACTCCAGCGCGCAAAATCGCGTGCGAGGCGTGATTTGCCAATACCCGGCTCACCACAGGTAAAGATGACTCGTCGTTGCCCACTACCCGCCTGATTAAAAGCACGTTGCATGCGAGCGATTTCATCTTCCCGTCCGACCAGCTCAGCCTTCAAAATGCGGTCGGGGTCCAACTGGCGTGTAACAATTGGCTCTTCGGTTTTAACATCTAAACGAAGCTGACCTGTACTGGCTTCCTGTATTTTATATCCATGCGTTTCCGCATGAGGCTGCTCTTCTCCCTCTCGTGAAGCGGTGATAGCCGAAGCAGGTTTGCCTGCAAGCCTGGATTCTTGCAGGTCTACCGGAACCTGACCCATTTGGATGCGCCGAAAGAGTTCATTGGTTTCAGGCAGAGGAGAGGTCCGTAGTTCTTCTTTCAATGCCTTACGCAGCGACAAATATTGATTGAGGGCATCGCTACGCCGACCCATACGAGCGTAAACAAGCATGAGCTGGCGATGTGTTTGCTCATCTGCTGAGTTTCGTTCGAGTAATTCAAGCAGGTATTCTGAGGCGCGCAGTCCTTTTTCAATGACCAGCGCCAGTTCACCAGCATTCTCCAGGAGCCAGCTATGAATGCGGCGCAGTCGATCACGTCGCCGCTGCATCCAATCTTCGTAAAGATCCTCCGCTAAATAGTCGCCGCTATAGAGTGCCAGCACGCTATCAAACTCATCCAGCAGGGCTTGATTTTGAACGTCAGACTCTTTGCCAGAGCGGCTCCGTATCTTGGCCTGCAATTGTTTGGTAGAGGACTCGAAAACGTCAGCATCGATTTTCAAACTGTCGGGGATGAGCATGAGTGTGTCATGGTCCAGCAGTAGATAGCTAGATGAACTGCCCTTGCCCGCTGGCAGATCAGGTTCAAAGGCACGGCGCAGCAAATAGAGGGTTTTACCGAAGGAATTTGCTGCCTGTTCAAGTGGAGAGTTTGGCCAAAGAATTTCCTGCACCTGCTCGCGATGAAGCCGGTGTTGCTCTACCGAAAGTAGTAACTTGAAGAGATCGACGACTTTACGACGGCTCCAGTTTCCACCAGTAAGCAGATCCCTGTTGCGTCGGACCTCAAACCGGCCTAACGTCGAAACTTCAAGGGGGGTGGTTACGTCAATCATTCCCGACTCCTCCTGTGTGGGACGCTCAAGTACATCCTCTTCGGTTCATCGATCTCAGCAACCCCACATACATCCTGTGTGATGTATGGACAATACTACCTCTACTATGGAACTTGATCTATAAAAAAATTACAGATCAGATCTCAACACTTTGAGTTATTTTAATTTTCCACTGTATTATCTGCCGCAGCAAATGTTGTGTCAATAGGTTCAGTAGAATAGCGGTAATTCTCCGGTAATCGATAGGCAAAGTACAGGTAATAGCCCCAAGGTATACTTGCTTCTAAAGAGAAGTAATGACGGTTGATTCGAATTGCGAGGAGAGCAACGACATGACAACAGTAGCACTGGAAGCCCCAACAATGCACGTAATGACTCCAAAGGTCAAAACAGTAGCGTCAGAAAATACCGCGGCTTCAAACAATTCAGCACAAACCTGGGGCACCTCTTTGCAGCACACGTTACGAAAAATAACAACACCAATAGCTAGGACAGGGCAGCAGGCAAAAGCTGAACCAACTGATGAAGAACTTATTTCTGCAATCTGCAACGGCGATGAGAATGCAATAGAATTACTTTACGAACGTTACCATCGTTACGCATACTCATTGGCGTATCGTATTCTCCACGACCCTGCAGCAGCCGAAGACATCGTACAAGATGCATTCCTTTCAATCTGGCGCAAAGCAGACTCCTACCAGATGCAACATGGAAGCGTACATAGCTGGCTTCAAGCGATTGTGCATCACCGTGCTATTGACAAGATACGCGCTGCCCAGCGCGACCACCAATGGACTTCTCTGCAGACGGACAACGAGTACGTACAAGACCTACCGAGTGAGCAGCCTGATGTATGGGAACAGGCCTGGCGTGACGAACAGCACAGAATGATTCGCACAGTACTGGATCAGATTCCTGCCGAGCAGCGTCTGGTGATCGAACTTGCTTACTTCGGCGGCTACACGCATGCGGAAATCTCCGAGCAATTGCATATCCCTCTGGGCACCGTAAAAGGGCGTATGCGTTTGGGTTTGCAAAGAATGAAGGCGCTTCTAGCGAAGCAGGGACTGGACCCTATGTGATAAGCTAGAATCAATGAATCCTCGTACGCAACACAAAATGATACATATTGACACGTTCATTATGATATGAGAACAATATCAGAAGGGCGCTATTTTTGTGCCCATTTGACATTATCTATCTTAGTTTCTGTACAGTGGATGTGGCGGAATAGGTAGGACAATCAACGGTAGGCGAGAACAGGTGGAACGCGATCTCTCTGTATTTTATATGACTCCACAAGAAAGGGAGAGCGAATGGGCGCCAACAACAGGCAATCTCAAAGAAGACTCACCGGCGACACGAACAAAAGTGATTCAACTCCTATGACTTTTTCAGCAGGCTACGGTAGGAGAAACGGGCAATGGGCAGAGGATGATTTACTTGCTGAGGATGATCCCCAGGCATCGAACCCACCACGTCCACCTACCAGCGCAATCCGCTGGAACAACCCAACAACTGGACGCCGTGGGACCGGAACGCGCGATGTCATTACCGAAACCACACGCCAAAAAATCCCTGTCCCACCCCGTCGCACGGCACAGGCATATAACCCATTATCGGCTCCCATGCAGCCTCGCACCGGGCGTAATACAACAATTCATCCAACTTCCTCACCATTGCTGGCAGAGAAAGAGGAGCACAGAAACGTCCATTGGCTGCTGTACGTGGGAGTTGGCATGATCGCTGCACTTGCCTTGTGGGTGGTTGGCTCATCGCTGCTGGGATGGGGAACTAACAAATACAACGATATCGTCTACGGCAATCCGCGCTTTTATCAAACAGATGCTGTAGTAAGCCACAATAATGACAGTCTATTGCGCCCCAGCCATTTTATCGCTCTCAATCTCCGTGGCCAGGTGATTGTGATCGAACTGCCGGCAGGCGATCCTACAAAGTCTATCGATTATATAGGACCCGATCTTATCGCTGCAGACGATAATCTAATACCTATTACGCTCACTTTCAGCGATGTCAATAAAGACAAGAAACTGGATATGATTATTCATATCCAGGACAAAGAGGTTCATTTCTGCAATAACGGAACCAAGTTCACAGCATGCCATTAGTAGGGACCAAATTGACCGCCCATCTTTCATCAGTGTAAGAATAGAGGCAATAGCAACTGGGCGGCATAGATGAGATGCCAGAGTGTCAGGGCCAGCGTGAGCAAAGCAAGCACTATATGCAACTTTCGCCAGTAACGAATGACATAACGATAGAACTGCTCCCACTGCATTGCTCGCTCTACCACCTGCAACTCGAAGATATGCTCCTGAGCACCTGGCATGAGGGCTCCAGGGCGCATCAGTTGACTCTTCTTATCAGGTATGTAGCGATAGTGTCCCTCCTGGTTGTTCAATTCCTGGGGCGTTGCTTCGAGAGAAATGTAGGCTAAATCCCAGGGTGTATGTAATGGCCGATCTTTGTACACAAACGGGAAATCGTTTGATAACGGCACCAGCGAGTTAGGGGCCTTAGATTTCCCACTATCCACGGGTGTAAAACCGCGCAAATCCTGAGAATTATGTACGACAATGGCTTGTAACTTCTGTGAGATGGTCTCAATCCGGTCATCACCCTCTAAAGTGAGCGCCTTGTGAACTTCCCCTGCGATTAAACGCGGTACCACACGGTCAAGGAATCGACCAACGATACCACTCATCGTAAGAGCAATCATGGCATAAAGAGCATAGGTGCCACTGCGAGGATTGAAGTTGCCGAAGGAGTGGAGGAACATGAATACCAGGCCCAATACACCAAAGCAGATGTGCCAGCTCAATGACGTATTTAGCTGGCCGATAGCACGCTTTTTATGCGAACGTCTGCGCAATGTATAAAGAAAAGCAGCCAACAGCAGAAAGCTGGTACCAATGATGGCATAAGCATATCCAATAAAGCTGTCAGGTGAAGCATCACTGTTATGCTGCGTGTACCACACATAAAACGCTCCACCCAGCCCTGCTCCTAAGAGGACAAGCACAAAACGCAATAACCATGTACGTCCCCCAGAAAAGAACAGCCAACTATAGCCAGTTTCGCCTTTATTTTGTTCGCGATAGTCGGTTACTGCCACTATTCACCCCATCCAGAGCGCAGCATGCGCACTTTGAGCCACATCATCATGGCATCACGGTGCAGCCCCACTGGACAAGGAGCAATACAAGCGCCACACTGGTAACACGCCCGCACAAAACGAGCTACTGAATAAGAGACAGGACCGGCAAGCGTTTCACGATTCAGCACATCGATGGCGATATCTTCGGTAGCTGCAGGACAGGCGAGAAGGCATTCGTTGCAACCGATACAGGCATGCAGTTCTTGCGCCACCTGGGGCACTGTTTTATGTAGCATCACAACGTTGTTACCACCCTGATTCAAACCTGTTTTGAGCATTTACCGACCTCTCTTCATCGCTGCATGCTTGTCTGAGTATGACCAGAGACTACTTGAATGATAGCTCTTAAGAGCGCCCTCAGGTTCTTTTTCGCTTGTTACTAGAGGTGCAACGAATTGCTTTTCAGGCGTTCGAGTTAAAACTTCCTTGACTGTACGCCTTGGATTGGGTGGCATGAACTGACTATCTTTAGGCTTCGCTTGATCAAAAGGCAATTTAGTGCTGTAAGACCAGAGGCTGCCTGAAGCGTGACGCAATGGACCAGACGGGAGTGCGACAAGTGTTGATTCGACAACACGTTGTGAATCGAGCGGGCGATACGTTTCCTGATTTGGAGCAATACCCCCCTCAAAGAACTGTGCTTCACTCTCGCCAGGAAAATAGACACTCTTTCGTGGAGGATCAGTGTTTACTTCTACCTTTGCCCTACCAGGACTTGATTCTGGATAGGGGGCCGTTAACGGCCCTGTTTCGGGTAAGGTCCGCACAAGTGGTCTGTCCTGGAATTGGAGCGGGATCTCGAGAACATCAGGCGAAGGCAATTTGCCTGTGTTCACCATGCATTGCGCAGCATAGGTGCGTTGCCGTGAAAAATATTTACGCGCATCAAATTCACCCTTGAGCAAGGCTTTTTTTATATCGCGAATCGAGTGGCCTTTATCGATCAAGTGTTTGATAGCAAGACCATCTGGCTGTGTTGAACCAAGCGAAAGGTAACCAACGAGCCGGTCATCTATAATAGTTAAACGCCGATAGCTCCCTCTACTGCTGTCTGTTAAGGTGGTGGCTGTATCGCGCCATTGAAGTGGATTGCCAACAGTGAGCATCGAAAGCTCACCCAGGCGCGTTGCATGCCAGGGAATGCCAAAACCCTCTTCGTGCTGCATTGACCCTGTCATAGCTGCGGCAGCTATACGTCCTTGTAGGACAGCGGCATACCATTGTGCGCGAGGAGCGTATTCTCCTGTCTGCGGGTCTTGTAGAGCCGCGGCATCCCCAGCTGCATAAACATTACGCACATTAGTGCGTAGTTGGTTATCCACCAGGATACCGCGTTTGTGCAGCATCGGAAGATCACAGTGTTTCGCCAGGGTAGTAGCAGGAATTGTACCTGTACAGACTAGGACAAGCTGGCAGGGAAGCAACTGGTGCTGATTGGTAACGACGCCAGCGACAGCGCCAACTCTGCCAACGATACCGATAGCTTCGGTTTCTGTATAGACTTTAGCTCCTGCATGTTGTGTACGCTCCAGGACCATATCAGATGCAGGACGATCGAGCATCCGCGGAAGAAAAGTGTCACTGCGGATTAGCCAGTGGACGCTTACGCCCCAGTACAACAGGCCCATAACGGTTTCAATTGCATGTGGGCCACCACCAATGACCACGGCTTCATCTACCTCACTAAGTCGGCGGTGCAGGTCAAGATAGTCATTTAGTCGATGGAGTGTGAGCACACCATCAAAATCGCGCCCCGGCAAATTCGTTGGAAGACCTGTTGCAGCACTGCCGGTGGCGACGAGTAACGATTCGTAACCGAAACCTCGCCTACCCGTGAGACGGACATAATTCCCCTGGGCATGAATTTCTTCAACGCGCGCATTGATGACATGTATCCGCTGAGCGAGTTCGGTTCCTGCCGGATAGGCGAGTAACTGTTCGCGCGTGAGTTTACCAATTGCAAATTGTTTGAGTGCGGGTGTATTGATAGTGGGATGGCTTTGCTCTGTGATCATGACAATGCGCTTATCGGGTGCAAGTCGACGTGCTTCTATGGCTGCCGTCTGCCCCGCTATGCCATTGCCAATGATCACGATTTCAGCGCTATCAACACTGTTTAATTGGTTTTGCATGGTCATTCCGCTACTCATTCTACAGATGCTTTCTCCGCTTTAGTCACTAATGTTGTAGGAGTCTCTCTCTGCCTACCTAGTCTACATTCAACGCTAGCAAACTCTTGTTGGGTCCCTGGACGTAGTACACGTCAGTGTAAGCATGTTCGCGCAAGTGACGTTGCATGTGTCCAAGGGACGCTTGACATTGGTCTACACACTGGAAGACGAGATGCTGCCCGCTCACTGTCTCCAGCACAAAATCCCTCCCTGGCCCTATGGATATGATTTTGCCGTCCTCATGCGTTACATTGTCCCCATGCGAGAACATAGGACTGATTAACGCAACCCCTCCTACACAAAACAATGATAAGCTGCCTATGAGCAAGAGCAAAAAAATACCGGCAGCAATACGTGGAAAGATAGATGGCAAAAACGCAGTTTTTGCGTCTTTCAATATGCCCCCACTTCTAATTGATACATGTAGATACGTATTGATACCTAGACATTGTATATCGATGTGTTTCATCCTGTGCGTCCGTTTGATCAAATTAGCCAGAATGTCCCACTGATGAGGGGAAGAAATCTTAACCTTCTTTCCGGGTTAACGAACGAGGGTTGCAGGGCTCAAGAACGGAGTGTAACCAGCCCCCTCTGGGCTGCTAAGGAGACGGCTTCGGTACGGTTCGTCGCACCTAACTTGCCCATAATGGAACTGACGTGAAATTTAGCGGTGCGCTCGCTTATCGTCAAATGTGCGGCAATCTCTTTGTTGGGCATACCCTGAGCCAGCAGTGCCAGTACTTCGAGTTCGCGCTCAGTAAGTGTTTCATAGTGAGTAATGTGCTGTGTATCAGCAGGACGTAGTGTATTCTGCTGACCCATGTGTCTTAACAATTTAGAGGCAATAAAAGGTTGGAGCAGTGATCCGCCTTTCATTGTAACACGGATGGCATTGAAGATGTCTTCGCGAGGTGCGCCCTTTAGCAAATAACCATTGGCACCGGCTTCCAACGCGGCAATGATACGCTCGTCATTATCGAATGCAGTGAAGACAATAATGCGCGGGCGGAGCGCTTCTCCTCTTTCTTTTTGCGAATGCTGGCGCAAACGTCGTATGGTTTCAACACCATCCATGACAGGCATCTCGAGATCCAGCAAAAGGATATCGGGTTGTAGTTCTAGCGCCAAACGCAGAGCTTCGTCCCCGCTGGTAGCTTGCTGAGGAGTGCCTATTACTTCGAAATCTGGCTGGGTTTCCAGCACCGCGCGGAGCCCTTCTCGCACAATGGGGTGATCGTCGGCAAGCAGGATGCGAATCATCGTCTCCCCCAGCCTTCATCTAAGGGAACGCAAGCAGCGACGCAGGTACCCTCCCCGGGCTCGCTCGAAATGCAGAGGGTGCCGCCAAGCAGCTTGACGCGCTCGCTCATACCTGTTAAACCAAAATGTTCCACCCTTGAACCCGACAATGAATCGGTCGTTTGAGTCACTCCGTCAGGTAGGAAACCGCGGCCATCATCCTGCACATAGAGGCAGAGGTCTGTCTCCTCGATCATAAGGGTTAGAGAAATATGCTGCGCCTGGGCATGTTTGTAGGCATTGGAAAGAGCCTCCTGTGCGAGCAGGTCGATCACGGATCGACGAGCTTCTTCAAGGTTTTTACGAGCGAGGCCGAGCGCGCGGCGAATTGCCTCCTGAGCGCGTTCTGGATGGGGAGTTGCAAGCGCATCGGCGGTTTCAAGTTGAAGCGTAATAGCTGCCAGCCCCTGGGCAAGCGTATCGTGGATCTCGCGTGCCAGGCGGTTACGTTCTTCGATGGTTGCCAAGCGCGTTGCAGCATGAGTATGTTCGGCTGAGAGACGGGCTCGCTGGATGGCGAGCCCGATCTGGTCGCCGATGATGTGCAGCAGTTGTAGTGTTTCTGCTTCGAGTTCGCGCCAGTCTTTACTGGCAACATTCAGCACACCAATCGGTGTATCTCCCGCGTAGATCGGTACACTGGCATGAAAACGCAATCCCAGCGAGGATGGGTCATTCTCACGTTCGGCATTCTTCAGCCGGCTACAGCGCAATACGTCGATGTTGGCAGCAGCCTCAAGGTCACCTTCGATAAAGGTATCAAGACAGAGGCAATAACCAGTCATACGCTGTGGATGGTCGGCAAGATACGGGGGTAAAGACTGTGCCGCCGCCAGGTAAGGCTCATCCCGCTCATTGAGTAACCAGACCCAGCCCGTTTGCAATCCCAGCAGCTTTGTGACTCGCGCGAGTACCTCCTGCAATGCTTCATGCACATCAATTTTGCGGTTGAGGTGCCCTGCGATGGCATAGAGAACCGCCAGGTCGCGATTTCCACGTAACAAGGAGTCTGATTCTTGATGATCGGGTTGCGTTATAGGATCCGGCAATGCCTTTTCCTCTGGTGGAAGACCCATTGAGTTCGTAACACGATCATCTTTTGTGCCATTGTCTTGTTGGGTTGCCATGTCTTTATTGTATAACGGAAGTGGACTGGATTACCAACTTGTGCGCTCCCCTTATATAGAAACCAACGTGATGGCTTACTGTCCTGCGCCTACAGCCATCTCACGGTTGGGTGGCGCAATGTATTCGGTCTCAGTCCCCTCGTCACCAATGGAATCGCATGCCTGAACAAAGGCCGAGAAGAGGCGAGCGAAAGCAGGCTCTATAGTGTAAATCTCTTCTGGATGACTCTGTGCCGCCATAACAAAGCGATAGCCAGGCACTTCGATTAATTCCGCGACGCCATCATCTGCTTGTCCACTGATCCACACGCCTTTACCAGGTGTTTTGATTGCCTGATGATGGAGACTATTGACCCATACTTCTTGCCTACCCAAAATTTTTTCCATACGGCTACCGGGTTCAACCATGATGCGGTGGGAGAGATGTGTTCGAGGTAAATTGCGATGTGAGTGCTGGATACTATTTGGATACTGAGCACTAATGTCCTGGTAAAGGCTTCCGCCAAGAACAATATTAATGAGTTGCATGCCTCGGCAGACGCCAAGCACAGGTATGTCTTCCTGGAGCGCCCAGGAAGCCAGATTCATTTCAAATTCATCAAGTTGCAGATCAGCTTCTTCAGTGAGTTGATGAACTGCTTCTCCATAGCGTTGGGGATGTACATCTATTCCGCCTGGTAACAACAGTCCGTCCAGGCGCTCGAGGAGGGCTTCAAATATCTTAAGATCATTGAGCAGAGGCATGAGAACGGGAACACCACCAGCGTGCTCCACAGCATGTACATAGGCACGATTATTGGCATAGATAGGTCGTCCCGTTTCTGCACGTATGATGGCATGGCACGGTATTCCAATAAGTGGACGCATTCCGATTGACTCCTTCATACAAAAAGATTGTTATATAAGAAAATCGTGAGTAAACGCTAAAAAATAAGCGGAACGCTTTTTGATGCGTTCCGCAAAAAGCAAAAGTCAAATCTATCAGCCGCAACGCATCATTCCAAACGCGAGAAGCTCCAACTCTGTCTGGAGCCATTTAATCACGATGAACGACGATAAAAGTATGAAGCGGCTTTTCACAGTATTTGCCTGAAGCTTTACTATGTTACAACAACGTCTATTCGTAGAATACGCCCTTTGTCAAGCAATTAGGGCGCTGAACTACGCTGTGATCAGTTTCCGAAGAACACATTCCACCACTCCTGCCAGAAGTTCTGGATTGTCTTTGGACGGGTGGGCTTAACTGTACTCTGCGGTCCTTCTTGATCGGAACTGACCATGACTACGGGATGCTCCCCTGGACGGATGTATCCAAGTTGTTGACGGGCTTCACTTTCAATCACAAACGGGTCCTGGTAGTGTTTCGCCTGTTGTTCCGGTGACCCAGATAATGGTCTGTGTAAACAAAGAACTACGCCTGGCACGCAGTCGACCAGTGGTCTCTTCCAAGCCAATAGCTCTGGTGACACTAGGTCTACTATCCTGTGTACGCGCCGAAAATTGCGTACTGCGCTGGTGGTCCTGCACAAAGCTTCCTCTCTTGCATGTGGTTCATTCTATACTACATTCTACACTACTCTAAATACACAGGGCACGTCAAGATGATTTAGGAGTTTTCAAAACGTTGGGGAAACAGTCACGTATAGATGCTTGCCCTATGGTTTGAATAGCAACCGACTTGCCTTGACGCTCATTTCTTTCCACAGGTACAATAGACGAGATAGCGCCGCGCTCTTCGGAAATCCTTCAATCAATTTCTTGCCTGGTGCCACTTTGGAGAATGGACAGGCAGGAGCATATTCACAAGCTGCATGAGAACTTGATAACTCATCAGACATGAACTGGAAAGGATACGCCATGAAATATGCCTCGCTTTCCACACGCTTAACACTATTGAGGTCGCACCTGTCAGGATATCTGCTTTCCTTCACGCCGGCACACCCTTTCATCGCCAAACCTCGTGTACGCATCTTCCTGGTCTCCTTCGCAATGCTCTTCTTCGAGTTGCTCTGCATCCGCTGGATTCCATCTTACATCCGCTACTTAAGCTACTTTAACAACTTCATCCTGCTGTCCTCGTTTCTGGGCATCGGCCTCGGAATGCTGGCGGCGAGACGCCAGCGTTTCTGGTTCCCACCTTTTCCGCCGTTGTTGCTGCTACTGGTCATTGTTGTTGCAATGAATCGGTTCCAACTACTTATCAATTCGACCCAAGTCCTCTATTACGGGGCTGGTGAAGCGCAAAGCGCACGAGCGGAAAACTTCGTCGTCCTGCCCATCATCTTCGGATCAGTGACCGTCTGTTTCATCCCCCTGGCCCGCTCCTTTGGTCAGTTGTTCACGCAGGTAAAGCCACTCACCGCATATACCTTTGATATCATCGGCAGCTTAGCGGGGATCGCTTGCTTCTCTGCTATGTCCTACTTCGCTCTGCCCCCGCTCGTCTGGTTCGTCATCTTAGCACTACCACTCCTACTGCTCAGTGCCAAAAGAACAGTGCTGGTGGTTGCGCTGGTACTTCTCGCGTGTCTCGTTGTTGTTGGATGGCTCCAGCGCGGAGCCTACTGGTCCCCGTACTATAAAATCTTACTCCACCCCGCTGTCCCAGATGGCTATATTGTTGATGTGAACAACTCCGGGAGTCACCAGACGATGAACTCCTGGCAATACAAGGAGCCTTTCTATCAACTCGTGTACCGGATATTCGGCAGGTCATTCCATCATGCGCTGATCCTCGGCGCAGGGACCGGATCTGATGTCGCTATCGCGCTGGCCTACGGAGTCGATTCGGTTACGGCGGTGGAGATCGACCCTACAATCCAGGCGCTTGGCGCTCAATACCATCCGCAACATCCTTACAGCGACCCACGTGTGAAGGTGGTCATCAATGATGGCCGCAGTTTCTTACAGAACACGTCCGAGAAGTATGACCTGATCATCTTCGCCTTGCCTGACTCGCTCACACTCACATCGAGTAACACCAGCCTGCGTCTGGAGAGTTTTCTGCTGACACAGAATGCACTCAAGACCGCCCAGGCGCGGCTGACCAATAACGGTCTGGTTGTCCTCTACAACTATTACCGTGAGCAGTGGTTGGTGGAGAAACTGGTCAACATGGCAGGACACGCCTTCAACAACCAGGAACCGCTCGTTACAACCTACGGTGGATGGGGGCGTGCCGCGACTATTGTGGCGGGACTGCGTCTGGCAACGCTGCCGCCAGACGAGTTCGAGACCTACCAGGAGCACCCACCTGCCACAGTAACAACGACGCTGCACATCATCGGCCAGGGCTACTTCCCGTTGACCTCGAGTACACCGGCAACCGATGATTGGCCGTTCCTCTACTTACGTGATCGAAGCTTTCCGTTGATCTACATTGCTGGCCTCGCTATGGTCGCCTTGTTCGCAGTTGGTGGTACCCTGACATTTGCGCCTCGGCGAGTCCTGCGCCGCTTCGATTGGCATATGTTCTTTCTGGGTGTCGCCTTTATGTTGCTCGAGGTCAAGAGCCTGACCACCTTCTCGCTCCTATTCGGGAGCACCTGGTTGGTCAATTCACTGGTCTTCTTCGCCATCTTGAGCAGCGTGCTGCTAGCTATTGTGGTAAACAGGCGATTCAAATTCAAGCGCATCAGCCTATTTTACGTGCTACTCTTCGGCATACTCGCCCTCAATCTCCTGCTGCCACCCGAAGCGCTTCTGTTGAACAACCCGTTCGCACGCTATCTCATCGCGAGCATCCTGACCTTCGCTCCGGTATTCCTGGCGAACATCATATTCACGAATTCTTTTCGAGATACGGAGGCCGCAGATATCGCTTTCGCTTCGAACCTGCTGGGTATTATGGTTGGAGGTGGACTGGAGTACTTCAGCATGTTGATCGGCTACCGGTTGCTACTTGTACTGGTGATAGTGTTTTACACCTGTGCTCTGCTCCTCAAAGGCCATCAAACACCTCAGGAAACAAGGGAGTTAGATAGGAGAAGAGGGATATGCGAATGAGAGGAGGAAAGGGCATATAGAAGAAATCCGAGATGTGCTGGCAATAGAGAAGTGCCTAAGAGATCACTTCTCCATCACTAATGCATATGTAGCACCATCAAGCCCATCAGATCGAACCCAACCATTACTAGCATAAAAGCAATGGCTACAAAGAGAATACCGCGCTGCCCGGCACGTCCAAGGGCAAGAAAGCAGTCAGCCAGACTCCCCTGCTTTACCGCTGTGCATGTTTGAGATTCTACATACGAGTGGCCGGTCATTGTACCGCTTAGACGCCTGAGCTGCTTGTTGACCGCCAGCACGCGATCACTAATGGCTTCTTCAAACGAGGTATGAAGTTCTTCTTCATTGAGCTGCCGATAGGTAGGTAGCACAACCGCCACAGGGGTAGTCGCATACATATCTTCCACCATCGCTGCATCAAAAGTAACACTGCGAATATTCAACTCTGTGGCGGCCGGATTAATCGATGTACTGATCATCGCCTGTACCCTCCTTTATATATTATTCTTCCCACGAGCAAGCATACCGGAAAAGGCCCTTAAGTACATGGGGCATCTGACATATTTATCAAACCGCGCCGTAAGACCCCGGCATTCATGCCTGGGGATACAAGGCACATTCCTTACTAGGGCCGGGGTTGGGTAGTTCCTGCTTGACGTTTTACAAGATAGCTGCTAGCATGTAACACATGAAGCAGAAACGAGCCTACAAGTATCGGTTTTACCCGACAGAAGAACAAAAGCGCATCCTTGCCCAAACCTTTGGGTGTTGTCGCTATGTTTACAACTGGGGGCTGCGTAAGAAAACCGATGCCTATTATCAAGAGGGTCAACGCCTGTACTACACTGATTTGAGTGCAGCCTTGACCCAACTCAAAAAGCAGGAAGAAACCAGGTGGCTTGCTGATGTTTCGAGTGTTCCTTTGCAACAGGCACTTCGGCACTTGGATCGAGCTTTTCTCAATTTCTTTGAAAGGCGTGGCAAGTATC
>WNFY01003157.1_pt1 | contig 15458 bp, 12 predicted proteins | sample 5400091 | NCBI WGS metagenome assembly WNFY01 (sample SAMN13153364, study PRJNA577476) | soil metagenome | isolation source: 60 cm soil or saprolite under grassland replicate 1 | place: USA:California | collected 2016-06-15 | reverse complement strand
TACGCCGGCTGGGTTGTCGCTCTCTTGATCGACATTGGTAATTCGTGGCCACCAGCGCGCAACACAACTGCGTTTCCACCAGGCGCGACACATTTCCCAGAACGGTTTGGATTGCTAACCACCATCTTGTTAGGCGAATTCATCGCCTCAGTTATGCGCGGCATCGAGACTCAAATGGGCTGGAGCTTTTTGGCTGCTTCTGCTGCCGTCCTCAGCCTCGGTTTGGGATTTGCGATCTGGTCGTGCTATTCCGACGGCGCCAGCGCCTGGGAGACTCGGCACGTCCGATCGCACAGAGACGTGGCGCGGCTGCGAATGTGGATCGGACTGCATTTCGCGCTTTTCGTCGGCATCGGCCTGCTTGGCGTCGCAGTGCGTCGCGCGATCGCTTTAAAGTCCGGCGGACATTTCAGCACCGCCGAGCAATGGATCACCTGCTCGGCAACAGCCGGCATCATCTGTGTAATCATGGGACTTGCCGCGACATCGGAGCGGCACAAAAGGTCGCGAAGTCGGCGCGTCTGGGCTTGGCAGTTTGCGATTGTCGTGCTCGCCCTGAGCTTGGCGCCGCTTACACCGCAGATCATCGCCACCGTGCTTTTGTTCATTTTATTTCTCTGCTTTCTTGGCCAGACCGCATTGCTCATCGCGAATAATCAGCCGCCACCTGTAACCGGCGGCGCTGACCCGAGCGGGTGTGTGGCATTGTCCTGACCTGAGCCGGCCTCATCCCCGCCGGCTACAACGCCGTATCATTATTGAAAACGACATCTGCAATTTCACGCGGCTTATCGCGTTCGAAGTGGAGCCGTTGCGCCGGGAAGTAGATCGTTTCGAAGGCGTGCGTAGTTTCGGCAGGCGGCAGACCTTCCTGGCCGCGAGCGATCGCACGGCGCAGTGCAATATCAAACGAGGAGTCGATCCAAACCTTCAGGTCCAACTGATGGCGGTAGGCCGATTTGAAGAGAAAAATCCCCTCCAGCAAAAGAATGTCGATATTCCGGAAGACGTAGTGGTGCTTCCGGTAAGCGACCGCCTTTGCATCACCACAATCGGCGACAACATCGACACGGCGCTCATTTCTCAGCGGAAGGATTAGTTGCTCGAACATTTGCTCGAGCCGCAAAGCGTTGTCATAGAAATGTTCCGCCGGGTTGTCGCGGTTGACGCAAACATCCGGCAGGTTCAGCCAATCGTCCGCACAGACCACAGCGACGCTCCAGCCCAGATCGCGCAACCGTTGATCAAGCTGCGTGGTAATGAAGCCTTTACCGCTCCCGTCGATTCCCGAAATTCCGATAAGCGCAGCGCGAGTCTGAGGCGTTGTTGTTCGGGTGCTGACGATTGCCTCGATCAACTGGCCCAGGCTGGTCACTTCGCCGGTGTAAGCCATCCGCTTGTCGCCTGGATCGTCCGCTCCGTATTAGTGGTGATCCAAGCCGCAATTGCGCCTGGCTTCTCTTGGCTCTTGGAAGGAGCTCTGGTCATATTCATTCTTAGCACGGGCGGGGCCGGCGTCAGCGACGCCGGCTAAACTCAGGCAACAGTCACCGCTTCCGGCGCTTCCACGCGCGCGTGCATCCGTTCCAACAAGTGATCGCCCACGCGAAGCGCGTTGGCCATGATCGTCAGCGCTGGGTTCACAGCGCCGCTTGAACAGAAGAAGCTCGCGTCCACAACGTAGAGATTGTCGAGTTCGTGTGCTTTGCAGTTGCGATCCAGCGCGCTGGTTTTCGCGTCGTTGCCGAAACGCACAGTGCCGTTCTGGTGCGCTACGCCCGCAAGCGGAATACGCTGACCGAGATACAAATTGCGTGCGAAAATGCCTTCGTGGCACTCGTGGCCGTGGATGGGACAGGCGCGTTGTTGATTCATCAGGCGCTCAAGTTTTTTAATGAGGCGTTTGTGACCTTCTTCGTTATTTGGTTTGTACTGCAAAACAATCTCGCCCTCCCGGTTGATCGTGACGCGATTGTTGGGGTCCGGCAAATCCTCTGAAGTGAGCCAAAAATCGAGTGAATGTTTGCCCATGAGATCCAGCGTCCATTTCGGCGCGACCTTTGGCGCTCCGGCAGCAAGCGTATCGCCGTCGAGCTTCCCAACAAAGGAGATGTGGCCCATGGGGAATTCCCATTCTGGCGAGCTGAAGTAAAAATCGTTAACCGAAAGTGTTTTTTGGAACACAGTTGGATTCGGGCATTTCGAGAGCGCCATCAGCACTGAGTTTACGTGTCCCATGTAGTGACGTCCCACGACGTCCGAGCCATTGGCGAGGCCGCGCGGATGTTTTGCGTTAGCGGAACGTAAAAGCAGTGCGGCGGAGTTGATCGCGCCGCCAGCGACGACGACGACATCCGCCGAGTAACTTTCTTTCGCGCCGTTGCGTTCGACATGAACGGCAGTGACTTCGCGACCCGAGCCGTTCGTTTCCAGCCGAGTCACTTTTGTGTCGGTCAGCAGCGTCACATTCTCGTGTTTTAGCGCCGGGACGACACAGCAGATGTGGGCGTCGGCTTTGGCATTCACCAGGCACGCGAAGCCGTCGCAAGTGTTGCAGCGGATGCAGGGACTTTTCTGCGGATTTTTCTCGTCAAGCATCACGCCCAGTGGCGTGTGAAATGGTTTCAAACCGTGCAACGCGAAGTCTTCGCTCAGCTGTTGGATGCGCGGCTCGTGGCTGACCGCTGAATACGGATACGGCCCGCTGCGGTGCGGCTCGGTTGGATCTTCGCCGACTTGTCCGTGCACATGATAGATGCGCTCGGCCTCATTATAATACGGCTCGAGCTCATCATACGAAATCGGCCATGCGGGTGAGACGCCGCCATGGTGTTTGATTTCGCCGAAATCCTGCTCGCGCAGACGGAACAACGCTGCGCCATAGAATTTGGTATTGCCGCCGACGTAGTAATTCGTATGTGGATGCAGCTCTGTGCCATCGACGTTGCGCCAAAGTTCCTTGGTGTTGTAGCGACCTTCCACGTTTACTGCGCGCGCATTCCAATTCTCCTTCTCGCGCCGCACGAAAGGGCCGCGTTCGATCAGGAGAATGCGTTTTCCACTCGGAGCCAGCTTGTACGCCAGCGTCCCGCCACCCGCGCCTGACCCGATGATGATGAAATCGAAATCACTGCCGTTGTTCATGCATGATTGGTCGCGGCAGTAAATGAAACCTTACGCGCATTTGTCGCCGCGAGTAGGCACGCAGATTCACGATCCTACTTTGTAAGGATTTGCTGAGCCCCGCGACGAATGAGCAAAACAAAAAATCTTATGCCAACCATGCCACCTGAAGCAGCGAATCGCCCCAAACCGAAAATGCCTCATTCCCAGGATTTCAGCGATTTGCCAAAGCCAGTCGTACCGAAGACCGAAAATCGCAAACTGCTCAAAGGTCAGAAGGCGATCGTCACCGGAGCAAGCTCGGGAATCGGACGCTCGATCGCGCTCGCACTTGGTCACGCCGGTGCTGATGTCTGCGTTAATTATGTCGCAGGCGAAGATAAAGCGCAGGCGATGGTAAACGAACTGCGCGGACACGGTCATACCGCATTCGCTTACCGCGCCGATGTTTCGAGCGAAGAGGACGTTGCCAAAATGTTTGAAGCCGTGCGCGATGAGTTCGGGACTGTCGACATCTTAATTAATAACGCCGGTTTACAATCGGACGCGCCGGTGGACCAGATGACCCTCACACAATGGAACAAAGTTATTGGTGTGAATCTTACCGGCCAGTTCCTGTGCGCACGTGAAGCCGTCCGTGAATTTAAACGCCGCGGCGTCCGGCCGGAGGTATCCTGTTGCGCCGGGAAAATCATTTGCATCAGCTCGGTGCACGAAGTGATCCCGTGGGCTGGTCACGTAAACTATGCCGCCTCCAAAGGCGGCGTGATGTTGATGATGAAAAGCATCGCGCAGGAAGTGGCGCCGTTTCGCATTCGTGCGAACTCGATCGCGCCAGGTGCCATTCGTACGCCGATCAACATGCAAGCGTGGGACACGCCCGAGCATTATCACGAACTGCTCAAGCTGATTCCCTACAAGCGGATTGGTGAGCCGGAGGAAATCGGGCGGGCCGCGGTTTGGCTCGCGAGTGATGAATCAGACTATGTCCAAGGCACCACGTTGTTCGTCGATGGCGGCATGACTCTTTACCCAGGATTCGAAACGGGAGGTTAAACCCATGACAGTCGCGATCATATCTACTTTGGTCATTTTGCTGTTTCGCTTCGACGCCGGCTCACGTGATGAATCCACCCGATTCCAGCGCTGAGTGGCTCGAGGCGGACGGTTTGGGCGGATTCGCGAGCGGCACAGTTTCGGGAATTCGCACCCGCCGGTATCACGCGTTGTTGCTCACAGCGACAACTCCGCCGGCCGGACGAATGATGTTGGTGAACGGATTCGATGCGTGGGTCGACACGCCCGAGGGAACGTTTGCTATTTCATCACAACGCTACGCGCCCGATATCGTTCACCCGAACGGCGCCTCGCGTATCGAATCATTTGAGTACGAACCGTGGCCGCGCTGGCGATATCGCCTGACGGAGAATCTGATCATTGAACAGGAAATCTTTGTTCCGCACGGGCAATCGGCCGTTTTCATTTCGTGGCGCGCTGTAGCCGGGGACGCTGACCCCGGCGGGAATGGACCTGGCAGCACGTTCGACCAGCCGGGGTCAACGCCCCCGGCCACAACATTGAAAGTGCGACTGTTCTTCTCCGGTCGCGATTTTCATTCAACTCATCACGAGAACGGTTCGTTTCGATTTCAAGTCGATGTCAACAGCGAACGTGCAACCTTTCGACCTTACGATGGCGTTCCGGCAGTAGTTGCATTCTCGAACGGTGAGTACACGCACGAACCCACGTGGTATCGGAATTTTCTTTATGCGGAAGAACAGGCGCGTGGACTTGATGCCGTTGAGGACCTCGCTTCGCCTGGCATTCTGACTTTTTCAATTTCCAAAAACCCGGCGGTGCTCATGCTCGCCGCTGAAGGACACGCGATCACCGACATCGAATCCATCGAAGCGCGTTACGCCCAAGTCAGAACGAATGAGCTGTGCCGCCGGGAAAATTTCGAGTCACCGTTGGAACGCGCTGGCGATGCCTATCTCGTTAGGCGTGGCCATGGCAAAACGCTGATTGCCGGTTACCCTTGGTTTGGCGATTGGGGACGCGACACGTTCATCGCGTTGCGCGGTCTCTGCATCGCGACCGAGCGACTTGAGGATGCGCGCGACATTTTAGTCGAGTGGGCCGCCACTGTTTCGGAAGGAATGCTGCCAAACCGGTTCCCGGATTCGGGCGAACAGCCAGAATTCAACTCCGTTGATGCATCGCTTTGGTATATCATCGCTGTCGGCGATTATCTGTCGGCGGCGGAGAACTGGCCGGGATTCACCGACGATTGTCACACCGAACAATTGCGCGCTGGGGTTGAGGCGATTCTTGCCGGCTACTCCGCTGGAACCCGTTTCGGCATTCGCGCGGAAGACGACGGACTCCTTGCGGCCGGTGAACACGGCCAGCAGCTAACGTGGATGGACGCCCGCGTGGACGGTCGTGAAATCACTCCGCGGATCGGAAAACCCGTCGAAATTCAAGCGCTGTGGTTAAACGCGCTGGCGATTGGCGGAAAATTTTCTGCGCGGTGGCAGCCATTGTTTGAGAAAGGCCGCGCGGCATTTGAAAACAAATTTTGGAATGATCAAGCTGGCCATCTCGCGGACGTAATCGACTGCGATCATCGCGCCGGGAACGTCGATCTTACGTTTCGGCCAAACCAAATCTTCGCGATTGGAGGATTGCCGCTACAGTTGCTATCGGAAGAGAAGGCGCGTCGTGTGATTGACGCAGTCGAGATGTTGTTGCTGACACCTGTCGGACTGCGGTCGTTGGCTCCGGGCGAGCTGGGTTACACCGCACATTATAGCGGAAGCGTTGCGCAGCGTGATGGCAGCTATCATCAAGGCACTGTGTGGCCGTGGCTGACCGGCGCGTTCATTGAAGCATGGGTGCGCGTGCGCGGTAACACTGAGGCGGCCAGGCAAGAAGCGCGTGCCCGTTTCCTTCCACCTCTCTATCGACATCTCAATGAAGCAGGGCTCGGCCATATTTCCGAAATTTGCGATGCCGAGCAGCCACACACTGCCCGCGGCTGCCCATTTCAGGCTTGGTCGTTAGGCGAATTGCTGCGCCTCGAGCGCAGCGTGCTCTGAATTCATATGGCCGGTAATAAAACTCGCGTCCTCATTCTCGGCGGTGGATTTGGCGGTCTTTATGCCGCGCTGCAATTCGAGAAGCGTCGCGATCCGCGGTTCGAAGTGACTGTTGTAAACCGGGAGAATTTTTTTCTGTTCACCCCAATGTTGCACGAGATCGCCGCGAGCGATCTGGACCTGACGAACATCGTTAACCCCGTTCGTAAGATGCTTCGTCATGTAAACTTTTTTTGCGGCGATGTGGACAAGATCGACATCCAGGGCAAGCGTGTGACGGTCTCACACGGTTTCGACCGTCATTCACACGATCTGGAGTACGACCATCTTGTCCTCGCGCTCGGCGCGGTCACAAATTTCTTCAATCTTCCCGGGGTGGCTGAGCGCGCGCTAACAATGAAATCGCTTGGCGATGCCATCCAATTGCGCAACCGCCTGATCGCGCATTTAGAAGAAGCCGACACCGAGTGTGCGCAAACGGCTCGCCCAGCCCTGCTGACTTTCGTCGTCGCGGGCGGCGGCTTTGCTGGCGTGGAGACAATCGCGAGCATTAATGATTTTCTGCGCGACGCGCTTCCGTTTTACCCAAACCTGAAAGAAGAGATGCTACGCATTGTTGTCGTGCATCCGGGTGAATTTATTTTGCCAGAGCTCGGCGAAAAGCTCGGCCGCTATGCCGACAAGAAACTGCGGGAGCGCGGCGTCGAGATTTATGCGAAGGCCAAAGTCGCGGCTGTTCGCCCGAACGAAATCGAGCTCAGCACCGGCGAGCGCATTAGCAGCTCGACATTGATTTGGACTGCCGGCGTATCCCCGAATCCGATCCTGGACTTGGTGGCGTGCGGAAAGGAGCGCGGCCGAATCAAAGTCAATGCGAATTTGGAGGTGGAAGGCGTTTTGGGACTTTGGGCGCTCGGTGATTGCGCGTTGGTGCCGGATTCTGCGACGGGCGGCTTTTGTCCGCCCACCGCTCAACATGCTTCGCGCGAAGGAAAAGTTCTCGCGCAGAACATCTTGGCGGACGTTTATGGCAGACCGAAAAGGCCGTTCAGCTTTAAAACGCTCGGCCTGCTGGCGGCGATCGGTCGCCGGACAGGCGTCGCGCGAATTCTGGGCGTGAACTTCTCCGGATTCCTCGCCTGGTTTCTGTGGCGCGGAATTTATTGGAGCAAACTGCCACGCATGGAAAAGAAGGTCCGCGTGGCGATTGACTGGGCGCTGGACGTCTTCTTCTCGAAAGATTTCGTGCAGTACCTCGATCAACGCGCTCTCGCGCACACCCAAACTGAAACCGGCGCGGCGCCGTGGAATCGCGACCAAATTTCCGATACAACCAAACGCAACAATGCCATCACTGCTTGAGGAACCAGGTGAAACCCACGAAGGGTGGGAGGCATCTCGATTCGCGCGACGCGCTGAGATAAACTTTCTTTACCGGACTGAACCAAACCGGCTAATAACAGGCGACCAACTAACACTTCATGCTTGCGCGTCGGCAACCTGCCCGGCGAGAATGACTCCTGCGCCGTGAACACAACTGCAGAGTCAACCGCAGCGCGATCCTTTCTTGGTGTTCTTCTCGTCGGCATCGTCGCCGGCGTGCTCGCGGCTGTTGCCATGCTTGTCACGATGGGCATTTTGCGTCTCGCGTTCGGCTGGCCGACGCCTACGGAGCTGATTTTTGATCGGCTCTTTCCGCTGCTCACGGTTGAGTTCTTCATTGGCTCGCTGGTAAAAGCCGGTGGTTACACGCCACTGAAATTGCAGGGTGTTTATGGCGCACTGGCCGGACAAGTGGCCGTTGCAGCGATCGGCGGAGTTATTTACTCGTGGTACTTGAATCGACTTGAGCAGCGTCAACGCTCGGACAACGTAGATCCTGGAATTTTCGACGCGCGCGGATGGCGGTTGATCGTGCCCGGTGTGCTGGTGGCTACTGCCCTGTTCGTAATCCTGCTGTGGCCGACGCTGATCACGAACTATCATGGGCTGCCGCCAGCCCGCGCACGAATCATCGCTTCACTCGAAATGCTGATTTCGTTCAGTGTGTGTGGATTCGGCATCATGCTTTTCCACGCGCTGATGTCGGCGCGCCCCGCACAGAGCAGTGCCAAAAGCGCGCGCGGGCGCACGACCGGCCGGAGACGTTTCCTCGCGCTGGGGATCGGCGCCGCGCTCTCCATAGCGCTGGACGGATTACTGCGCCGGCTTTACCGGATCGGCACATTCGCGTACGACGGCCGACAGTACGGCGGGCCAGGAGTGCAGAAGATCACACCGATTCGCCCGCGTGATGAATTTTACCAAGTCTCAAAAAATCTCATCGACCCTATGATCGTCCGCGATTCATGGCGGCTCGACATTGTCGGCCAGGTCGAGAACCCGCAAATCTACAGCTTTGCCGATATCGCAGCCATGCCAGCCGTCGAACAAGAGACAACGCTTCTTTGTATTTCCTATGGAATTGGCAGCGGACTCTGCTCCAATGCGATGTGGAAAGGCGTGCCGTTGCCGAGGCTCCTCGCGCAGGTGAAGCTCAAACCAAATGTCACGACGGTGCTGTTCCGCGCTGCGGACGGCTATTACGAGACATTCCGCTTTGAAAAGGCAATGGAGCCTACCACCCTTGTCGCCTACGAAATGAACGGCGAACCGTTGCTGCAGGGTCACGGTTTTCCGCTGCGGCTCATTGTTCCGGGATTATATGGCGAGAAAAACCCAAAGTGGCTGACGCGAATTGAACTGCTCGACGAAGCGGACGCGCGTCTCCATCGGCGCCATGGCTGCGGTTTTTACAAGCAACAAGGCTGGGGCCGTCTCGGAGATGCGATCCCCACACATTCTCGTTTCGATGCGCCGCAGGTCGCGGGCGATCACTTTGCACAACCGTTTATTCTCGGCAGGATGGCCGAGCTGCGCGGAATGGCGTTTGGCGGCGACCGCGGAATCTCAAAGGTCGAGATTAGTACGGACGACGGCGAGACGTGGGAGGAAGCGGAGATCTCGTACCCGGGCACAAGAATTTCCTGGAGTCTTTGGCGCTACGAGTGGACGCCGAAGGAGGTAGGCAAATCGCAGCTCGTGGTTCGCGCCACAGATGGCGATGGAAAACTGCAGATCAGCGAATATCGCGATCAAGTACCTGACGGCGCGACGGGATTCCATCACGTGCGCGCCAGTGTCGTAGCATCGTGATGCGCGAACGATTCGTCTCTTCGAGCTGCATACTGCACTGCAGCAATAGCAGTCAATCCCGGCAGCTTCGAATCCTGCGACATTCTTCCTGCACCATCGTTACGGTGTAAGGAATTCCGCAGAAGATCGACTAAGAGAGCATGGATCCGAAAACCCTGCGCGGTGAGACCGCAGAGGAAAAGCGCCTGGCTGAGGACGCCTCACGCGGACGCAACTGGAAACGGTGGGGTTCGTATCTTTCCGAACGGCAGTGGGCAACGGTCCGCGAAGATTACTCACCGTACGGGAACTGCTGGGATTACTTTCCGCACGATCACGCGCGCAGTCGTGCCTACCGCTGGGGCGAAGATGGGCTGCTCGGTATTACCGATCGCCAGTGTCGCCTTTGCTTTGCGCTCGCTCTTTGGAATGGGAAGGACCCGATCCTAAAGGAGCGCCTATTCGGTCTCACCGGCTCCGAGGGCAATCACGGCGAGGACGTAAAGGAGCTCTATTACTACCTCGACTCGACGCCGACGCATTCCTACATGAAGGCGCTCTACAAATATCCGCAGGCGGAATTTCCGTATGCGCGTCTGGTCGAGGAAAATCGGCGACGCGGTCTGAGCGCAACTGAGTTTGAACTCATCGACAGTGGAGCCTTTGATGACAACCGCTACTTCGATGTCTTTGCGGAATACGCAAAGGCCGACGAGAACGACATCCTAATTCGCCTAACGATTGCGAACCGCGGGCCGGAAAGATCGGCGCTGCATTTATTGCCGACGCTTTGGTTCCGCAACACTTGGTCGTGGGGGAAGATTCCGGAAGAATGCACCAGTAAACCGACACTCACGCTAGATCGACACGGCGTGGTACACGCGCACCACGAGCAGCTCGGAGAATATCTGTTGGCGTATGAAGGCGACGCCACGCCGCTTTTTACCGATAACGAAACCAACGCGGTTAGTCTTTACGGTTATGCCAACGGAAACGCGTTCGCGAAAGACGCCTTTCATGAATATATCGTGCACGGCCGCGCCGGTGCAGTGAATCCGGCGAACACCGGGACGAAGTTTGCGGCTTACTACAAGATCGCCATTGAACCGGGACAATCGCAGGTCGTTAGACTGCGTCTCTCATCGAAAAAGGAAACTCCGGCCGACTCCTTTGGGGACTTTGATGCCGTGTTCGCGAAGCGCGTCGAGGAGGCGGACGAATTTTACGATGCGGTCACGCCGCCAGAAGCCGACGAGGAGTCGAAAAATGTCGCTCGTCAAGGATATGCCAGTCTGCTTTGGAGCAAACAATTCTACAACTACGTGATTCGCGAATGGCTGTCGGGTGATCCGGCGCAACCGTCTCCACCAGCAGAGCGACATTTCGGACGCAACACCGAATGGAAGCATCTTTTTAATCGCGACATCATTTCGATGCCGGACAAGTGGGAATATCCGTGGTTTGCGGCGTGGGACCTCGCATTCCACATGATCCCATTCTCGAAGATCGATCCGCATTTCGCCAAAAAGCAGCTCAACCTTTTCCTGCGCGAATGGTACATGCATCCGAACGGACAAATCCCGGCTTATGAATTCGCTTTTGGCGATGTGAATCCACCGGTGCACGCGTGGGCCGTCTGGCGTGTTTACAAAATGACCGGGCCGCGCGGTCAGCGCGACCTCGCGTTCCTGGAAAGCGCGTTCCAAAAGCTGATGCTGAATTTCACCTGGTGGGTGAATCGCAAAGATGCCGAGGGAAACAATCTTTTCTCCGGCGGGTTCCTCGGGCTCGATAATATCGGCGTATTCGATCGTTCCAAGCCATTGCCAACAGGTGGGTTTCTGCAACAAGCAGACGGCACGGCCTGGATGGGATTTTATTGCCTAACGATGTTGTCGATAGCGATTGAGCTGGCGGAGAACAATCCGGTTTACGAAGACATGGCCTCTAAGTTCTTTGAGCATTTCATTCATATCAGCGACGCGATGAATTCACTCGGCGGGAGCGGGCTGTGGGACGAGCAGGATGGCTTTTATTACGATCAGCTCAAGGCGGACGGCCAAATGATTCCGCTGCGGACCCGCTCATTGGTCGGGTTAATGCCGTTAATAGCCGTGGAAAATCTCGAAACGGTGAAGATCAACAAGTTGCCGGGATTTAAGAAGCGAATGGAGTGGTTTCTGAATTACCGCAAGGATCTTGCCGGCTTAATTACTTATTGCGACGTGTGCCCGTTCACCGGCAATCGCATGCTGGCGATTCCAACGCGCGAACGATTGCAGCGCGCCTTGCGCTACATGCTCAATGAAAACGAATTCTTCTCGCCGTATGGTTTACGCTCGGTCTCGCGCGTCCATCGCGATCATCCTTACGTCTTTCGCGTGGGCAGCGACGAACACCGCGTCGACTATGTTCCGGGCGAGGGGACGAGTTATCTGTTCGGCGGCAATTCGAACTGGCGCGGGCCGATCTGGTTTCCGATTAACTTTCTCATCGTCGAAGCGCTGGAACGTTATCACCTTTTCTACGGCGATTCGTTTAAGGTCGAGTGCCCGACCGGTTCAGGAAATATGGCGACGCTCAAGCAGGTCGCTAACGAACTTTCGCGCCGGCTCTCGACCATTTTCCTGCCTAACGAAAATGGCGAACGCCCTTGTCACGGCAAGATCGACAAGTACGCCACCGATCCGTATTGGCGCGATTTGGTTTTATTCAACGAATACTTCCACGGCGAAACCGGCCGCGGTTTGGGCGCAAGCCATCAGACCGGCTGGACGGCTCTGGCGGTGAAGCTACTGGAGAACACGGTCAATGATCCTGATCAACAAGCGGCGCACGACCACATCGCTCGCGAAGCGTCCGACCTATCTCGCACGACTGGCACGCAGCGCGGACGAAGTTCGCGCCGCACAACGGTTGCGGTTTGAGGTTTTCAACCTTGAGCTGAACGAAGGCCTGGCCGAATCGCATTTCACCGGGCTGGACGCAGACGCTTTCGATGAAGTTTGCGACCATCTGATTGTCGAGCAGGTCTCGACCGGGGAAATCGTCGGGACGTATCGCCTGCAAACTGGCCAGGGCGCAGCCACGAACATCGGTTACTACAGCGAGCGTGAGTTTGACTTTTCGCCATACGAGCCACTGCGCAACGAAACGATCGAGCTCGGTCGCGCATGCGTGCACACAGACCATCGCAACTTCAACCTGCTGCATTTACTTTGGCGGGGTATTGCTCTTTACGCCCGGCAGCGCAACGCGCGTTTTCTCGTCGGCTGTAGCTCACTCACATCCCAAGACGCCGGTGAAGGGATGGCAATGTATCAAGACCTATGCGCCAAATTTTTGGTGCGACTTGAATGGCGCACCAAGCCCCATCCGGAGCTCAGATGTGCTGCCGGGTCGGGAGTATCGGTAGGCCGGCCGCCCAAGCTCATGCGCGCCTACCTTGGCCTCGGGGCAAGGATCTGCGGTCCGCCTGCGTTGGATCGCCAATTCGGCACCATCGACTTTTTGACGCTGCTCGATCTCCACTCGCTTCCGGCCGTTGTACGCGCCCATTTCTTCGGATGAATACAATAGCTGTAGCCGGGATGCCTCATCCCGGCCGAGACAAATGCATCAACACGCCAGGCCGATCGGAATCGCCGATCCCGGCTACAACGCTGCTCGTGTTTCTCCGCACTATGGCTGTTGCTTTCTTCTCTTTGGTCGCCCTCGCGGAAATCATCACCGCCGTGCCTTTTATTCAAAGCCTTCATCGCGCGAATACCCGCGCGCGATGGCTAAGCCGATGGTGTCGTTTCGCCCTTCGTGTTCTCGGCGTTCATCTGAGGACCAACGGTCCTGCACCAACTCGCGGTCTGCTCGTGTGCAATCATCTGAGCTACCTCGACGTGCTTGTGCTGAGTTCGGTCGCACCATGTATTTTTGTGGCGAAGCGCGATGTCGCAGGCTGGCCATTGTTTGGATGGCTGGCACGCGCCGCCGGCACGATCTTCGTTGATCGTAGCAGCAGACTCGCTGCATCTCGCGGCGTGGATAGCATGCGCAAAGCAATTGAAAGCGGCGCAGTCGTCGTCCTTTTTGCGGAAGGAACAAGCTCCGACGGCGCGACAGTTCTCCCGTTCAAGTCAGCATTGCTTGAACCGGCGCTTCAATCCTGCTGTCGCATCACTGCTGGAGCCATCGACTACTCATTAGAAAATGGCTTGGTCGCGGACGAGGTCTGCTATTGGCGCGACATGACGCTCGTGCCGCATCTGTTGAATCTTTTCACCAAACCGGCGATTAGCGCGAAGCTTGCGTTTGCTCCTCTTATCGGCCGTCCCCGCACCCGGAAGGACCTCGCACGCGCCCTGCGCGAGCAAATCGTCGCAATGCGATCATGAACCGGCAAATCATCAACGTCTTCTACCCCGCTGATGGAGCGAAAATCCTTCTTCGCACCGAAGCGGATTGGGATCGGGACGTCGAGCCGACTCGATCAGACGAGGGCGGTTCTGAATTCTTAATCGAGACTGATCGGCCCTTCTTTTACTTTAAGCCGGTCCTTCAGCGAAATGGTCAGCCCGAATGGGCACGCGGCGAAAATTTCCTGGCCATCGCAACGTCTGAGACGCCTTTGGATATCTATCCCTATTTCTCTGCCGAGATGCACTGCAGCGTCTGCGAACTGATGACGCCTTTGCCGAGCGGCACTGGAGCTGAGCATCGCTTCCGCGTTTTTCTGCCGCCCGGCTATCGCGAGAACACTCTGAAGAACTATCCGGTACTTTACATGCACGATGGCAACAACCTGTTTCTGAAAGAAGAGGCCTTCCTCGGCAACACTTGGAAAACTGACGAAGTATTAAATGTCCTGGATCGCATGAATGCGATCAATGAAGTGATCGTAGTTGGAATTTTGCCGAACGACCGAATGGCCGAATATACCCTGCCAGGTTATGAGGATTACGGCCGATTTTTGGTTGAGAGGCTAAAGCCACTAATCGACGCGAAATACCGAACGCTGGCTGGGCCCGTAGATACCGCGGCGATGGGTTCATCTCTAGGAGGTGTCGTCTCATTTTATCTCGGCTGGCAATGGCCCGAAGTCTTCGGAAAAGTCGCCTGCCTCTCGAGCACCTTTGGTTATCGCGACAACCTCATTGAGCGGGTTGCAACTGAATCAAAACGAAACCTCAGGATTTACCTGGATAGCGGTTGGCCGCGCGATAACTACGAGCCGACTAGAGCAGTTAGAGATCGCCTGCTTTGGAAAGGCTACAGCCCTGGTTCGGAGTTGTTTTATCTTGCGTTTCCAGAAGCAAAACACAACGAAATGGCTTGGGCCGAACGTAGTCCAATTCCATTTCAATTTCTGTTTGGCAACCTGCCGGTGTTCAAGCAACGCGCAGATTGCGCCTAAGCCGTCAGGGTATGTCTGCAGTCGGCACATGGGCAGTATGGCACGGCGTGTTTAAAAACGTGGTCGCGAGGCCGTTTCGCAGCGGCCAGATAAGAGCAAAAATTCTTGATATACCAAGTGGCTATGCGGCCGTAAGACCCGCGCGAATCACCGCGGATATCAGCACCGTCGCAACCGCGGTTTGATCGCGCAGATTCCGCAGTTGTTTGCGGGCGAGGTTGAATGCGTCACGCGTGAGCTCGATCGCTTCCCGCGGATCGTCAGTGAGCCGGCTGGCGAAACTGTAAACGCCTGGATAATTACGAGCAATCAATGCATCAAAACTTCGCTGTGTTGTTTTCATATCATTCATTTGCTCCATTGGTCGAAAACCACCGACCTTTCCTTACAGTTCATCTCGGCGCATGACAGCGGCGCTTATAGCGCTTCAATTCGGTAGCGGATGCTTGCGGTTCCCCGTGCGGAAGGAGCGCCCGAGCACCTTTTTAATTGGGCTGCGTTGTCGCGAATTTGTCTCGAATGACTCCTGATCCGCAAAAGTTAGGAGCGGAGCCTACGGGGCTCGAACCCGCGCTCGAACTCCAACCCGCCCGCCGACGATCTCAATAGGCTTTCGCATGAAGCGCAGCACTTCGGCAATTTTTGAACCTTCG
>WNFY01003153.1_pt1 | contig 15465 bp, 18 predicted proteins | sample 5400091 | NCBI WGS metagenome assembly WNFY01 (sample SAMN13153364, study PRJNA577476) | soil metagenome | isolation source: 60 cm soil or saprolite under grassland replicate 1 | place: USA:California | collected 2016-06-15 | reverse complement strand
CGGGCGCGCCGCTCGTCAATTCCCGCATTCTATTCTGGACGCTCGCCGGCCAAAGAGATTGCCTGACAGACCCGAGCCCTGGGCCTCTGGAATCCGCCAGGCACATCTCCTCCACTTGCTCCCCGAAATTACGTGCGTGACAGCCTCATGTATTATTTCGAACATGGATCGCAAATTGAGCGTGTGCGGCCGCAGATTATTTTGATGGTGCGAAGGTCTCTTCGTCTCCGCCTGTAATCGCGTCGTCGGCCGTCGGACGGACTCGTCCTGTGGCGAGCTGTGTCCAGGCGCCCGTCCGCACTTCCACCGGGGGCACGATGACGCGGCGCCGTGACTGCAACACTTTGCCTAACCCATTACGGCGGACTAGTTTTGTTGATGAGGTCGCTCCAGAGCGAGATCGAGCAATACGGCACACGTATTCTTCGGTTGGTTGACCAACGTGCTGATTCGCTTTTTAGCAAGGCCGGCTTTTATCAACAGCTGATGGCGTTTGCGATGCGCGACGAGCAGTTCAAATCGCGGTTGTTTCGCTTTGTCGCGGTTCTTCCTTCCCTTCGGAAGTCGAACGAAATCGTCGAGCATCTCAAAGAATATTTCGCCGATATGAGGGATGGTTTGGCACCGCTCGTGCACGCGGGCGTTCGTCTGGCGCGCACGTTTCCGTGGCTCGGCGCACGTCTCCTGCGCTGGAATGTTTCGGGAATGGCGCATCAATTCATTGCGGGAAAAAACCCAGCCGATGTGATGAAAACATTGCGCAAGCGTCGCGCGCGCAACATCGGGTTTACTGTCGATCTTCTGGGAGAAGCTGTCGTCAGCGAAACAGAGGCCGACGAGTACGCGGCGCGATGCCTCGATCTGCTCGAAACTCTCACACGAGAAACCAAGGATTGGACCGATCCGCTCGGCAAAAATTCAGAACTTTTTCCGGTCGTAAATATTTCGATCAAAATTTCTGCGCTCTATTCGCAAATCAACTCGGCCGACCCGGCCGATGCGATTGCGCATCTCACACCAAAGCTGCGACCCATCCTTCGCCGAGCGCGGGAGCACAGCGCCTTTATCAACTTCGACATGGAAAGTTACGCGCATAAGAATATCACGCTCGAGCTTTTCCAGAGAACTTTTACCGATGCGGAGTTTAAGGACTGGCCGCACGCCGGAATCGTGATCCAGGCGTATTTGCGGGACGCGGAAGCCGATTTGTGCGATCTGATCGAATGGGGTCGCAAACGCGGCGTTCGTTTCGCAGTCCGACTCGTGAAAGGCGCATACTGGGATTACGAAACGATCAAGGCGAGTCAGAACGGCTCGGACTGCCCAGTTTATTCGCAGAAACCCGAGAGCGACGCGAATTTTGAAGCGCTCACGCGCCTGCTGCTCGAGAATGAATCGATCGTTACGACCGCGTTCGGCTCGCATAACGTGCGCAGCATCGCGCATGCGCAGGCGTTTGCGGATAAACTCGGTATCGATCCCAGCCGGTTCGAGTTTCAACTGCTCTACGGCATGGGCGGACCAATTAAGCGAGCACTCATCGAAATGGGTTATCGCGTTCGCGAATATTGCCCGGTCGGGGAGATGTTGCCCGGAATATCCTACCTCGTCCGGCGTTTGCTCGAGAACACGTCGAACGAGGGATTTCTGCGCGCAAAATTTGCCGAGAACATGCCGGCGGAAGAATTGTTGCGCGATCCCCGGGAGTTGGTGAATTCAGATGGAGCGCCTCCGCCCGGGTCTGGGGAGCGTACGCATCTTGCGTGCGCGCGCCGGCATCCTGCCGGCGCGATGGTTTCCGGCAAAATGCCGGAAACAACAGGCTGGAAGCCTGCGTTCCCCCGTGATACTTATGAAAACTCGCCGCTTGTGAATTTCGCTTACAAAGAGAGCCAGGACAAAATGCGCAACGCGTTACGCGAGGTGCGTAGTCGCTTTGGCGAGAAACATCCCCTCGTCATCGGCGGCGAAAAAATCTGGACCGATCACCTGACACCTTCGGTGAATCCAACCGCGCCGGACGAGATCGTCGGTTACGTCGCGCAAGCAGGAATCCCGGAAGCGGAGCGGGCTGCCGAGGCTGCGCGCGCTGCATTCCGACAATGGAGCCGGACGCCGTTTGAAGAGCGCGCGCGGTTGCTGGAGCGAGCGGCGGACATCATGGAGCGCCGGCGCTACGAACTCTCGGCGGTCGAGGTGTTTGAAGCAGGCAAATCATGGAAGGAAGCGGATGCCGATATTCGCGAGGCAATCGATTTTTGCACGTTTTATGCGCAGCAGATGCGGCGCTTCGGACGCCCGCGGCTCACCCAGCGCGTTCCCGGCGAGGAGAGCTATCACCATTACTGGCCGCGCGGGGTCGCACTCGTAATCTCGCCATGGAATTTTCCGATTGCGATTTTATGTGGTATGGCCTCCGCCGCAGTGGTCACGGGCAACACCGTGATCATGAAACCCTCCGAGCAAACGATCATTTGCGCCGCAATGCTAATGCAGGTTTTCGAGGAAGCCGGCGTGCCGTCCGGTGTATTGAACTTCCTCTCGGGACGAGGCTCGGTCATCGGCGCGCACCTGGTCGATCACAAAGATGTCGATCTGATCGCCTTCACCGGTTCGCGCGAAGTCGGATTAAAGATTTGGGAATCGGCCGGTGTTACCCGTCCCGGCCAGCGTGAGCTAAAGCGCGTGATTTGCGAAATGGGCGGCAAAAACGCGATGATCATGGATTCCGACGCCGATCTCGATGAAGCGATTGGTTATTCGATCTATTCCGCGTTCGGCTACCAGGGACAAAAATGTTCGGCGCTCTCGCGCCTGATTCTTCTCGAAGAAAACTATGAGCGCGCGGTCGAGCGCTTGGTTTCCTCCGCCGCGAGTCTGCGGGTCGCCAATCCCGAAGAACCGAGCACCATGGTCGGGCCGGTGATCGATGAAGCTGCTTACGAGCGGATTTTAGATTATATCGAGATCGGCAAAGGCGAAGCGACTCTCGCGTACCAGGCGAAGGAAGTGCCGCCGCGTGGTTATTTTATTCCGCCCACGATTTTCACGAATGTGAAACCGAACATGCGCATTGCGCGTGAAGAGATCTTCGGACCCGTCCTCAGCGTTCTAAAGGTGCGTGACCTCGACGAAGCAATTGAGGTCGCCAACGGCACCGATTATGCGCTGACCGGCGGCTTTTTCTCGCGCAGTCCAGCCAACATTGAGCGCGTCAAGGCGCAACTGGAAGCGGGAAACGTTTACATCAATCGTTCCTGTACAGGCGCGATTGTCGGACGACATCCCTTTGGCGGGTTCAAAATGAGCGGTGGCGGCACCAAAGCGGGTGGCGAAGATTATCTCCTGCACTTCCTTGTCCCGCGCGTGGTTACTGAAAACGTCGCCCGCCACGGTTTCGCTCCCGAGCAAACGCCAGAATATCGCGACGAATTCCTTTGGCCGAAAAAGTAGTGGCACAGGCCATCCTGGCTGTGGGGCCCGGCGGACGTCTGGTCTGCCGGCAATGAAGGGTCGATTGTCCGCCAAACACGCGAAATAACGCGAAAAATTCTTCGCCATGGCCAGCCAGGGCCAATACGTATCAGTGCAACTACTCCAGCGGGCGACCCTTGCTTAGCAATTTAACGACTGTTATCAGCATGTAGATCACCGGCCAGGCCGCCGTCAAAAGGATGAGCGCAAACGCTACCATCTCCTTCGCAAGTTCCCGTGCCGCTTCGATCCGGAATTCGCGTCCTAAATTGTAAAAATTCCGGAATTCCGATCTGCCCTCTCCGTCGTACGGAGAATGCCCCCGCCATTGTGCGAAACCTGAATGAAAAAAGTAATCCGTCTCTGGAAAGCGCCTCTTCCCGGCAGCGGACGGACCCGTCGGTTTCATAGCCTATGATCCAAAACTCGGACCATACCGGAAACTATGATAGCACGCCGCGAGAAGGAATCAGCCTGAAATTAACGCCCCCAACCTCGTAAACCGGGAAAGCGATTAAAAAACGGAATTGAGGTTTGGATTTCACTATTGGGCCAAACCCAGTCTCTTTCCAATCTGCTTATTGCCAGTGACCCGGCATCCACACCCAGCCGCCGCCCCTGGGCACCCATTGGCCTTCGACCCACATAGCTGCCGGCCTTGGACGCACTACCCAACTGCCCGGCACCCAGACATAGGTGGTTCCAGTCCATCGCCAATAACCCCTTGTCCAGAAATATCCGGGTCCCGGCGCCACCGTCTGCGATTCAACTCGAACGGCTGGCGGAGTCCTGGTCACCACCACCTCTCGGGCCGGACCCCCGGTTGTTACTTCTTGTGTAGTTGTCGTAGTTGTCACCGTCGTCGGCTCGGTGGCGCACCCCACCAATGCAAGTGGCGCCAGCGCCAACAGATAAATGCCTTTTCTCATATACGCCTCCTTTTCTTGAATTCGTTTTACGTCGGCAACTCGGCTTTATTGGAAATGAAACCAGCTCGTCCAGTTCCTTTCCTTGCTTGCGTGATTGATGGCAAAAATCGATTTTGGCCGGATGATGCGGGATGCTTTACGTCGTCTCCACGCCAATTGGCAACCTGGGCGATATCACCTTGCGGGCGCTGGATGTGCTGAAATCAGTCGATGTGATCGCGGCTGAAGACACCCGTCATTCCGGGATGTTGTTGAAGCGTTTCGAAATCAAAAAGCCGCTTCTCAGTTATCACGAGCACAATGAGGCGATGCGCGCCGCGCAACTGGTCGAGCGCCTCGCCGCAGGCGAAGAGGTCGCATTGATTACCGACGCCGGAACGCCCGGACTCTCGGATCCTGGCGCGCGCCTCATTCGCGAATGCATCAAACGCGAGCTTCCCTTCTCGGTCATTCCCGGACCGTCATCGATTCTGACCGCGCTCGTCGGTTCGGGGTTTTCAACTGAGAAATTTTGCTTTCGCGGATTTCTGCCGATTAAAAGTGGCCAGCGCGAACGCGAATTACGCGCGGCCGTTGACCGGGAAGAGACAATCATCTTCTTCGAATCGCCCTACCGATTAGTCAAAACGCTCGCCGCTTGTATCGATATCGTGCCCGATCGGCAACTCTGCATTGCGCGCGAGCTAACCAAAAAGTTTGAGGAATTTCAGCGCGGCACCGCGAGCGAGCTTCTGGCGCATTATCAAGCTCACCCACTGAAAGGCGAGATCGTGCTGATGATCGCAGGAAGGAGCGATTGACCGCTATCGCCCCGAACATGATCACGCGCGCAACGAGCGGTTCGGGTGAACCGCCCCTACCTTTGCGCTTGCACATACCACGTATCCATGGAATTTTGCGCGGCTTTTTTCTCCCCGGGAAACCTTATGGCTTACGTAATTATCAAAACTGGCGGCAGGCAGTATCGTGTCGCGGAAGGCGATACCATCGATGTTGATCTTCTCGACGTCGAGGCGGGGAAGACCGCGACGTTCGGCGATGTCCTAATGTATGCTGACGGGAAAGACCTTACGCATGGAAACCCGCTCATCTCAGGTGCGAAAGTCACCGCCGAAGTCGTCGAACAGCGCAAGGATAAAAAAGTAATCGCGTTCAAGTTTAAGCGGCGTAAAGGTTATCATCGCACGGTCGGACACCGCCGAAAGCTGACCCGGGTGAAGATCAAAAGCATCAGCGTCGGCGCGAGAAAAACTGCGGCGAAAGAGACCAAGGAATAGAGCGGCCGCCATTCATCAACTCTCAACTGCCAACTATCGATTTTCGTCATGGCTCACAAAAAAGGACAAGGCAGCGTTAAGAACGGCCGCGACAGCGTCAGCAAACGGCTGGGAGTAAAGAAATTCGGCAGCGAGATGGTCGTCGCGGGCAACATCATTGTGCGCCAGCGCGGGACGAAGTTTTTACCCGGGAAAAACGTTGGGCTTGGTCGCGATTACACGATTTTCGCGCTGATCGATGGCAACGTCCGCTTCGATCGCGCCGGGCGCCGAGTGAATGTCGATCCTGTCGCGGGTGGAAATTAGCCGGTCGATTCTGCTTTCCGGCTCTAGCCTACCCGCGGTATAAACCGATTTCGGTGATGCGATACAATACCTTTATTCTCTTTGGCGCGCCGGGCAGCGGCAAAGGGACACAGGGCAAAACGCTGGGCACAATCCCGCGTTTTTATCATTGCGCCTGCGGCGATGTATTTCGCTCGATCGACACGCGCACGAAAGTCGGCAAAGCCTTCCTCGAATACTCCAGTAAGGGTCAGCTCGTACCCGATGAGATCACGGTCGAGCTCTGGCGAGCGGCGATCGATGCGGCGGTGGAGACACACAAGTTCAAACCAGATATCGACACGCTCGTGCTCGACGGCATTCCGCGGAATGTTGGCCAAGCCAAAATCATGGAGGAAATGATCGACGTGAAAAAAGTGTTTCATCTCGCCTGCCCGAGCCGCGAGACATTGTTCACGCGGCTGAAGAAACGTGCTTTGAAAGACAACCGTCTCGACGACGCAAACGACCAGGTCATCCAGCGCCGCCTTGATATCTATGAAACGGAATCGAAACCGGTGCTCTCTTATTATCCGGAAGACCTGATCACCGTGGTTGACGCAACTCAGCCGCCCGCCAAAGTTCTGCTCGAGATCCTGGAAAGCGTGAACGACGGCGTGTATGAACCAGCAGCAGTTTGAAAATTTCACCGCTTCGAGCCTCTACTGCGAAAAATGTAAAGCCGCGATGCCGGTGCGCGAGCGATTGCTTTTAGTCCTGCCGGACCGGGAGATTTACGATTACGTGTGCACCGGGTGCGGATCGTCGGTGGGCCGGCGTGAGATCACTGCCGGCGAAAAGTTAATGACGCAAGCGGTTGCCGGACGGCGTCGGCGCCGATCCGCGTCAGTTCATGAGCTGACGCCCTAATTCGGCATGCGCATCGTTTTCATCGGCGCGGGAGAAATCGGCGTGCCGACGCTGCAAGCTGTGCTTCGATCAAGCGAGCATCAGCTCACTGGAGTCGTTACTCAGCCGGACAAGCCGGTGGGACGCGCTCAACAAATCGAGCCGCCGCCGGTAAAAAAAGCGCTTGGGTCCGGCGCGCCCGGCGGTCGCGCCCTACCAGCAGCCATCCCGATCTTGCAACCGGCACGGATCAAAGATCGACAAGCAATCGAAGAAATCCGCGCCCTGCAATCGGATGCGATTGTTGTAATGGCTTACGGACAAATCCTGCCGCGTGAGGTGCTGGAGATTCCGCGCCTCGCATGCCTGAATTTGCACGCATCCCTTTTGCCGCGGTGGCGCGGAGCCACGCCAATCCAAGCTGCGATCGCGGCGGGCGATCCTGAAACAGGCATTACCGTGATGTACTTGGCTCAAGGGCTCGATACTGGCGACATCCTGTTGCAGCGCAAGATCGACATCTTGCCGACAGATACGGGCGGCTCATTGCATGATCGATTGGCGCACATTGCGCCGGAGGCATTGCTCGAGGCTTTACAAATGCTTGCGAAAAGCAGTGCGCCGCGCATTCCGCAAGACAATGCGGTCGCTACCTATGCGCCGAAACTAACTCGGGATAACGGCAAAATCGACTGGTCGGAGCCCGCCGAAATAATTGAGCGAAAAATTCGCGCGTTCAATCCGTGGCCGGGAGCGTTTACAGAGATTGCCGCAACTGGGGTGCGAAAATTGAAAATCTTTTCGGCCGCAATTATCGATCTTAGCGGTAAGCCTGGGGAAATTTTGCGAAGCGAGAAAGAGCTTGTTATTGCCGCCGATAAAGGCGCGCTTTCATTGGGCGAAGTGCAACTGGAAGGAAAGCGGCGGATGAGCGCGGCGGAGTTTGTGCGGGGGCACGCGTCACATTGATTTCCGGGGAGCACAGGCCGCTGGCCTGTTGTTGCCGGCAGCTTGCCGGCGACACTCAAGGACGGTGATCGCGCAAAGACACAGAGTACCTCGGCAAGCTGGCGAGATGAACCCCGAAAGCTTTGAGCATGCTCCCCGAACCGAAAACAGCATTTTGCCTTTCAAACATCGCCGTCTTCTGTTTTGATTGTCCGCTGCCATGCAAACGGAAGCGCCAGCTTATAAACGCATTGTGCTCAAGTTGAGCGGCGAAGCGCTCCAGGAGCGCGGCGGACGCGACAATATTTCGCTGGGTGTCGTGCGTGAAATCGCCGAGCGCATAAGGGATGTTCGCGATCTCGGTGTCCAGGTGTCGATCGTAATCGGCGGGGGAAATATCTGGCGCGGCGTCTCTGCGTCGCATCGCGGCATGGATCGCACCACGGCGGATTACATGGGCATGCTCGCGACTGTGATCAACGCGCTGGCGTTACGCAGCACGCTTACTCAGATGGGGGTTGAAACGCGCGTGCAGACGGCGATCGAAATGAAAAATGTGGCCGAGCCCTTCATTTTGGGCCGTGCCATCCGCCATCTCGAACTTGGCCGCGTTGTTATTTTCGCCGCTGGCACAGGCAATCCCTATTTTTCGACCGATACGACCGCGGCGCTACGCGCTAGCGAGATTCGCGCTGATGTCATCCTGAAAGCGACCAAAGTCGCCGGCGTCTATGATCAAGATCCAAATACTCATCCAGACGCGAGATTCTACGATCGCCTCACATTCACTGAAGCGCTCACAAAACGATTGCAGATCATGGATTCTACTGCCTTTAGCCTTTGCATGGATAATAAGATCCCGATCGTGATTTTCGATATGAATAAGCCGAGCAATATCCGCGATGCCGTGCTCGGTCGAAAAGTCGGGACCTTGGTTTGCGATGAGCCGCAACCGAAGTAAAACTTCACCAACATGAGCAGAGACGACATTCTTCTGGAGGCCGAGATGTCGATGGAAAAAAGCGTCGACTACATGGTGCATGAATTTGCCGCCGTGCGCACTGGCAAGGCGTCGCCTGGACTGGTGGAAAATGTCGATGTGCAGGCATACGGATCGACCATGAAGCTGAAGCAGCTCGCGCTAATCACAACGCCGGAATCGCGTTTGCTCGTCGTCCAGCCTTTCGATGCGAGCACGGTGCCGGATATCGAGAGGGCTCTCAAGGAATCGAAGATCGGCATCATGCCGGCAGTTGATGGGAAAATTATTCGGCTGCCGATTCCAGAGTTGTCCGAAGAGCGTCGCAAGGATCTCGCGCGTTCGCTCAGCAAAATGGCGGAGGAAGCGCGCGTCCGCGTTCGGAGCAACCGGCGCACGGCGCTCGACGAAGCGAAGAAACTCAAAGCCGCCGGCGAATTAAGCGAAGATGGATTGCATGATCTGGAAGCCGAAGTGCAAAAGCTAACCGATCGCTTCGTCAAATCCGTCGATGATCATCTCAAGCACAAAGAAGCTGAGATCATGAAGGTATAGCGGCTCCTCGCCTTCCTCTGCCTCTTCTTCTGCTCTCTCCTGTCGAAGTCGATATTGGGACGTTTCTATATGAATGAAATCTAGCGGTACGCAAACTGAAGGCGGCGCCATTTCTCACGGGCTTGCCACCGCATTGATAGACAAGAACGGCAAGATCGACAAAATCTGGCGCGGCAACGCGTGGACGCCGGCAGAAGTGATCGCGGAAATCAAGCGCCATGGGGACTAAGGATCACGTTTCCACCCTCGGAATCGAGGAAGAATTCCAGATCATCGATCCGGTGACGCGCGAATTACGTTCGCATATTCAGAGATCCTGACCGGCGGCAAAATGATTTTGAAAGAGCGCGTCAAGCCGGAGATGCATCAATCGGTCGTGGAACTCGGCACCGAGGTTTGCAACGACACAGCTTACGCGCGAAAACAAGTTCTCGAGCTTCGCAGCGAACTGGCCGCGCTCGCGGCGCGCGACGGATTGAAGATCGCTTCGGCCGGCACGCACCCGTTCTCGCATTGGATGGATCAACTCATCACGCTGGATGAGCGTTACGCGACCATCGTTAAAGACATGCAGCAAATTGCCCGGGCGAATCTCATCTTCGGTTTGCACGTTCATGTCGGAATCCCTGATCGCGAAGACGCGATCGACATTATGAACCAGGCGCGCTATTTCCTGCCGCACATCTACGCGCTCTCAGTCAATTCACCTTTCTGGCTGGGACAGAACACAGGTTTGAAGGCGTATCGTCAAATGATTTTCGAGCGTTTCCCGCGCACCGGAATCCCTGACGCGTTCGAGAGTCTCTCCGAATACGAGGATTACTTGAAGCTCCTGGTCGCCACGAATTGCATCGACAATGCAAAAAAGATTTGGTGGGACATTCGGCTGCATCCCTTTTTCAACACGATCGAATTCCGGATCTGCGACGCGCAATCGCGCGTGGACGACACCATCGCTCTGGCCGCGCTCATGCAAGCCATCGTAGCAAAGCTGCAAAAGTTGCGACGCCAGAATGTGACGTTTCGCAGTTATCCGCGGCGTTTGATCGACGAAAATCGCTGGCGCGCGTCACGCTACGGTTTGGATGGCAAGCTGATTGATTTTGGTCGTAAATGCGAAATGGACGAGCGCCAATTGCTCCACGAGATGTTGGAATTTATTGCCACGGAAGTGGACGAACTGGGCAGTCACGCACAAATGGCGCATATCGAGCGGATCATGCGCGAAGGCGCGGGCGCGGATCGGCAACTTATGGTGTGGGAACGTACTCAAGATATGAAAGCCGTGGTCGACCAAATTGTCGCGGAAACGTACGAAGGATTAACGGCGCCGGGGTAAGGTTGGGACTCTATTTTTCGGGCGCCAGCAACATGTAAAGGATCAACACTCCCGAGACCAGTGTGATGGCAACGGTGACCGACCAAACCAACGCGCGGTCGGTTTTCACGAGACCGGCTTCGATCGCCCGGTTCACTGCGTCGTAGCGCCAGGCCGCCAGCATCGTGAGCAGCGCCCCAAAAATGACGAGACCCATGCCGACCGGCCAGGCTTTCGTGATCAGGTGCGGTGCGTGCGTTCCTCTCTCGCTCAACCACGGACCGATGCGCGCGAGCACAAATCCAAGACTGATCAGCGCAATCGTGGTGCGCACCCACGCGAGAAAGGTGCGTTCATTCGCCAAGTGCTCCGAGGCGCGGTCCTCCGATGGAATTTGGCGATGTAGCTGCCGCTCTGCCACGGCTCTAGCAAACGCGCCTGAGTGCCTTATGTCGATCTTTTCCGCGCCGCTGCGCAACTACCGCACCTCGGATCGGAAATAGGTGCGATGGCATAAACGAAAGCGATAAGGAGCTGGCGGACTTGCTTTGCCATGCAGGTGAGTTTGATGCCGCGATTGACCATTACAACGAGGCGTTACGCCTTCGCCCTAATTTCCCGGAAGCGAAGGATAATCTGGCCTTCGCGCATTCTCTCGCCGGTCACTGATTTGATGTTGGAGAATCCGCTCGCAGTTTTGTCGCCAGGGACGAAAGAAACTCTGTCGTTTAGACCGCAAGATTTATGAGATCGCTCGCGGAGACATACAATAAATCGAAACATTTGACCGCTGACGGTGTCTAATTACTAGAAAGTTTAATCGCCCATCTATGAATCTAAAACATTTTATTTCAGTGAGTTCCTACTATCTGCGGTTGGCGCTTGTTTCAATCGTCGCTTTGGCGACAAGTGTTGCGACGCTGAGTGCCGATCCCCAGAGCTCTGCAACGCTCAAACAAAGGAAAGTCAAATACGTAAAGAAATACGTGAAGGTTGTCGGCTCCAATATTCCCGTCCCGATTTGGATAGCGGAAGGTCCGCTGCCCAAAACAACGTATCCAATCCGGAGTTATTCGTACGATGAGATAACGAAAATTCCCGGTGCTCAGACTCCAGCTCAGGTCTTGGCCAACGACCCGAGTATCACGATTAGCCATCGGTAGCAGATCTTGGAGTGCGCGGACATGTCCGCGCTCTGATAGCGGCTGACTGGAGCTGACACCACCCCTCATTCTCGCGGCCCAAATGCAGGCACGTGGGCTTGGTGCGTTTTCCGGGAAATACCGGCTGGCAGCCCTGTGCTTTTCGGCGGCGTACCGTAAAGCTCTTCGCATAAGGGGGGTATTGCGCGCGCAAGTTTGTCGGCGGCAAACTGCCGACGACTGCAGGCTGGCAGCCCTGCGCTCCCCAGGCAACACCGCAACCGAGCTGCTAGAGATTGTCGCGAATGATCTCAAATATCCTCGTGTTATCGAGGACGCCGCGAAGAACGTCTGTCCCGGGGCCGCTGCCAAACGCAATGACATCCTCGACCGTGCAGAGGGCTGCTTTTGTGTAGACAGCAGCCGGCTCGCGCGGTTCCACGTCCGGTTGCTCATTTCCGTTTCCGTTCAGGTTGCCGGGTATCTTTGCTGCTCCATAGGATTTCGTGCCATTCGGACCGGTAGCCCAAGTTATCCATGGCTGCCCGGCGGCATTGAATCCGAGCAGGGCGATGCCGCTGTCCTGGCGAAATGGAAATCCATTTAAACTCAATCCGCCGATTGCAACATCGCCACAGGCAATGATTGTCGACTTCGGCCCGGCATAATTCCGCGCCACGGCAACCGCGCGGTCTAATTCAATGGTCTGTCTGAACGTTCTTTCTGCATTATTTTCTTGCGCGGCTTTACGCATTAGTCCCGCATCGACGACGAGCAAGTACCCGCCAGTGTTGTACTGAAGTAATTCGATAGCTCGCCGCACCATGTCCGAAAGACTGGGTTGTTGGCTTCGCTCTTCGACTTGATTGATGAACGCAAGCTCCGTCTTGCTAAAGGCACCGAAAACTTTCGACCGGCGCCATGCGGGAATCGCCTCCAGGTCAGCTCGCGTTCGAACGACATAGAACCCATTGCGACGAAGATCGAGCAAAAGATCGCGTCCGTCCTGTCTTTCGCCACCCTTTGCGAGCGGAAGAAATTGCGCCGCTCCGCCGCCCATCGCGATGTCAATTTTTGCACCGTTGACGAACTCAGCCGCAATGCTCTCGAGGTCATCTGGATCAGTCGGATGCGCATAGAAGGCTGCGCTGGTTGGATTAGTTAGTTTTGCATCCGTTACCAGCCCAGTGGCCCGTCCCTGCTCTCGTGCCAATTCAATAAGATTCGTGATTGCCGACATATCGGGATTCGTGGCGAGGGCGCGATTGGCCACTCTCACACCAGTCGCAATTGCAGTTGCAGCAGCCGCCTGATCCTGAGCAGCGAAATCTTTCGACCAATTCGTAAGCAAAGCGACATGCGGCATCGAATCCAGGCTCAGACGATTATCCGCCCCGCCGGCAAAGACTCGCGTTGCCGCAAGGCGATCGGGCGCAAGCCCCTCTCCGACGAACAAGATAATTCCGAAAGGCTTCCGGACGACCCAGTGTTGAAAATAGAGAACACCCAGCCCCGCAAAGGCGAGCAAACAGAAAAGGGCCAGCAATTGATTGCGCCATTTCATTTGCTTTCCTGTAGCGGCGGTCTGCTTGTCACGCCGGAGCCTAGCGAAGGCGGATGAGCGTCGCAAATATCAATGAATCCTGGTTAAATGCTGTAGCTCCGAAAGCTTTCGTGGCGCGACGCGCGCGTCTTAATCATTATCTCAGCGCCGCACTTTGCAGAGCGAAGCGACTGCAAAGAACGACTTGTCGACCTCGACGATCGTCGGCAGAGTGCCTGCATATGGCTGGTCCGGTGATGCTCATTATTCGCGATGGCTGGGGCATTAATCCGGGCGGTCGGCAGAAGCGCGAAGAAAATTCGGACGCAACGCTTCTTGCGCGGACGCCGTTCCACGACCAGCTCTATCGCGACTATCCAGGTGCTAAATTGAGCGCGAGCGGGGCTGACGTCGGCTTGCCTGATAGACAAATGGGTAACTCCGAAGTTGGCCATCTTAACCTGGGAGCCGGCAGGATCGTCTATCAGGATCTAACGCGAATTAACGAGGCGATCGCGAACGGCGAACTCGCCCGTAACGGAGTATTGCAGGAAACCTTCGCCGGCGCGCGAGATCGTCGGCTTCACCTCCTCGGGCTGGTCTCTGACGGTGGTGTTCACAGCCACTACTCGCACATGACTGCGCTTGCGAATGCCGCTCATGATGCGGGCGTCGGCGAAATCTTCGTTCACGCGTTCATCGATGGGCGCGATACTTCGCCCACTGGTGGTGCCGGTTATTTGAAAATCTGCGAGGAAGAACTTCAGAAAAGCGGCGGCCGGATTGTCGCCGTGGTGGGACGTTACTTCGCGATGGATCGCGATCGGCGCTGGGATCGCACCAAAAAAGCCTGGGACGCGATCGTCCTCGGTCGCGGCGAAATCTGCAAATCATCGCCCTCGGCCGCTGTCGATCAGCAATACAAAAACGGCAAGACCGACGAGTTCATGCCGCCGCTGATTTTTTCCTACGCGAACGAGCAGCGGGTCCGCGATGGCGACGCCGTCTTGTTTTTTAATTTCCGCGCCGATCGCGCGCGGCAATTATCTCAGGCTTTTTTACTAAGGAACTTTGATGATTTCGATCGCGAGGTATGGCCGCAAGTTCGGTTCGTCACTCTTACGCAATACGATGTTACGTATTCCTCGCCATTCATTTTCGCTACCCCTGAACTGGCGCACATCCTGGGCGAGGTCGTCAGTGCGGCTGGCAAATCGCAACTGCGCATCGCCGAGACGGAAAAATATGCGCACGTAACCTATTTTTTTAATGGCGGAATCGAGAAGGCGTTCCCTGGCGAGGAGCGAAAAATCGTACCGTCGCCCAAGGTCGCCACCTATGATCTGCAACCTGAGATGAGCGCACGGGAAGTGACCGACGAGGTCATCGCACGCATGGCGAATTACGATCTGATTATTCTTAACTTTGCCAATCCGGACATGGTCGGGCACACCGGAATCCTAAAAGCCGGAATTAAAGCGGTCGAAACGGTGGATGAATGCGTCGCCCGCGTCATCCCAAAGCTACTCGACCTTGATGGTAAATGCGTCGTCACGGCCGATCACGGAAATTGCGAGCAGATGCGCAATCCCGACGGTTCACCCAACACCGCGCACACCAACTATCTTGTGCATTGTATCTACGTCGCTAAAGACGCGCGGAAGTTCCACGTCCGGGACGGAATCCTCGCCGATGTCGCGCCAACGCTCTTGGTTTTGCTTGGATTGCCGCAACCAAAAGAAATGACCGGACGGAATCTGCTTGTGCCGGTTTCGCAGAAGATGCCTGTCAGTTAGGAGAACGCCATTGGCTGGCAGGATTGTCTGCGAACGTGATTTCCAGTTGTCGATTGAAGGCTCGCGTCCCAGCCATGGCGATTCGCTGTAATAAGCGAACTTGATTTTCCACGACTGTTTCCTGCCAAATCGGTTTACGCATGAGCGTGAGCGCGTCATCCGATTCCACAAGCGCGCCCCATCCGACCGGGATCTCTGAGTCCCGGAAGAGTTCGTTGGGCAGGACCAGGAACAACAAATTCGCACTGCGGTAGCGAATCAACTTATCGAACTTCGTGCAGTCGTAGAGGCGATTTTGCAACGCATTCAGCTCACGCAAAACGCGCGCATA
>WNFY01003309.1_pt1 | contig 15466 bp, 13 predicted proteins | sample 5400091 | NCBI WGS metagenome assembly WNFY01 (sample SAMN13153364, study PRJNA577476) | soil metagenome | isolation source: 60 cm soil or saprolite under grassland replicate 1 | place: USA:California | collected 2016-06-15 | reverse complement strand
CGCCGGCCGGCGCCCCTCCTACCTCGACACCACCCTGTACACCACGCTGTCCCCGTGCCAGATGTGCACCGGCGCCATCCTGCTCTTCCAGATCCCCCGCGTGGTGGTCGGCGAGGCCGAGACCTTCGCGGGCGACCTCGCCTTCCTCGCCGACCGCGGCGTCGAGATCGTCCTGCTCGACGACGAAGGCTGCATGGCCGCCATGCAAGAGTTCCAGACCCGCTACCCCGGAATCTGGAGCGAGGACATCGGCGGCCGCTAGCCCCCGCCCGCAGCCCGAAAATTCCCCAGTCTCCTGCCACTAATTAGCGATGGCTTAATCTGCTGTGTATGCAGGTGCCCTCCCACGTCGAGTGCTGCTGGGCCGGCCGGACCACCGCGTGCTGGCCGGCGGCCACAGCCTCATCCCGATGATGAAGCTGCGGCTGGCCCAACCCGGCGTATTGGTCGACATCAACGGCCTGGCCGAGCTCGCCTACATCAGGGAGAACGGCGGCCAGCTCCGCATCGGCGCGCTGGCCCGGCACGCGGACCTGCTCGACTCCGCGACAGCGGGCCAGCACTACCCGATCTTCCATGACGCCGAACGGGTCGTGGCGGACCCGATCGTCCGCCTGTGGGGCACCGTCGGCGGGTCGCTGTGCCAGGCCGACCCGTCCGAGGACCTGTCCGCGGTGTTCGCCGCGGTGCGCGCGACCGCGGTCATCCGCGGCCGGGACGGCGATCGCGAGGTCCCGGTGCGCGAGTTCCACCTCGGCCCGTACGAGACCGTCATCGGACCGGGCGAGCTGCTGGCCGAGATCCGGGTGCCGGTGCAGCCCGGTGCCGGCAGCGCGTACGAGAAGGTGGCGCGCCGGGTCGGCGACTGGTCGGTGGCCGCCGCCGGGGCCGTGCTCCGGCTGGACAAAGGCACCGTAAAACAAGCAGGCATCGGCCTGACCGCGGTCGCCGCCGAGCACTTCGTGGCGGCCGAGGCCGAGGACTTCCTCCGCGGCAAGCCCGCCACCGAGGAGAACTTCGAGAAAGCCGCGAAGATCGCCGCGGAGCATTGCCGGCCAATCCCCGACCAGCGCGGACCCGAGGACTACAAGCGCCACCTAGTCGCCGAGCTCACCACCCGCGCGCTCCGCCGAGCCGCGGGCCGCGCCGCCGCACGGGCGAGCTCATGAAGGTCACGGTGACCGTAAACGGCACCGATTACGCCCGCGACGTCGAGCCGCGGCTGCTGCTCATCCACTTCCTCCGGGAGGAGCTGGGCCTGACCGGCAGCCACTGGGGTTGCGACACGTCCAACTGCGGCACCTGCGTCGTGTGGCTCGACGAAACGCCGGTCAAGGCGTGCACGGTTCTGGCCGCGATGGCTGATGGCCGTTCCGTCCGTACCGTGGAGGACCTGGAGCGGGACGGCCGGCTCGACCCGGTCCAGCAGGGGTTCATCGAGTGCCACGGCCTGCAGTGCGGCTTCTGCACGCCCGGCATGATGATGACCGCACGCTGGCTGCTCGACCGCAACCCGGACCCGGCCGAGGCCGAGATCCGCGAGGTGCTGTCCGGTCTCCTGTGCCGGTGCACCGGCTACGAGAACATCGTCCGCTCGGTCCGCTGGGCCGCCGAACACCCGAAGGCAACCCTATGACCACGGGCTTCGGGAGGATGCTGCGCAAGGAGGACCAGCGGTTCGTCCGCGGCCAGGGCACCTACACCGACGACGTGCACCTGCCCGGCATGCTCTACGGCGCGGTGCTGCGCAGCCCGCACCCGCACGCCAGGATCGTCTCCATCGACACGGTCGCGGCCGAGGCGCACCCCAAGGTCAAGGCGGTCATCACCGGGGAAACTCTCAAAGACCGCAACCTGGCCTGGATGCCCACCCTGGCCGGCGACCGGCAGGCCGTGCTGGCCACCGACAAGGTCCGGTTCCAGGGCCAGGAGGTGGCGTTCGTGGTGGCCGAGGACCACTACGCGGCCCGGGACGCGCTCGAGCTGATCGACGTGGAGTACGAGCCGCTGCCCGCGGTGGCCGACGCCCGCCGCGCGCTGGACCCGGACGCGCCGCTCGTCCGTGACGACATCAAGGACAGCAACCACATCTTCGACTGGGAGTCCGGCGACGCCGAACGTACCGACCAGGTCTTCCGCGACGCCGAGGTCACGGTCAGCCAGGACATGCTCTACCCGCGGGTGCACCCGGCGCCGCTGGAGACCTGCGGCATCGTGGCCGACTTCAACCAGGTCAGCGGCAAGCTGACGGTCTGGGCCACCAGCCAGGCCCCGCACGCGCACCGGACCCTGTACGCCATGGTGGCGGGCCTGCCCGAGCACAAGATCCGGGTGATCTCGCCGGACATCGGCGGCGGGTTCGGCAACAAGGTGCCGATCTACCCCGGCTACCTGTGCGCGATCACCGGCTCGATGATCACCGGCCGGCCGGTGAAGTGGATGGAGGACCGGTCCGAGAACCTGATGTCCACCTGCTTCGCCCGCGACTTCCACATGCGCGGCGAGCTGGCCGCCAGCCGGGACGGCACGATCAGGGCGGTGCGGGTCACGGTGCTCGCCGACCACGGCGCGTTCAACGGCGCGGCCCAGCCGACCAAGTATCCGGCCGGGTTCTTCGGCGTGTTCACCGGCTCCTACGACCTGGAGGCCGCTCACTGCCAGGTGACCGCGGTGTACACCAACAAGGCGCCGGGCGGGGTCGCGTACTCCTGCTCGTTCCGCATCACCGAGGCGGTCTACCTGGTCGAGCGGATGGTCGACGTGCTCGCCTACGAGCTGAACATCGACCCGGCCGAGCTGCGCATGCGCAACCTGCTGCGCCCCGAGCAGTTCCCGTATACCTGCCAGACGGGGTGGACCTACGACTCCGGCGATTACCCCCGTGCGTTGCGGCTGGCCATGGATATGGCGGGCTACGAGGACCTCAGGAAAGAACAGGAGGCCGAACGGGCCCGCGGTCACCTGGTCGGAATCGGTGTCAGCTTCTTCACCGAGGCCGTCGGGGCGGGTCCCCGCAAGCACATGGACATCCTGGGCATCGGCATGGCCGACGGGGTGGAACTGCGCGTCCACCCGACCGGGACCGCGGTGCTCCGGATCTCGGTGCAGACCCAGGGCCAGGGGCACGAGACCACGTTCGCGCAGATCGTCGCCGAGGAGCTCGGCCTGTCCCCGGACGACGTGGAGGTCGTGCACGGGGACACCGACCAGACCCCGTTCGGACTGGGTACCTACGGGTCCCGGTCCACGCCGGTGTCCGGGGCGGCCACCGCGATCGTGGCCAGGAAGGTGCGCGAGCGGGCCAGGATCGTGGCCGCCGCCATGCTCGAGGTCGACCCGCGTGACCTGGAGTGGGACCGCGGCCGCTGGTCGGTCAAGGGCGATCCGGACTCAGGCCCCACGATCGCCGAGATCGCCTGGGCCGCGCACTCCAACCTCGAGCTGCCCGACGGCATCGAGGGCCAGCTGGACGCGACCTGCGTCTACAACCCGCCCAACCTGACCTACCCGTTCGGCGCCTACATCTGCGTGGTCGACGTGGACCCGGGCACCGGCAAGGTCGACGTCCGCCGGTTCATCGCGGTGGACGACTGCGGGGTGCGGATCAACCCGATGATCGTCGAGGGTCAGGTGCACGGCGGGCTCGCCGACGGGATCGGGATGGCGCTGATGGAAAACATCGCCTTCGACGCCGACGGCAACTGCCTGGGCGGCTCGTTCATGGACTACCTGCTGCCGACCTCGCTGGAGTGCCCGTCCTGGGAGCTCGGCGCGACCGTCACCCCGTCGCCGCACCACCCCATCGGGGCCAAGGGGGTGGGCGAGTCCGCCACCGTCGGGTCGCCGCCGGCCGTGGTCAACGCGGTCATCGACGCGCTGCGGCCGTTCGGCGTGCGGCACGCCGACATGCCGCTGACCCCGGGCCAGGTGTGGCGGGCCATCCAGGGCCGCCCGTTCCGTACCGACCTGGCGATCAGTTAGTTCGCCCCGCAAAGATAAACTCGCACCTTGTGAGCACCATGACGCACGATCTGCACGACCGGTTCCCGAACGTCGGCGACCTGAACGCCGCCCTGGAGACGGTCGGCTACCTGGCCGGCGACCAGCTCGGCGCCGCGCTGTTCCTGGCGGTCCGGATGGGGCAGCCGATCCTGCTCGAGGGCGAGCCCGGGGTGGGCAAGACCGAGGCCGCCAAGGCCCTGGCCGCCGCGATCGACACCCCGCTGGTCCGGCTGCAGTGCTACGAGGGCATCACCTCCAACGAGGCGCTGTACGAGTGGAACTACCCGCGCCAGCTGCTCGCCATCAGGCTGGCCGAGGCGGCCGGCGAGCGGATCGAGGACAAGGACCTGTTCACCAGCGAGTACCTGCTGCCGCGGCCGCTGCTCACCGCGCTGCTGCACCCGGGTCCCCGCCCGGCCGTGCTGCTCATCGACGAGGTGGACCGGGCCGACGACGAGTTCGAGGCGTTCCTGTTCGAGCTGCTGGCCGAGGCCGCGGTCACCATCCCCGAGCTCGGCACCCAGCAGGCCGCGCTGCCCCCGGTCACCGTGCTCACCTCGAACCGGACCAGGGATCTGCACGACGCGCTCAAGCGCCGCTGCCTGTACCACTGGATCGCGTACCCGGACACCGCCCGGGTCGCGGAGATCGTCCGCCGCCGGGTGCCCGCGTCTGGTGAGCGGCTGTCCGGCCAGATCGCGACCGCGGTCGGCCGGCTGCGCAGCCTGGACCTGACCAAGCCGCCCGGCATCTCCGAGGCGATCAGCTGGGCCTTCGCGGTGAGCGTGTTCGGCGCCGCCGAGCTCGACGCGCCGGTCGCCGGGCAGACCCTTAGTACGGTCCTGAAATATCCGGAAGACGAAGAGAGCGTGCGCCGGGCTGGGCTGGCGTCGGTGGTCGGGCGCATTGACTGAAGCGGTCCTCGCCGAACCCGATGTGGCCGCGATGGCCACCGGGTTCGGCATCGCCCTGCACGACGCGGGGCTCCCGGTCGGGCCGGACCGCTGCGAGCGGCTGGCTCGCGCGGTGACGATCATGGGCGCCACCACAGTGGCCGAACTGCGCGCCTGCGCGCTGGCCACGATGGTGTCCGATCCCGGCCAGATGCCCACCTTCGACCGGGTGTTCGCCGCGGTGTTCGGCGGTCCGTCGCCGTTCCGCCACCTCAACCTGCCGAACGCGGCCCGCTCCTACGAGCGCCCCGACTCCGACGGCAGCCCCCAGCCCCAGGGCCGGTCCGAGGACGGCCCGGGCGACCTGCCGTCCGGCCTGCGCGTCTCGGACGCCGTCCCGGCCGCGGCGGACAGCGACGAGCCGCTGGTCGAGGGCCCGGCCGTGCACCGGGTCGCGTCGGCCACCGAGCGGCTCAGCGGCCGCGACTTCACCGAGCTGTCCCCGGCCGAACTCCGCCAGCTGGTCACGCTCATGCGTGAGATGGCGCTGGCCATCCCGCCCCGCCGGACCCGCAGGTTCCGCACCGCCCGCGACGGCAAGCGCCCGGATCTGCGCCGGACGCTGCGGCTGGCCCGGCGCACCGGCGGCGAGGCGATCAGGTTCGCCCGCCGGGCGCCGCGGGTCAAACCGCGCCGGCTGGTGGTGCTGTGCGACATCTCCGGCTCGATGGAGCCCTACGCCCGCGCCCTGCTCATGCTGCTCTACGTGCTGAACGCCGGCCAGCCGCGCAATGCACAGAACCGGCCCGAGGTGTTCAGCTTCGCCACCCGGCTGACCCGGCTGACGCCCGCGCTCGCCGCGGCCAGCCCGGACACGATGCTGGCCAAGGCGGGCGAGGCGGCCCCCGACTGGTCCGGCGGGACCAGGATCGGCGCCGCGGTCAAGGAGTTCAACGACCACTACGGCAGCCGCGGCATGGCCAGGGGCGCGGTCGTCCTGATCATCTCCGACGGCTGGGAGACCGGCGACCCGGCCCTGCTCGGCGCGCAGATGGCCCGGCTGTCCCGGGTGGCGCACCGGATCGTCTGGGCGAACCCGCGCACCCAGTCGCCCCGCTACCGTCCCGAGGTCGGCGGCATGGCCGCCGCCTGGCCCTACTGCGACGCCGTGGTCAGCGCGCACAACCTGGACTCGCTGGACGACCTGCTCTCTGCCCTCCGCGCTCGCTGAACTCTCCGGGCCCGCTGACCGCCGCGCGGAAACGGCGGCCAGCGGGCCCGGGGACGAGCCGGTGGTGCGCAAAGCGGGTGCGCGCCAGCGGCTAGCACTGTACTCCCGCTAGGCCACGTTCACGTGGATTGTGTGGTACCCGGTCGCGCCGTTCGGCGGGGCCTTGTGCTTGAGCTCGGTCTGGGTGTAGCCGCTCTTGTCGGTGGCCCGCACCTGCAGCACGTGCGTACCGGGGGTGGCGTCCCAGACGTAATACCACTGCCGCCAGGTGTCGATGGTGTCCTGGACCGGCAGCCTGGCCTGGTAGAAGACGCCGTCGATGCCCACCTCGACGGCCTCGATGCCGGTGTGCTGGGCCCAGGCCACCCCGGCGATCGTCACCTGCCCCGCGGCCAGGTTGCTGAGCCGTTTCGGCACGTCGATGCGGGATTCGGTCTTGATCGGCGCCCGCTGGGACCAGGCCGGCCTCTGCTTGACCCAGTAGGCGCTGAACGCGCCGAACGTGGTGAACTCCATGTCCACCACCCACTTGGTCGCGGACACGTATCCGTAGAGCCCAGGGACCACCACCCGCACCGGGTAGCCGTGCGCCTGCGGCAGCACCTGGCCGTTCATGGCCACCGCGAGCATCGCATGCCTGCCGTCCAGGACCGGGTCGGTGGCCACCCCGATGGTCATCCCGTGCACGTCGCGCATGACGATCTGGTCCGCGCCCCGGTGCACGCCGGCCTTGCGCAGGATGGGGGCCAGCAGCGTGCCCTGCCACCGGGCGTTGCCGACGTAGTTGCCACCCACCGACTCGGAGACGCAGGTCAGCGTGATGTCCCGGTCGATCATGGGCCGCCGGATCAGGTCGTCGTAGCTGAGGGTCAGCGGCCGGTCCACCATGCCGCGGATGCGCAGCTGCCAGTCGGCCGGGGAGACCTTGGGCAGCACCAGCGAGGTGTCGATCCGGTAGAACTCCTTGACCGGCGTGTAGAACGGGGACAGCCCGGCGATGTGGTCCAGCGTCTCGTCCGCCGGCAGCGGTGTCATCGGGTGGATCTTCAGCTGCGGGGGCGGCGCCGTGCTAGGGCTGGGGACGCTCGGGTCTATCGCGGTCGCCGGGGGCTTTGGCGCCGAGCGGAACTGCTTGCCGAGCAGCAGCTCGCCGCCGACCCCGGCGGCCGCCGCGCCCACCGCGGTAACCCCAGCCGCGCGGAGGAACTTGCGCCGGTCTACGCCGTTCGTCATCGTGTCCTCCTCCGGGTCCCGCCGCGCCGCGGCTGGAGCGGCCCTTCCATCAGCTGCGGTGCCGCCGCGCGGAACAGCCACATCGCCGCGGCCGCGCCGGCCAGGCCGCCGATGATCACGGGCGTCACGTCGGCCACGTGGCTGGCCGGCCTGGTGATCGTGACGAACGCGGCGAACAGGGTGAACGCCGCCACCCCGGCCACGCCGGGCGCGGCGCCGCGCCGGGCCAGCGTCCCGATCACGATGGCGACGACGGCGAAGGTGACGTACATGCCGAGCAGCAGCACGGTCCGGCCCTGCGCCCCGAACTGGTGCACCACGGCGTTGCGCAGCGCGGCCGGCGTCCGGTCGGCGAACACGGCGGCCATCGCGCCGACCGGCGAGATCGCCGACTTGAGCACCGCCGCGGCCAGGGTGGAGACGCCGAGCACGACGCCGGTGGCCAGGAGTTCGGTGACCGCGCCGACCGTCGGCCCGCGCCGCCACGCCTCCCGCCTGCGTGCCTGCTCGGCCCGCCAGCGTTCCGGGTAGACCCCCGCGTCCGGCGCGGTCAGCGTCGGGTCCTCCGTCAGCGTATCCCCAGGCTCGACATAGCTGCCCGGCCCCAGGTAAGCGCCACCCCCGTAGCCCCAGTCGTAGCCGTCCTGAGGCTCGGCGTAGCCGACGCTGCTTCTGGCGTAGCCGTCCCGCTGGTAGCCGTCCTGGCCGTATCCGTCCCGGCCGTCGAAATCATCTGCGGCCCCCGCGTAGCCGCCGTATCCGTTCCTCACCGCGGGATAGGCCGCCGTGGCCATGGCCTGCTGAGCGCCGGTCTGGTACGACGGCCATCCCTCGGGCGGGGTCGCCGCCGGCCAGCGCTCCTGGCGGGGCGGCATCCGGTGCGACGGGTCGTAACTCATATCCCTATTCACGGTCCTCAGGCCGGGTGCCGTTCGATGTTTGCCCGAGGGGTAACCAACCGGTAAGAAAGCACGCCGGGGCTCAGACCGGGAGTTCGCGGCCCACGGATTCGGGCTCCGTGACCATGGGCTCCGCGGTCACCGGCCTGGCGGCCAGGGCTGCACGCTTGGCCAGTTTGTTCCTGATCAGCCAGCCGGCCGCCACGACCACCAGCGGCACGGTGTAGGCGACGGCGTCCTGCAGCCGCGGCGGAATGTAATACCGGGCGCCCAGGGCCGGATAGGCCGCGTAGTACCCGCCCGCGGCGAACGCCAGCCATTCCGGCCGGCCGTCCAGGGCGACCAGCATGACCAGCAGCAGCGAGTACCACTGGTAGTGCGGCGTGGCCACCGCGAGGGCGGCCGCGGTCATCACGACCGCGCCCGACCAGGGCCGGTCGGGAGGCGAAAACTGGAGCACGGCGAAGGCGACCGCGGCCAGGATGAGCAGCGCCACCACCGTGGCCAGCGGCCCGATGATGAACAGGCCGATGATCCCGTACCTGGTCCCGGAGGTGTAGTTCTCCTGCTGCAGGTAGCCGGGCAGGAAACCGACCACCTTCGCGCCGACCCGCACCACGTGCGGGACGTACACCGCGATGAACGCGCCGCTGGCGGCGACCGCGACGGTGAACCAGCGGCGGCGCAGTAGCGCGGGCACGGCCAGCACCGGGGTTAGCTTGGTCGCGATGGCCAGGCCGAGCAGGATCCCGCCGAGGATGGTCCGGCGGGTGGTCCGGGCCGTGGCCAGCGCGAGGACCGCGGCGGCGGTGATCGCCACCGCGACCACGTCCACGTGCGCGCTGTTGCCCGCCTCCAGGACCACCGTCGGGCACCACGACCACAACGCGGCCATCCGCACGTCGCGCCCCAGCCGGCCCAGCCCGACCAGCAGCAGCACCGTGACGAGCACGGCGACCGCGGCCGCGGTGGCCTGGATGGGCAGGCTGGAGTCGTTGGCCGGATGCAGGTAGTAGACGCCGAGGAAGTACGCCTCGGCCACCGGCGGGTAGATGGTCGGCACGGTCGGCCGGTTGATCCTGGTGCAGCCCGCGGTGAGTTCGGCCCCGGGGTGGCTGCCGACGTAGCCGGGGGAGACGCAGTACTGCGCGCCGGGGTAGAAAAGGAACTCGTTCCGCAGCCCGGTGAGCTGGGTCGCGGTGGGCACGTACTGGTACGGATCGATGCCCGCGGCTTGCACCTGGCCGTCCCACATATAGCGGTAGAGATCGTTGCTGTAGGCGCGCGGTACGGACACCGCGACCGCCTGGAGGCCGATGCCGCCGAGCAGGATGAGCACCACCGCCGTCCGCCGCGGCACCTTCCGCAGCAGCCAGGCGGCGGTGAGGAAGGCCAGCCAGGCACCGATGATGAGCGGTAGCGGGCGGAGCTGCGCCGGGTCGAGGCTGGGCCGCACGACCAGCAGCAACAGCATCGCCGCCACCGAAAGGGCCAGGCCGATCGTTGCAACCCGCAGTTTTCCGTTCATAACAGCGCTATGGGCATTCGTTCGGCACATTCCTGGCAGCCCCCGACGGACGCGAACCACCGTCCGTCGACCGTCCAGATCTCCACCTCACCGAGACCGGCGTCGTTGGCCACGTCGGTGATGTGGTCGGCGCCCACATAGGCCCACGGGAACCAGGCGCTGGCCGAACCCCCGTGGCACAGCCGGACGTGCTCGCGCCGCAGCGGCGAGCCGGGCGGCTCGAGCTCGACGATGGCGCGGCCCTGCGGCGCGAGCAGTTCGGCGACCCGGCGGAGCAGGGCGGCCGGGTCGCCGCCGATCCCGATGTTCCCGTCCGCGAGCAGTACCGCGGTCCACCGGCCGGTGCCCGGCACCCGGTCGAACACGTTGCGCAGCATGACCAGCGCACCGGAGGACCTGGCCAGGTCGACCGCGTACGGGGTGATGTCGATGCCGAGGGCCGGGATGCCACGTTCGGCCAGTGCGACGGTCAGCCGGCCCGGTCCGGAGCCGATGTCGAGGGTCGGCCCCTCGCACCGGTCCAGGATCGACTTGTCGCCCGGGCTCTCATGCAGCCAGCCCTCAACAGGGAGCGGCCCGCGGCTTCCGTCGGCGTGCTCGACTTCCGGCCGCGCCCAGCCGGCTAGCGCGTGCTCGTAGAGTTCCCCGATCACGCGGATCTCCTCCTTGAAGGCATCCCCCAGTGTTAGCCCAGGCGCACGGCTGGTTCGGCGCCGAACCGGCCGGCCTTACACAATCGTCACTGTGCTTACGGACCGGTGACGCTTTTGACCGGTTTGCTGGTGTGACCGGCTGTTTACGACCTACCGTGGAGGCGTAATCACTGACTAATTACGAGGAACGGGAATCCTTTGGTAAGCAACCCCGATCCGCCGGGACGGATTGTCGTTGTCGACGACGATCCCACCGTGGCGGACGTCGTCGGGCGTTACCTCGTGCGGGACGGGCACACGGTCGAGTGCGTGCACGACGGCTACGAGGCGCTGCGCCGGGTGGCCGAGGAGCCACCCGACCTCGTCGTCCTTGACCTCATGCTGCCCGGCATGGACGGCCTCGAGGTGTGCCGCAGGCTGCGGGCCAAGTGGCCGATTCCGGTGGTCATGCTGACCGCCCTCGGCGACGAGACCGATCGCCTGGTCGGCTTCGAGACCGGCGCGGACGACTACGTCACCAAGCCCTTCAGCCCGCGTGAGCTGGCGCTGCGGGTGCGTTCGGTCCTGCGCAGGTCGCGCGGCGCCGGCCTGCCCGACAAGCTCGACCGCGGCGCTATGACCGACGGCAACCTGGTCGTCGACCTTTCCGCGCACGAGGTCAGGACCGACGGCAAGCTGATCCAGCTGACCTCGCGCGAGTACGACCTGCTGGTTTTCCTGATGCGGAATCCGCGTAAGGCGTTCACCCGGGATCAGTTGCTGACCGAGGTGTGGAGCTGGACGTTCGGCGACACCTCGACCGTCACCGTGCACGTCCGGCGGCTGCGCGAGAAGCTCGAGCCCGACCCGACCATGCCCCGGCGCATCGTGACCGTGTGGGGCGTCGGCTACCGGTACGAACCGGAGGCAGCGTGAGACCGCTAGCTGACGGAATGTTCGTCTTGCCGGCCGGTATCGAATGGGCCGACCTGGCCTGGATCGCCGAGCGCGTCGCGATCATCGCGGCCGTCTTCGCCATCATCGGCATCCTGCTGCTGCGCAGGCTGGCGGGCCGCTCGATCGGCTTCATGGTGGCCATCACGGTCCTGGTGTGCTCGCTCACCTCGATGGCCGGGATCGGCGTCATCGCCGTCCGGATGGTAGGCACCCCCTCCGAACGCAACGACATGCTCGATCTGATGGCCGTGGCCGGCCTGGGCGGGCTCGCCGTGGCGGTGTTCGTCGGGCGGCGGCTCACCAAGGCCAGCCGGGCGCTGTCCTCGGCGGTACAAGGCGTCGGCGATACCGGCGTCTATGTGGCGCCCAAGCTGACCCTGCCCGCCGAACTCAGCGACCTGTCCGCCGAGCTCACCGCCACGCACGAGCGCCTGACCCAGGCCCGGTCCAGGGAGCGGGCGCTCGAGGCCAGCCGGCGCGAGCTCGTCGCCTGGGTCAGCCACGACCTGCGCACCCCGCTGGCCGGCCTGCGGGCCATGGCTGAGGCGCTGGAAGACCAGGTGGTGGTCGACCCGCGCGAGGTGAATCAGTACCACTCGCAGATCCGCCGTGAGGTGGACCGGCTCACCGTGATGATCGACGACCTGTTCGAGCTGTCCCGCATCCACGCGGGCGCGCTGCGGCTGACCAAGCGGATGGTCGGGCTGGAGGACCTGGTCGCGGAGGTCGTGGCCAGTACCGATCCGGTGGCGCGGGCCAAGGGCGTTCGGCTTACCGGGGCCGCGGTGCGCGGCATGCCGGTCTACGTCGACGCGGCCGAGATGGGCCGGGCCCTGCGCAACCTGGTCACGAACGCGATCCGGCACACCCCGCCCGACGGCGACGTGGAAGTGCTGGCCGAGGTGCAGAGCGGGATGGCCTGCGTGAGCGTGTCCGATGCCTGCGGCGGCATCCCGCCCGGGGACCTGCCCCGTGTGTTCGACGTGGCGTTCCGCGGCGAGTCGGCCCGCACCCCCGGGCCGCAGGAAGGCGCCGGCCTGGGCCTGTCTATCGCGCGCGGCATCGTCGAGGCGCACTCCGGCCAGATCGCCGTGCGCAATGCCGGTCTCGGCTGTCAGTTCCTGATCAGGCTGCCGCTGGCCCGCGGGGGCGTCCCCGCCCTCAACCGCACCGTCCCCCGCCGCCGTGTCGGCGCCCACACCGGCCCCATCCCGGGCATCCACACCGGCCCCATGGCCGCCGCCCCCGGCAGCCCCGCCCACGCAGGCCCCGCCCCGGCCGGCCCGGCTTCCGCAGGCCCCGCCCACACCGGCCCCACCCCTTCGATCCCTTCGACCCCTTCGATCCCCACCCGCTGACCCGCTCGGCTCTCACATCACCCGCTGACCGAGGGCAAGACCGCCCGCCAGCGGTTCCGCGCCGCCGCAGCCGGACCGCCGACTAGAGCGTGTTCAGGCCGAACGGGCTGGCAGTCTGCCCGTCTGCCACAAGCGTGCGCGGCATCATCGAGCCCGGCCCCTGGCGCGATGCGAACCACGGCAATGTCACATCGTGGTGGTCGGGACCACTACAGAGTCACATTGCCGTGGTTCGGCGCTGTGGACCCCCGATGCTGCTGTGAAAAACGAGGCCCGTGGGGTTACTCAGGAACCCCTAGACCCGGGCCAGGGCGGGCTCCCGCAACGGGGCGTAAGCGAACTCGGCCAGGCCGGCCGCGAACCTCGTCTGCGCCCGGAAGCCGAGGTCCCGCGCCGCGCCCTCGGGCGAGGCCACGATGTGCCTGACGTCGCCGAGCCGGTACTCCCCGGTCACCACGGGCTCGATGCCGCCGAACGCGCCAGCCAGCGCCGAAGCCATCTCGCCCACCGTGTGCGGCTCCCCGCTGGCCACGTTGTAGCAGCGCAACGACCCGCCAGCCGAGCCCCCACCGCCAGCCCCACCGCGAGCAACCGCCGACAGGGCCAGCAGGTTGGCCTGGGCCACGTCGCGGACGTGGATGAAGTCGCGACGCTGGCCGCCGTCCTCGAACACCCGTGGCGGAACGCCGTTCTCCAGGCAGGAGCGGAAGATCGCGGCCACGCCCGAGTAGGGGGTGTCGCGGGGCATCCGCGGGCCGTACACGTTGTGGTAGCGCAGCCCGATCGCGACGCCGCCGGTCAGCCGCGCCCAGCTCGCCGCCAGGTGCTCCTGGGCCACCTTGCTCGCCGCGTAGGCGTTACGCGGATCCAGCGGCGCGTCCTCGCCGACCGTCGAGGTACCAAGCGACGACCCGCACACGGGGCAACGCGGCTCGAAAAGCCCCGCGGCCAGGTCGCCCGGGTCCCGGGGCAGGGGCCGCACCCGGCCATGCACCGCGCAGTCGTAGGCGCCCTCGCCGTACACGACCATCGAGGAGGCGAAGACCAGCCCCCCGATGCCGTGCCGGCCCATCGCCTCGAGCAGTACCGCGGTGCCGGTGACGTTGACGTCGGAGTAAAGGGGCAGGTCGGACAGGTCCACGCCGAGCCCGACCATGGCGGCCTGATGGCACACCACGTCCACCCCGGTCAGGGCCTCGTCCACCGCCGCCGGGTCCCGCACGTCGCCTTCGACGAGATCACACGCAACGTGCGAAGGCCGGCCGTTGTGCACGGCGGGGGTGAGCGAGTCCAGGCCGCGGACCTCGTGGCCCGCCTCCCGCACCATCGAAGCGATATGCGACCCGATGAAGCCGGCCGCACCCGTCACTAGTACGCGCATGACTGAAGCCAACCACCCCGCCGGACCGGGACCGGCGCCCGCACCATACCGTCATACCTTCGTAAGGCCCGAACAGCCCCTTTTCGCGCTCATCGGGAAAGCCCCGGAAGTACTGTCAGTCGCCATGGAAATCGATGTCGTCCTGCCGTGCCTCAACGAGGCAGCCGCTCTGCCCTGGGTGCTGTCCCGGATGCCGAACGGATTCCGGCCCATCGTCGCGGACAACGGTTCCACGGACGATTCGGCCGCCATCGCCGCGGCGCACGGGGCGCGCGTAGTGCACGTCCCGCAGCGCGGCTTCGGGGCCGCGTGCCACGCCGGGCTGCTCGCGGCGAGCAGCGACATCGTCTGCGTCATGGACGCTGACGCCTCCTTCGACCCCGGTGACCTGCCCCTGGTGGCGGACCCGGTAATAACGAACGCGGCCGACCTGATGCTGGGCCGGCGAACTTTGCCGGGCAAGGGCGCCAAAGGGACCTGGCCGCTGCACGCCCGGATCGGCAACCGGGTGCTGGCCGCCGAACTGCGCCGCCGCGTCGGCGTCCCGGTGCGGGACCTCGGCCCGATGCGCGCCGCCCGGCGCGAGGATCTGCTCGCCCTGAACCTCACCGACCGGCGTTTCGGCTATCCGCTGGAGATGGTGGTGCGCGCCGCCGAGGCCGGCTGGCGGATCACCGAGACGGCGGTGCCGTACCACCCGCGGGCAGGCAAGTCGAAGGTCACCGGCACCGTCCGCGGCACGGTACGGACCATCACCGACATGCGCCGGGTGCTCGCCTCGATCACGACGGCACCAGCGACGGCACCAGCGACGGCACCAGCGACGGCACCAGCGATGGTCCCAGCGACGGCACCAGGCACGGCAGCGGCCCAGGCCCCGGCGTCCGCACTCACCGCGCAGGTCACCTCGTGACCGCCGACGTCTACACCGGCAAGCACCGCCGCGAAGGCGCCCTAGGCACCATAAAAACCTCAGGCATACCGGCTAAGGGCAAGCCCGCCTGGAGCAAGGCGGGTCGCCTGCTGGCGGCCCAGATCGTGGTGATCGCCAAGGAGCCCTACCCGGGCCGGGTGAAGACCAGGCTTACGCCGCCGTTCACGCCAGTGCAGGCGGCCGAACTAGCCGCGGCCTCCCTGTCCGACACCCTGGCTGCGGTCGCGGAGACCACGGTCGCGCGCCGGGTGGTCGCCCTGGAGGGGACGCCGGGCCGCTGGCTGCCCCCGGGGTTCGACGTGATCGGGCAGCGCGGCGCGGGCCTGGATGAGCGGATCGCCTGGGCGCTCGCCGACGCACGGGTCACGCTGCCGCTGCCCGTGGTGCTGATCGGCATGGACACGCCGCAGGTGACACC
>WNFY01005520.1_pt1 | contig 15470 bp, 17 predicted proteins | sample 5400091 | NCBI WGS metagenome assembly WNFY01 (sample SAMN13153364, study PRJNA577476) | soil metagenome | isolation source: 60 cm soil or saprolite under grassland replicate 1 | place: USA:California | collected 2016-06-15 | reverse complement strand
AACGAGGAGGGCTCGCTCTGCCTCTCGACGGGCAACAAGAGCGAGCTCGCGGTGGGCTACTGCACGCTCTACGGCGACATGGCGGGCGGGCTCGCGGTCATCGGCGACGTGCCGAAGACGCTCGTCTACCGCGTGGCGCGCGCCGCCAACGCTCGCGCCGGGAGGGAGCTCGTCCCGGAGCGCACGTTCACGAAACCGCCCTCGGCGGAGCTGAGGCCCGACCAGACCGACCAGGACACCCTGCCGCCCTACGAGGAGCTCGACGACATCCTGGCGGCGTACATCGAGGATCGGCTCCCCTTCGAGGCCATCGTCGCGCGCGGCCACGCGCCGGAGATGGTGCGCCGCGTCCTGCGGATGGTCATCGCGAGCGAGTACAAGCGGCGCCAGGCGGCACCCGTCCTGAAGGTCACCGCCAAGGCGTTCGGCGAGGGGCGGCGGCTCCCCATCGCGCACGGCTACCGCTACTGACGGCATGGGAAACAAAGAGGACGACAAGGCGCGGCGGCGCCGGGCGAGCGGGGTCATCTCCCGGGAGTACCGCTTCGACGGGTACGCGCCGGGCACGCTCCGCCTCGACGAGGTGGATCTCTCGGCCACCGTCGACCGCGCGACCTACGAGAAGCGGCTCCTCGCGCTGCAGCGCGAGGTGTACCAGCTCCAGATCCGGAACTACCTCGAGGGCGGACGCGCCGTCGTCCTCTTCGAGGGGTGGGACGCGGCGGGCAAGGGCGGGGCGATCAAGCGGCTCACGGCGCTCATGGACCCGCGCGGCTTCAAGGTGTGGCCCATCGCGGCGCCGCGCGACGCCGAGCAGCGCAACCACTACCTGTGGCGTTTCTGGTACCGCCTCCCGGAGAAGGGGGAGGTCGCCGTCTTCGACCGGAGCTGGTACGGGCGCGTCCTCGTCGAGCGCGTGGAGGGCTTCGCGAAGGACCGCGAGTGGAAGCGCGCCTACGGCGAGATCAACGTGTTCGAGAAGATGCTCACCGACGACGGCGTCCGGTTGGCCAAGTTCTTCCTCCACATCGATCGCAAGACGCAGCTCTCGAGGTTCGAGGATCGCGAGACCGACCCGCTGAAGCGCTACAAGCTCTCGCCCGAGGACTGGCGGAACAGCAAGAAGCGAACCGACTACTCGGAGGCGATCCAGGACATGCTGGATGAGACCCATCGACCCGACGCGCCCTGGACGCTCGTCTCCGCCAACGACAAGAAGCACGCCCGCCTCGTCGTCCTCGACACCTGCGCCCGCCTCCTCCGCCCATGACCATCGCCCTCGCGCTGCGCTTCTTCCACATCCTGGCCGCCGCCCTCTGGATGGGCTCGGTCCTCTTCTGGCCGGGCGCGCTCCGCCGCGCCCTGGCCCTGGGCGCCCAGCACGCGCCGCCCGCCCTCGCCCAGGCGCGGGTCGGCCTCGGGCTCGACCTCGGCGCCGGGCTCGCGACGCTCGTGACCGGGCTCGTCTACGCGTCGCCCGTCGGCATCGTCCCCGTGCCGCCCCTCGTCTTCGTGGGCCTCGCGCTGGCGCTCGTCCGGCTCGCCCTGCTCTTCGCGATCGCGCGGCCCGCGCTCCGGCGCGCGGGCGCCGCCGTGGCCGCCGGCGACCTCGACGGCGCGCGCGCCGCCGCGAAGCGCTTCGCTCCGTACGCGGGGAGCGCGCACCTCCTGTGGCTCCTCGCGCTCGTGACGATGGTCTTCGCGCCGTGACGGGGTGGGTGCGCCGCGCCCGGCGCCCCTTCGCTGTCGCACACGCACGCACAACCGGTGACGGCCCCGGGTGGGCCAACTGACCCCGATCAGGGACCGCGATCCACTCTGCGTGCAGGATGTCCCTCGTTGATGAGACGGGGGGTCTCATGGACTGTCCGAAGCTTTGCGATTGTCCCTTGGTCGCGGCTCACGCGCTCGACGCCGCGGGGACGTACCTCGCGAGCCGCTACTGCCAGGGTGATTACCACGAGTGCATGCGGCGCCAGCGCTTGCACGCCGCGCTCGAGCGCCAGGCGCGCGCCGCCGAGGCCGTCCGAGCGACGCGCCCGGACTGATCAGATCCAGCGCAGGGCCGCGGCGACGAAGAGCCACACGGGCGCGCCGGCGAGCAGGAGCAGGATCCAGGCGATGTCGTAGAGGCGCCGGCGGCGCGGGTCACGCGCGCGGCGGGCGAGCAGGTGGACGAGGCCGGCGGCGGCTCCGATGAGGAGCAGCGGCAGGTAGAGGCGCAGCGCGTCCGCGACGTGGCTGCGCGCCATCAGACTCGCCTTTCGTCGTCTGTCATGCTCGCCCAGCGATTCATAGGCGAGTCTGAGGGATTTCCGGGCTTGCGATGCTTCGCGTCGCAAGCCCTCGAACTGGGGGGAGCGAGGGCCGCTCCCCCCAGACCCCCCACCCGGAACCCCGAAAGAAAGAGCGAGGCACGAATCACACCTGCATCACTTCCTTCTCCTTGGCGGCGACCATCTCGTCGATCTTCTTCACGCCGTCGTCCGTCTCCTTCTGCACCTTCTCCATCGCCTTCTTGGCCTCGTCGGCCGAGACGTCGCCGTCCTTCTCCGCCTGCTCGAGCAGCTCCTTCGCGTCGCGGCGCTCGTTGCGCACGGCGAGCTTCTGCTCCTCGCCCTTGTGCTTCACCTGCTTCACGATCTCCTTGCGTCGCTCCTCGGTCAGCGCCGGGACGGGGACGCGGACGAGGTCCTTGTCGGACATCGGGTTCAGCCCGATGTTCGCCTCGCGGATCGCCTTCTCGATGGCGGGGATGAGGCTCTTCTCCCACGGCTTCACCGTGATGAGCCGCGCGTCGGCCACCGCCAGCGTCGCCACGTTGTTGAGCGGCGTGGCCGTGCCGTAGTAGTCGACCTTGACGCTGTCGAGCAGGTGGAGCGAGGCGCGCCCGGTGCGCACGCTCATGAGCTCCTGGCGGAAGTGGTCGAGCGTCTTGTGGATGCGGGCGTGCTGGTCCTTGAGGATGTCGTCGGCCACGCTCATGCGAACCTCCTTGGCTCACCCCGCGGCGCGGGTGTGGGCCTTGCCGACCGTCGTGCCGATGTCCTCGCCCGTGACGACCCGGCGGATGTTGCCGCGGTGCGTGAGGTCGAACACCACGATCGGGAGATCGTTGTCCATGCAGAGGCTGATGGCGGTCGAGTCCATCACCTTCAAGTTCTTCTTGAGCACGTCGATGTACGAGAGCGTGCGGAACTTCGTCGCGGCCGCGTTCTTCTTGGGGTCGTCGGTGTAGACGCCGTCGACCTTGGTCGCCTTGAGCAGCACGTCCGCGTGGATCTCCATCGCGCGCAGCGAGGCGGCGGTGTCGGTCGTGAAGTACGGGTTGCCGGTGCCCGCGGCGAAGATGACGACGCGGCCCTTCTCGAGGTGCCGGATGGCGCGCCGCCGGATGTACGGCTCGGCCACCTGGTGCATCTCGATGGCGGATTGGATCCGCGTCTGCACGCCCATCTTCTCGAAGGCGTCCTGCAGCGCCATGGAGTTGATGACGGTCGCGAGCATGCCCATGTAGTCGGCGCTCGAGCGGTCCATCCCCTCCGTCGCGCCGGAGACGCCGCGGAAGATGTTGCCGCCGCCGATCGTGAGCGCCACCTCGACGCCCAGCTCGACGACGTCCTTCACGTCCTGTGCGATGGCGGTGAGCGTCTTCGGCGAGATGCCGTACTTCCCGTCGCCCATCAGCGCCTCCCCCGACAGCTTGAGGAGGATGCGCTTGTACCGGGCCCTCTGCTTGTCGGGTCGCTCGCTGGACATGATCGGCGCGTTCTACCTCAGCGCGCCTGACCGTTCAAGGCGCGCCGGACGAGCGATCTTACACGAACGGCGCGCGTTTGCACCGCGAGGGCGTCACTCGTGCGGCGTCTCGGGCGCGCACGGCGCGGCCCCTGCGCTCCCGCCGCGGCGACGGCGACGGCGACCGCCACGATGACGCCGGCGCCGTCTCCCCTCGCCGTCCGAGTCTGGCGCCCCGGCGGCCACGTCCGTCCCGGGCTCCGCCGCCCGCGCGCCGGGGCCCCGCCGGCCGTCGCGCTCGACCGCGTCCTCGCCGTCGTGCCCCCGCTCGTGGTGGGGCGGTTCCGCCGCCCGCCAGCGCTCGAGGAGATCCGTCCCCTCCCCGGTGGCCGCCACCGTGATCTCGAGGAGCTGCAGCGCGTCCGTGAAGTAGGCCTGCGAGGTGATGCCGCGCTTGCGCCGCCGCTGGCCGCGGAAGGTGCGCTGCGAGCTGAGCGCGAGGCGCGTCCGCTCCGCGATGCGCCGCGGGAGGCGCGCCGTCGCGACGAGCTCCGCGAGGAACGCGTCGCGCTCGTCCGACTGCCCACCGGTCTCGCCGGCCGGGAGGTGCAGGAGGAGCGCGCCGAGGAGCACGGCCTCGCTCGGATCGCCCCCGTCCCGGACGAGCGCGTCGAGCGCCTGCAGGTGAGCGAGGAAGCGCCGCCGGCCGTCGTCGGGGGCGCGATCGTAGAAGGTGGCGAGCGCGGGCAGGAGGACCGGGAGGGCGCCCGACGTGCGGAGGAGCTCGAAGGCGCGCGTGGAGGCCCCGCAGCGCAGGATCTTGAACGTCTCCTCGAGGAGGCGCGGCGGCGCGCAGCGCGCCAGCTCGGGCCCGTGGCGGCGCATCGCGGCGAAGGTCTCGGGCTCGATCGTGAAGCCGAGGCGGGAGGCGAAGCGGATGGCGCGCAGCGCGCGGACCGGGTCCTCCTGCATGCGGATCTCGGGATCGCCGATGGTCGCGATCCGGCGCGCCTCCAGGTCGGCGCGGCCGTCCACGTAGTCGATCACCTCGCCCGCGAAGACGTCGTAGAAGAGCCCGTTCACGGTGAAGTCGCGGCGGCGCGCGTCCTCCTCGGCGGTGCCGAACACGTTGTCGCGCGTGATGAGGAGGTCCGCGTCGTCGGCCGCGATGTCGCCCGCCACGTCGGTCGGGTTCTTCCGGAAGGTCGCGACCTCGATCACCTTCCCGCCGCGGAAGTAGACGTGCGCGAGCCGGAAGCGGCGGCCGATGAGGCGGCAGTTCCGGAAGGTCGCGCGCACCTCGCCCGGGTGAGCGCTCGTCGCGACGTCGAAGTCCTTCGGCGTCTTGCCGAGGAGCAGGTCGCGCACGCAGCCGCCGACGAAGTAGGCCTGGTGGCCCACGTGGCGCAGGCGCGCGATCACGCGGACGGCGTCGGCGTCGAGGCGCTCCTCCGGGATCTCCGGCGGGTGCGAGGGTGAGGGCGGGGGAGCGTCGAGCACGAACGGGCCCGCGGGCGCGCGGTGCTCGTCGTCGCGGCGCGAGCCGCGGTGCGTCTCGTCGCGGCGGCCGTGCGCCCGCCCGCGCTGATGCCCGCCGCGACCCTGCTCGCGCCGGGGATGTGGGTCGGCGCCGGCGGCGGGAGCCGCCTCGGCTGCATCGGAGTCCTGCTGGGGGGCGCCTTCGGCGTGGAGTGCGTTGGAGCGATGTGGATCGTTCATTCGTTCTTGCGGGAGCGGGGGGCGAAGGGCGGGCGGTTGATTCCGCCGCGGGCCTTCGCACCGGCACCGTCGGGCCATGATCTCCGGATGGGGTTCTATCCCCGGTTGCCGCCTGAGTCAACGCGGCGTCCGATGCGAACGAGCGCAGGGGACGAGGGCCGGCGCCCTCCGTGCACGCCGCTCGTCATGCGCCGTGGACCGGGCCGGCGGCGGTCACGGGGCTGTCACTCATTGCTGTCACTCATGGACTGGCTCCTTCGCCGCGAACAGCTCCTGCTGCACGGGCTCGAGCCCGAGCGCCTCCCGGATGGGCGCGAAGCTGCGGCGGTGGAGCACGCACGGACCGCACCGCTCGATGGCCGCGAAGTGCTCCGCTGTCGGGTACCCCTTGTGGCGCACGAACCCGTACTCGGGGTACTGGCGATCGAGGTCCGTCATCATGGCGTCGCGCGCCGTCTTCGCGATGATGCTGGCGGCGGCGATGGTGAGGCTGAGCGCGTCGCCGTGGATGATGCCCTGCTGCGCGATCTTCACCTCGGGCAGGCGACGCGCGTCGATGAGGAGGTGCTCGGGGCAGGTGGAGAGGCCCTCCACGGCACGGCGCATCGCGAGGAGCCCCGCGCGGTAGATGTTGATGGCGTCGATCTCCTCGACCGTCGTCACCCCGACCGCGAAGCAGAGCGCCGAGCCCTTGATCTCGACGGCGAGGCGCTCGCGCTCGGCGGCGTCGATCTGCTTCGAGTCGTCGATGCCGCGCGGCCGGAAATCGCGCGGGAGGATCACGGCCGCCGCGACGACCGGGCCGGCGAGCGGCGCCATGCCCGCCTCGTCCACGCCTGCGATCAGGGTGACGCCCTTCTCCCAGAGCGCGCACTCGTACCGGAGGAGTTGCCGGAGACGTTGCCCCTCGGCGCGGTTCTCGTGGCGCCGGCGCAGGATGGCCTCGTGGACCGCGCGCGCGCCGGCCCGTCCGTCGTGGCAGAGCGCCTCCTGGCACTCGGCCGAGAGGGCCCTCCCCCGCTCGACGAACCGCTCGCGCAGCTCGGCGACGCTCATGCGGGCGATGTCCTCGGGGCCCATCCGGCGGCATCATGTCACCGGCGCGTCGCCCGGGGCAATCGACTCTCTGGCGCGCGGCCCTAGTCGTGCGTTCGCGGCTGACCCTGCGCGCCTGCCTCGATCTCGACGCGCAGGATCTCGCCGTTCCACCGCAGCAGCCGGACGCGCATCCCCTCGCGAATGGGCCCGCCCTCGACGACGGTGCGGTGGAAGCCGCACCCCTCGGCGACGAGCGGGTAGCGCACGGTCTCGCCGTCGAGGGAGAAGCTCTCGGACGCCGGCCGCTGCCACACCGTCGTGAGCGGGTGGAAGTCGCGGACGACGCCCTCCACCACGCGCCCCTCGCCGCGCCGCGCCGCCTCGACGCACGCCTCGTGCTCCCGCCGGTGCCGGACGGTGCGCGAGACGAAGAAGAGGGCGAGCGCGACGGCGACGCCCAGGATCACGGCGCCGGCGGTCATCCCGCTCCGGCGGCGAACCGCGAACGTCCCCGCCGTCCCGAGCGCGACGATGGCGAGCGCGGCGAGCCCCTCGCCGGCGTTCCCCCACCGGAACGGCTCGGAAGCCACGTCGAACACGGTCACCCAGCCGTTCACCGCTGACACCTCGGACAGAAGAAGGTCGAGCGCTGTCCCTGCACGATCCGCCTGATCGCCTCGCGCCGGCAGCGCGGGCACCTCTCGCCCTCGCGCGCGTAGACGAGGAACGGGTTCTCGGTCCCGGGCTCCTCGACGTACGCGATCTCGGGCCCCTCCTCGCGCGCGATGGTCTCGTTCACCGAGGCGAGCACGGCGCCCGCGAGGCGCTTCACCTCGGCGCGCGACAGGGCGCTCGCCTTCCGCCGCGGGTCGATGCGCGCGCGGAAGAGCGCCTCGCTCGCGAGGATGTTCCCGACGCCCGGGAGGAGCGCCTGGTCGAGCATCGCCACCTTCACCGCGATCTTCCGGCGCGCGAAGGCGGCGGCGAGCTGCGCGACGTCGATGCCGTGGTCGAGGGGGTCGGGCCCGAGCGCCGCCACTTCCGGCACCTCCTCGAAGCGGGCGCCGGGCACGAGGCGCAGCCGCCCGAACAGGCGAGGGTCGCGGTAGTGCAGCGTGGCGCCGTCGTCGAGGTGCAGGCGCGCTCGCGAGTGGCTCGGCGCCGCCTCGCCGACGCGCCGCCGCAGCCACTTGCCGGTCATGCCGAGGTGCGAGATGAGCCCGAGCGGACCGGCGTCTCCGGCAGCGTCGAGCCGCACCAGGATGTGCTTGCCCACGCGGCGCACCTCGTCCACGCGGCGTCCGGTGAGCGCCGCGGCGAACGCCTTCGGCCGCGCGGGCCGGAAGATGCGCTTCGCCTGCTGCTCCGCCTCCGCCCGCTCCACCCTTCGGCCGAGCGTCCACGCGCGCAGGTTGCGCGCCGCGATCTCGACCTCGGGCAGCTCCGGCATGGTGCGAAAGGTATCATCCCGCCGCCCCTGCGCGGAACGGCTCTCGCGTCAGGGACGGGCCGTCGCGGTGGCGGCTGAGCGGGCACCGCCGCCGCCCGCCTCACGGCCGAACAGCGCCGCGTCGACCTGCTCCATCCAGCCGCGGTTGTGACCCGTGATGTCGTCGAGCCGCGTCGCGTAGGCGACGTCCGGCAGGACGGGCCGATTCTCGAACGTCAGACCGTTGAAGAATTCATCACTCGACGGATCGGGGCGGTGCTCGCCCGCGACCGGCAGCACGCGCTGCACGCCCATGGCGGCGTTCGGGATCGAGAGCGAGAGGATGCCCTCCGGGTCCGACCAGCGTACCGCGAGGTTGCGCGCCTCCTGCTGGCTTCCGCCGGCGCCCTCCGTCGGGCTCCCGACGAGGAGGGCGCGGCGCGAGCTGCGCAGCAGCCCGGCGAGCCTGTCGCAGGCGCTCATGCACGTCGGCGCGACGAGCGCGATCACCCGCCCCTCGTATCCGCCGACCGCTTCGCTCGCGCGGAGCGGCTGCTCCAGGAAGGCGGGGGTGAACTCCTGCTGCGCCTTGCGCGCGGCGCCGATGGCGTCCGCGATGTGCCGCGGCTCGAACGCGTCGTCGCCGCTCCGCGCCGGGACGCCACCGACCATCGGCGCGCGCTGCTGGTAGATGAGCTGGTTGAGCGTGTTCGCGCGCAGGAGGAGGGCGCCGCCCGGATACGACTTCTGGCGCTCGCCCAGGAGCGCGAGGAGCGCGCTCGAGTGGCCGATGTACCCGCCCTCGTTCTGGCGGAGGTCGAGCACGAGGTCGAGCTCCTTCTCCTTGCACTCCTTCACGAAGCCCTCGACGGCGGCCGCGAAGGGCTGGCGGCCGTCGCGCGTGGCGAGGCTCTCGGTGTGGAAGGTGAGGATCTGGAGGTAGCAGAAGGCGCGGTCGCGGCGGCGCACGACCTCACCGAGCCGCACCGCCGGGCGATCCTGGTCGTCGAGGTACTCGCGCAGCCCCGCCGCGTCGCGCGGCGGCAGGATCGTCTCCGTGCGGAGGGAGCCCTGCGCGGAGCCGGCGTCGCGGTCCCAGGTGTCCTTGCCCTGGTCGTAGCGCCAGGTGAGGAGGTCGGTCGTGGCGAGGCCGGTCCGCCGCACGTAGGCCTGCGTCATCACGTGCCCCTCGGCGTCGGGCGAGATCCACCACGGCAGCTCGACCGCGCGCCGCGCGCCGTTCACCGAGACGGTCAGCGACGCGGCGCGGCGCGAGGGGAACGCGAAGTCGCGCCGCGTGAGCGCGTCCACCGCGCGCTCGAGCCGCGCCGCCTCGGAGCTCCCCGGGACGTACTGCGCGAGCTCCCGGAGCCGGTCCTCCGCGGCACGGCCGTCGATCTCGACGACCTCGTTCCCGACGGCGAGGATCTCCTCGAGGTCGGGCACCCCGGAGACGGTCTTGAGATAGGAGACCAGCTTCTTCTCGCGGTTCGCGATGTGGACCCGGCCGCCCACGAGGCGGAGCCCGATCCCGAGCGCCACCTGCGGCAGCCGCGCCGGCGCGCCCAGGATGAGGTGACCGTCCGCGAAGGCCGCCGTGCACCGCCGCATGCGGTCGTAGAACCGCAGCGGGTCGTCCTCGCGCGAGAGCGCGCGCTCCTCCTCGACGCATGCGTCGAGGTGCCGGCGCGAGTCGAAGCGCTCGCCGCCGGTCGCGGGCAGCATGCGCCCCTTCACCGGGAAGAAGACGTACCGCTTCTCGATGGCGTCCTTCACCTCGCACGCGAGGTGCACGCGCTGGCGGCGCGAGCAGAGCGGCTGGTCCCCGCAGGCAGCGTCGTCGGCGAGCGCCGCGATCCGATCGCAGGGATCGGCGCGGGGCGACTCGGACGCGGCGGCCCCCGGGGCCGGGGCCACGGCGAGGAGGGCGGGTAGGAGGAGGGCGGCGGACAGGAGCATGGGTAGGGAACAGTGCGAGCGAGCACCACCTCGGTGAGACGCTCAGCGCAGGCACTCTAGCTGGGCAGCTTCGCGAGAGCAGCAGACGCTCGGGCGAGCGCGCTCTGGGCCGCACGTTGTTCATGAGGAATGTCGGTGGGTTGCGTCCCGAGCCCGAGCCCGAGTCCGAGCCCGAGCCCGAGCCCGAAAGGAAGTCCCGGGCGCGGGCGCGGGCGCAGGCGCGGGCGCGGGCTCGTTCACGGGACCGGCAGCGGCAAAAGGTCAGCGCGCCCGCTGGAAGGCGGCCAGGAAGAAGCCGTCGGTGCCATGGCGGTGCGGCAGGAGCTGGAGCGTCGCGCCGTCGGCACCGAGCGAGCGGGCGAGCGGCTCGCCTAGCGCCGCGGCGAGCGGGAGCGGCTCGAACCCTGGCGCCTCGCGGACGAGGTGCTCCGCCACCTCGGCGTTCTCGGCGCGACCGATGGCGCAGGTCGCGTAGACGAGCCGCCCGCCGGGCTTGACGAGCTTCGCGAAGCGCAGGACGAGCTCCTTCTGGAGGGCCGAGAAGCGCGCCGGGTCTCCCGGGACGAGCCGCCAGCGTGCGTCGGGCTTCCGGCGCAGCGTCCCGAGGCCGCTGCACGGCGCGTCCACCAGCACGCGCTCGCACTGGCCCTCGAGATCCGCGAGGGCCGCGCCGGCCTCGGGTCCGGCGGGAATGGCGCGGGCGCGGAGGTTGTGGACGTGGGCGCGGCGCGCGCGGCGCTTCGACTCTTCGAGGCGATCGGCGTCGCTGTCGAGCGCGAGGAGCGAGCCCTTGCCGTGCATCTCGGCCGCGAGCGCGAGCGCTTTTCCGCCCGCGCCGGCGCAGGCGTCGGCGACCTTCTGCCCGGCGCGCGCGCCCACTGCGAGCGCGATGAGCTGGCTCCCCTCGTCCTGGATCTCGAACAGCCCCTCCTGGAACGACGCGAGGCCGAAGGCATTGGCGTGCCCGTCGAGGACGAGCCCCCAGGGCGAGAAGGGCGTCGGGCGCGCCACGACGCCCTCGCCGGCGAGCCGCGCCTGGAGGGCCTCCCGCGTCGTCGCGAGGAGGTTCGCGCGGACGGTGAGCGGCGCGCGCTCGTTCATCGCCGCGGCGAGCGCGCGCGCCTCGGCGAGACCGAGCTCGGCCGTGAACGCCTCCGCGATCCAGCGCGGGAGCGACCCCTCCACGGCGAGCCGCTCCACCGGATCCGGGAGCGCCGCGATGCGCGCGTCGGCGCGATCGAGCGCTCGCGCGACGACGCCCACCGGCACCCCGAGCCGCCTCGCCGCCGCCTCGGGCTGCACGGCGCCCGTGCGCGCGAGCCACAGCGCGTAGACCGTCGCGGGATCGCCCTGGTCGCCCTTCGCGCCCGCGAGCCAGAGGAGCTGCCCCTGGGCCCGGAGCATGCCGTAGACGGTCTCGGCGACGGCGCGGCGCTCGTTGGCGTAGAGGCGGCGCTCGCGCCGCAGCACGCGGTCGAGCGCGCGGTCGGCGAGCCATCCCTCCTGCCGCACCAGCGCGTGCACCTCGAGCACGGCGGCGTCGACGAGGTCGGTGCGGAGGAGGCGCGCCATCGTCAGAGGACGCCGAGGACGTCGGAGACGTGGCCGTCCAGCTTCACCTTGGGGAAGACGTGCTCCACCTTCCCGTCGGCGCCGACCACCACCGTCGTCCGCTCCGTCCCCATCACCTTCTTCCCGTACATGGTCTTGTCCTTCCAGACGCCCCAGGCCTTCTGGACCTGCGTGTCCGCGTCCGAGAGGAGCGGGAACGGGAGCTGGTGCTTCTCCTTGAACTTCTTCTGCGCGGCGGGCGCGTCCTTCGAGACGCCGAGCACCGCCACCCTCTTCCTCGTGAACGCGTCGACTTCGTCCCGGAAGTCGCAGGCCTCGCGCGTTCAGCCCGACGTGTTCGCCTTCGGGTAGAAGAAGACGACCACCCGCTTTCCCCAGTAGTCGGAGAGCTTCACGACCTTTCCGTCCTCGTCCGCGAGGGCGAAGTCGGGGGCCTTCATGCCGATCTCGAGCGCCATGCGATCCTCCTTCGTGCTGGGAGGGTAAGTCGCTCCCCCAGAGCCTGCGGCAAGAGGAGCGACTTACCCCCCAGACCCCCCACTCGCTCCGGCGCAGCCTCATCCGGCTGCGCCTGCGCTCCTTCATGCTGGGAGGGTAAGTCGCTCCCCCAGAGCCTTCGGCAAGGGGAGCGACTTACCCCCCAGACCCCCCACTCGCTCCGGCGCAGCCTCATCCGGCTGCGCCTGCGCTCGTATTACAGTGGCGGACGTGTCGGGCGCAACGCGCAGAGATCACCGCTCTCGCGGATCCTCCCCCCGCAAGCGGGGCGAGGGGGAACGCGCCTCGAAGGACGAAGGGCTCGTCCTCCTCGCCTGGGCGCTCGACCGCCACGGCAGGAAGGTGCACGTGGGCGCGCTCGACCCGAAGCGGCGGCGCGAGCGCGCTCCCTTCGCCTGTCTCGGCTGCGGCGAGCCGCTCGTCCCGCGCCTCGGCGCGGTGCGCGCGCGCCACTTCGCCCATGAGCCCGGCTCGAGGTGTCCCCTCACGCGCCCGGAGACGGCGCTCCACCTGAACGCGAAGGAGCGGCTGCTCTACCTCTGCGCCGAAGCCTTCGCGGGCCGGCGCGCGGTGCGCCTCGGGGCGAGGTGCCCGGGCTGCCGGCGCGAGGCGCCGCTCGATCTCTCCGCCGTGGGCGACGCGGCCGCCGCGGAGGGCACGGTCGGCGCGCTCCGCGCGGACGTCCTCGTCACGAGGCGGGGCGCACCCGCGCTCGCGCTCGAGGTGAAGGTCACGCACGCGCTCGATCCGGTGAAGGAGGCCGCGCTCGCCGCGCTCGGCCTGCCCGCGCTCGAGATCGACGCGCGCGAGGCGTGGGAGGAGGAGGTCCCGGGCGGCTCGTCGCTCCGCGTCGCGCGCACGCTCGGCGTCGCACGCTGCCCGTCGTGCGAGGCGGCGCGTCGCGCGGAGGCCGGCCGCGCGCGCGGTGGCGAGGACGCGGCGGTCGCGGAGCTCGAGGCGTACCGCGCGCGAGGGCTCATGGGCCCCCGGCCCGGTCCGGCGCAGGACGCGCCCGCCGCGTTCTCGCAGGCAGAGCGGCGGCGGCTCGCAGCGGCCTTCCGCTGCCCCGAGTGCGGCGAGGCACGGCTCGCGATGGGCGAGCGGCTCGCGCGGCACGCGTGCCCGGGGGAGGACCAGCGCCCGGTCGCCTGGCGCGGGTACGACGGCGCGCTCGTCGAGCTCGCGTGGTGGCGGCGCTCCTGATCGAATTCGGCCCGCGTCGCGGCACCTTGCGACCACCGCCGGCCCATGTTAGAGGACCGATCCCCATCCGCCCTCGGCCGATCGCCAGGGGCCTGGGGCGAAGCACCAGAAGCGCAGTAAATTCACACACTTTCCGGCGTCGCGCTCCGGTGCCTCTGTCAGCCGGTGGAGATGTCTTCCACCCGCCGCGGGGGTGAGCGCGCCGCAGCCGCATCACGGAGAGTGGCGGACACCAACCGGAGAAGAACACATGGATACGCAACAGCAGCCACCTGTCGAAGCCGCGCCGACCCCGGCGCAGGTTCCCCCCGAGACCCCCGCCGCGCCCGCCCCCGAGGCGATGAGCGCCGCCCTCCAGTCCCAGGGCAGCGCCATCTCGATGAAGCAGCTCCTCGAGGCCGGCGTCCACTTCGGGCACCAGACCAAGCGCTGGAACCCGAAGATGAAGCCGTTCATCTTCGGCGCGCGCAACGGCATCTACATCATCGACCTCCAGAAGACGGTCCACCTCGCCCGCAACGCGTTCCGCTTCGTCTCGGACGCGGTCGCCCGCGGCGGCAACGTGCTCTTCGTCGGCACGAAGAAGCAGGCGCAGGACGCCATCCGCGAGGAGGCGCAGCGCTCCGGGATGTACTTCGTGACGAACCGCTGGCTCGGCGGGACGCTCACGAACTTCAAGACCGTGAAGCAGGGCATCGAGCGCCTCAAGACCATCGAGAAGATGGCCGCCGACGGCACCTACGAGCGCCTCCCGAAGAAGGAGATCGCGCAGCTCGAGCGCGAGCGCGAGAAGCTCGAGAAGAACCTCGGCGGCGTGAAGGAGATGAGCCGCCTCCCGTCGGCGCTCTTCATCGTCGACACGAAGAAGGAGCACATCGCCGTGCACGAGGCGAACCGCCTCGGCATCCCGGTGGTCGCGGTCGTCGACACGAACTGCGATCCCGAGGGCATCGACTACGTCATCCCCGGCAACGACGACGCCATCCGCTCCATCCGGCTCTTCACGGGCAAGGTGGCCGAGGCGTGCATCGAGGGGAAGTCGCGCTACGGCGCGTGGGTCGCCGAGCACGGCGGCCGCGACGAGCGCGAGGACGACCGCGACGCCGCCAGCGAGCGCGGCTCGCGCGACCGCCGCGACCGAGGCGGCCGTGGCCGCGACCGCGGCGAGCGCCGCCCGCCGCGCGAGGACCGCGGCGCCGCCAGCGCGAACGTCGAGGTGGTCCGCAAGGGCGACGTGACGGCGCCGGCGCCCGAGGGCGGCGAGGCGCAGGCCGCGAAGCCCGAGTAACCCTCCCGCTCGCCCTGAGCGTAGCGAAGCGTAGTCGAAGGGCGAGCGACCGAGCGACGACCCGAGGGCGGGCTCGCGTGAGCCCGCCCCACTCTTTTGAAACGCAAAGGAGAAGCACAGTGGCCGAGATCAGCGCGAACGCCGTGAAGGAGCTCCGGGAGAAGACCGGCGCCGGGATGATGGACTGCAAGAAGGCGCTCACCGAGGCGGGCGGCGACTTCGGCAAGGCCGAGGACGTGCTCCGGAAGAAGGGCCTCTCGGCCGCGGCCAAGAAGTCCGGCCGCATCGCCTCCGAGGGCGCGGTCGCCAGCTACATCCACATGGGCGGCAAGATCGGCGTCCTCGTCGAGGTGAACTGCGAGACCGACTTCGTCGCCCGGACCGAGGGCTTCCAGTCGCTCGTGAAGGACATCGCGATGCAGATCGCCGCCGCGGCGCCGCAGTTCGTCCGCCGCGAGGAGGTGCCGGCGGCGATCCTCGAGAAGGAGACGGAGATCGCCCGCGCCCAGGCCCGCGAGCAGAAGAAGCCCGACGCGATCGTCGAGAAGATCGCGACCGGCAAGGTCGAGAAGTTCTACAAGGAGGTCGTGCTCATGGAGCAGGCCTTCGTGAAGGACGACAAGAAGAGCATGCAGGAGGTGGTCACGGAGGCGGTGGCCAGGATCGGCGAGAACATCCAGGTCCGCCGCTTCGCCCGCTTCGTGCTCGGCGAGGGCCTCGAGAAGAAGCAGGAGAACCTCGCCGCCGAGGTCGCGAAGGCGGCAGGGCTCAAGTAGCCGACGCTTCGAGCAGGATCCGGAGCCCCGGCGTCAGCGCGGATCGCGCTCCGCCGGGGCTTCGCCGTCTCTCGCGCGCGCGAACTCGCGCCGCGCCGAGTCGGCGTCGATCTTGGCGAGCTCGATGGCGGGGTCGGCGGCGTCGGCGCGCTGGCGGTACGCGAGGCGCCAGAGCGCGCCGGTGTCCGGGCAGCGGTAGAGCGCGGCCCGCGCCGCAAGATCGGCCATGATCCGGGTGAGGTGGTCGCGC
>WNFY01004562.1_pt1 | contig 15470 bp, 19 predicted proteins | sample 5400091 | NCBI WGS metagenome assembly WNFY01 (sample SAMN13153364, study PRJNA577476) | soil metagenome | isolation source: 60 cm soil or saprolite under grassland replicate 1 | place: USA:California | collected 2016-06-15 | reverse complement strand
CCCTTGGATGAGATCCGTGATCCGAGGGACAAGTTCTCAAACGCGAAGTCGGTGGACGCGGCGGCGGGCATAAAGATCGCTGCCGCAGGGTTGGAGGATGCGATTGCCGGGTCATCCCTCTACGGGGTCAAGGACTCGTCGAGTAGGAAGGCGATCAAAGAGAGGATTCTCAGTGAAGTTGAGGAGGTGCGAGTCAAGAAAGACCTCAGCGGTGTTGTCGTCAAGTCGGACGCTCTGGGATCGCTAGAGGCACTGACGACGTCATTGGAGGCGTCGAAGATTCCAGTTCGGTTGGCTGATGTTGGTGATGTTTCGAGGAGGGATGTTGTTGAAGCGAAGGCTGTGCGCGTCAAGGATCAATACCTAGGCGTCGTTCTAGCTTTTGGCGTGAAGCTGCTGCCAGATGCGGAAGAGGAGATCGCACTATCGAAAATTCCCGTCTTCAAGGGAGATTTCCTCTACCATGTACTGGAGGAGTATTCTCGATGGGTGGAGGCTCAGAGACTGGCTGGTGCAAAGGCCGAAATGGACCTGCTGATCAGACCGGGCAAGATCAAGCTGTTGAAGGGATTCGTGTTCCGGCGTAGCGATCCCGCCATTGTCGGCGTCGAAGTGCTCGATGGGATCATCAAGCCGAAGTATCCGCTCATCAACAGCAGAGGACAGCGGATCGGACAGGTCGTCCGAATACAAGACCAGGGAAAGGATGTGGGAGAAGCCGGTGCCGGGAAACAGGTCGCTGTGTCAATTGACAAGCCGATGGTGGGACGACAGATCATGGAAGGAGATGTACTCTACGTTGATGTTCCGCCGCAACACGCTAGAGTGCTCGCTTCCAAATTCAAGGAACATCTGACCCCTGGGGAACTTGTGCTCCTCAGCGAGTTGCCAACTCTCACAGCTGGCGCCGCATCCAGTTCAGTGAACCCGACCGTCTAGTCGCTGACAGTCAAACGTTCTGTTTAGCAGCCTCCAGCGCACTTTCAAGATCGGGGCTTCAACAGATCGATTTCCTCTTGATGGTCATCAGGAAGAGGCAAGAATGAAGAAGGGAAGGACTACCAGTATAGATACCGCGCCCATTAAGGAAAGAAACGCAAGAATATCATTCTGCTCATCAGCCAATCTTAGAAACACGAGGCACAAACTTGAGACGAATGCGAGAGGACCACCTAATAGAAAGAACATTACGAAGAAGACTACGCCCGCCCAAGGGTCCGGAGAAAGGAATATGGGGCTTATTAGAATCATGAGCGAGAAACTCTTCCAGCTCCCGATTCCGCCTACGATCAAGCCGAGAATGGAGGACGCTTTCACAAGTGGCGTTAGCTCCAGCCAGTGCGATCTAGGGAGCAACGAGGAATCCTAGTTCTAACCGGACGAATTGGGATATACGTTTAGCCCGGCTGTTGACGTTTATTAAGCGGAAAGCCCGACGCTCCCTCGATTGAGGATAACTAGTTGGCAAAGTTTCAGCTCATAGTCTCGGACCCGAAGAGCAAAACATCGAAAGCGGCCTCTCTGGAAGGAACCAAGGCGCAAGCTCTTGTCGGGAAGAGCATTGGAGAAGAGGTTGACGGGAAGCTTCTCGGGCTGGGGAATGTGAAGTTGCGTATTACTGGTGGGACGGATAAGGATGGTGTGCCTATGCGGTTCGATATTCAAGGCGCTGCGCGGAAGAGAGCTCTTCTCTCAGCCGGAGTAGGATACAGGCCAGCTGATGACGGTGAGCGGCAGAGAAAGCTCATTAGAGGACGAGTCATCTCGGAAGAGACGTTGCAGATTAACAGCGTCATTGTTAGCGGTGCGGAAGCGGTTGCGGAGCCGGTGAAAGGTTGAGTTTTGAAGTAGTCGAAGAGCATACGAACAACCTGCTGGGACGCCGCGAAGCGAAGCTAGTTGTTCACCACGAGGGAGCAGGAACACCGGACAGGCTGACGGTGCGGAAGCTCGCCTCTGAACATTTCAAGGCACCGGTCGACAGGGTCTTTGTGAAAAGTATTGCGACGCGGACCGGCGGATCCTCTGCTACTTGCATGGTCGAGATTTATGAGGACGCTAAATCTGCGGATATTGTTCCTGCTTATTTGAAGAACCGGATGCTTCCGAAGGATCAACGGGTCGCGAAGAAGAAGACTGAAGAGGAGAAGCCTGCTGCCCCGGCTGCCAAGGCACCGAAACCGTCCGCCGAAAAGAAAGCGGAAGCGAAGCCGGCAGAGAAGAAGGAGGAAGCCAAGGCTGTACCAGCGAAAGAAGCGAAGGCTCCAGCAGGCAAGGAAGCGAAACCTGCATCTGGCAAAGAAGAGAAACCGGCCGCTACGAAGGAAGCCAAACCGGCGAAAGCAGAGAAGCCGAAAGCATAGACAAGCCAGTCGCATTAGCCTAGAACCGGAAACAGTATCTTCCAGTTCTGCGTCGCGAGACTCGCCTTCATACCTTTTTTTCTGGAGCGTTGTCAGCGGACCAGATTTTAGCACCAGACTGATCAACCTGTCCGTACCGCGGATCGCAGATCTCCCGCTGACATTAACATCGTCGTGGACCCTCAGGCTATTTTCAAGGCGTTTCCTAGGGACAATCAGGTTGCTCACCGTACTATCTGTGATCAAAGGACATAGAATGAAACCTACAACTCTGCTTCCAGAGAAGTTCCCGGGAACACGACGAAGTTTGCGATGCGTGACTCAACAAGAATTGACATTTCTCAACTGGTAACGAATCTGGTAAGTCAATGACTGAGCCTCTTGGTTGCTTCCTTCCAATCTTTGACCTCGAACCCATGCTTCGTGAGGAATTGGATGGACTCGTTGTTGTTGGGATTCAGTGTCGTGTACAGGAGAAAAATGTCGTGAGTGTTCGCGTACTCGATTACGGTTGACATCAGCATGGTTCCAATGCCTTTCCTTCTACTCGCGGGCTGAACGGCTATGTATTCTAGCCAGATTTCTCGTTGCGCACCATGGACAAATGAGGTGGGCTGAACAAGGATGAAGCCTACAGGCTTGCGAGCTATCTCCGCAACGTAGCTAGCTTGGGCTCTGACGTAGTGATTGAAGTATTCTGGAGTAATCCATGGCTCAATCGCGTCATCCTCTCCTGTTTCCTTCAGATATCCAAAATATTCGTCCACGATAACTCTCTCAATTTTCTTTACAGACCTGTAATCCCTTGCAGCCAGCTTTCGTATTCTGACCATTCACCTGGTCCCCATTATCATGATCACTGGCAAATTTCCAATTCTAAGGCGATTCCAAGGCACTCTGCAGGGAACTGTCAGGATTCAATCTCGCACCGACTCACGTCCGCATCATAGTTTCTGGAGCTTATCCAACTTCTGTACTCGATGATTGAGGCTAGGAAGCAGACTGAAGCGTCTTCTTTGAACCCTCAATGCTGAGACGATGTCGCGACACTTTCTCAGCGATTCAAGCATTGTCGCCGTTCCGACGAGTTCTGCAGCATGCTGATCGGCCGCATAGAACTGGCTCCTCCATAGCCAGTGTATGTAGAGCGCTAATAGTGAAGAGGCGTACACGGTCCAGCCTGCAACGACAAGTGTGAGTTCGATATTCACCTGGTCACTTCTCATTTGAAATATTTTCAGAAGGGCATAGATCAGAGGGATCTCTCCGATTCCCACGGGCAGGACAAGTCGGACAACGGAACCCTTTCGCACTCCTGTGTGCAGAGACTGGTTGTAAATTATCGATGAAGCGAGAAGGGGTCTCCAGTCCTCAGGTGTAAGCCTTCCCTTCATTCCGCTTGGAAGCTTCACCTCACCGTATCGGACGATAACACGGTCCAAAGGAAGATCGTCGTCCCAAGTGACCTCATCAGGCTCAGACCTGCCTGGGCGAATCTCCCTAGAAAGTTCCTGGGCATATCTCAGAATCTCGTTATCCTCTGCCATGGACCCGTCCAGTTACCCTTGCAAAGCAAGGTTAAGGTTGTCTGAATCAGTCCAAAAGGGACGGACTATAACCCGTCGTCTTATCATTCAACGTGCCAGGAGGGTTAACATGATCACGAGCAAGATTCCAGTTCTAAGGCGATTCCAAGGCAAGTTGCAGGGGACTTTCAGGAAACTGAAGCATATTCTTGGAATATCCGATGGTGACGAGGTCATGACTCTTGATCAGAGACTCGAAATCAGCGGAGGAAGCTGATCTGAGTGGAAGCCCTACAGCATAATAGCCCGGAACGAACGGTCCTGCTAGACCCTCGAAATTTGATAAGGGTAGGTGATTTGAGTGGACGCAGAGACGCCGTTCTGCCGATTGTATTCGCAATTCTTGTCGGTCTTGGAATGGGTGCACTGGTCACGTGGCTTAATCTGCCTTCATGGTCCAGTCAAGTTGCCGTCATCTCAGGTGTACTTCTTGGCCTGTTTTCACTGCGATATCTCTACCGATTAGAACTGACTCTGCTTTCGAAAAAGCATGTTGACAATGTCAACAGGTGGATGCTATCCGGTGATCTTGTGACAATGTTGGAAGGTCTTTCTCAAAGAGAGACATTGAGACTAGCGGACATGACTCGGAATCGCTTTGGAAAAGTTGTTCTCAAAACTGGAGTATCTCCAAAAGGGAAGAAGTGGAGCCATAAGGAGCCGCGAGTGGGTTTCAAGATTCTACCCACCAATTACAGAGGCAAGCTCGCCTTCAATGTGATACTCTACAGAAGAGACTTAGCCAGTCAGAAACGGATTCCAAGGCCTTGGAGGACAATCCCGCTAAACGATGGCAATCTTCAACTAATCAAGCCCGGTCGTCTGATCAAGTTACCAAACTGGATAGCGGGCCAAAGCGATCTTGCCGCTCCGCCGCACTTAGCATGAAAACGCCCTCCTGGACGGCCGGGTTATCATTTGACGACCCAAGAGGATTAACATGATCACGCGCAAGTTTCCAAATTCCAAGCCGATTCCAGGGCACTTTACGGGGGACTATCAGGTTTCAATGTCGCAAGCCATGAGTGAGCCTTTGTCTGGACCCTAACGGACCCGAGGCACGCGCGGGTCCCCCGTACAATTTTGTCTTTGCTAGAATGATGTCGCTGCTTGAATGCCTTCTATTCTCTTCTCTACGCTGGGTCGCCCTGGCGGATAGGTCAGGGATGGCCGTCCTCGGGTCATTATGCTCGGAAACGCTCGCCCAATCTTCTCTAGGGCGGACAGGAAGACTGCTTTGCCCGTCAGACTTGCAGCAATAGCATCTGCTTTGAGTCTCATCTGTTTGTTGAAACGGAATCCCAATAGGCCATACAGAACCATTGCGAAGATCAGAGCAGTACCCGAGTAGACTTCGAAGAACGCCACGACGACAGGAGTCGGTGCTCCACGAACGGTGGTCGTTCCCTGAAGGTCGAGGATTCCCAAACGCCAAAGCACGACGGGAATGATGATGTAGACGGCCGTGAGCGGGAGTATCCGGATTAGAAGGCCGAGCCGACGTTTTTCGAGAAGTTTGCGCTGGTAGACAAGCTCTGAGGCGATAAGCGGAGCCCATTCTTCCGGGAGGAGCTTGTCGCGTGACGATTCAGGCATGATTATCTGGTTGCCTTTGAACAGGCATCCATCGTAGGGGACCATCACAGGCCTGTTCGAGCGGTTGAAGCTGAAACCAGTGCGCACAAAATAGTCTTGCCAAGAAACGGAGTCGGGACTGAGACCCGAAATCTCTAACTTCTGAGCTAGGTCCTTCACGATTCCAACAATATCTTGGGTCACGTAAGAGACGGCATTTTGGCTGGCTTGTGGGAAGAGTGTGCTGGAAGTGTCGGGTAGATCTTCCCGTCGCGTCAGTGTCGATGCCGGCTGGCCTTTCCGTAATGCGCGCCGAGCCATGAACCCGATTAGCGCTATGGGAATGATGAATCCTGTAATGCTGAGAGCGAAAGCAGGGGCATAACCAAGGTCCGGCTCTAATATTGCCGGAGTGAAAGCAAGAACCGGGATCAAGACTACCAGTGGAATGATTATCCTCCTTAACCGTCTAGACCAAGCATAGTTCTCCGGATGGGCGCTTTTCATGTGCTCCCGAATCGCACGAGAATAATCTCTAGGTTCGCTAATCTCCATTCTCTGACCGCAAATAGGGCATCTCCGGGTTATTACAGCATCCATTGGCCGAAGACCCATGGTTTCCGACAATCCAGACATGCAGAGTCTCGAATAATAACGTGGGCGCAAATAGGCGGTTAACTGGGAGGCTCAGCCGTCAAGCAATCCTTTTGTCGCTCATTGTCTATTTCTACACCTCGGTAGACCGTAGGAAGCGCTTTGAGTGGGACCCTCTCAGCTTTGGTTTGCAAGACTTGTTCGATTGACGGATATGGTTCTTGTAACAGGGCAAGCTTCTCACCAGTCTTGGCCGGACATTCTTGGCGTTGAAGACCAGGAGTCAAGCTAGCCTTGATCCTAAGGCGGAATAGGCTAAGGATTCTCTTGCTCGTAACCGGGGTATCCTCCGCTGCTTTTTTTGTCTTTGCGGAAGATCTGGCGGGGATCGCGGTACCTAATCTGGAAACCACTCTGTCTGTAGGGTTTGCTTTTTCACTCATCGCGTTTCTGCTGACAGCTTCTGTTGGGCTAGGTAAGAAAGGACTCAGAGACATTCGGAAAGTGAAGAATCAAAGAGTAACTAGGTGTTCGATTTGTAACGAGCCTCTGCCAGAAGCGACTCTCCGACAAGTTAAACGACTCCACTCTTTCCACTACCAGACTGTTCATCCTGATGCTTGGAGATGGGATCAAAGCTGGCGTAGGAAGCTATTTCTCGGCACCATCGTTCTATGCATATTGCTCTTCGTCTCAGGTACATACATCATTCTTACCGGAAACGATCTTGGGATTGCACTCATCGCGCTACCGATCATTCCAGTCTTGACTTTCACATCGTTGCTGAGTCTCAAGCTTCGCCAGTTCAGAAGAGAATGGACGATCAGAGAAACAGAAGTTCGACGGAGCCAAGTTGGTGAGGCCTAGCAGTGAGAACTCGAACTCTCAGGCTCGCGATTTTGAGCTACCAAGCAGTCCTAACCTACTTTTTCGTGGCACAGACTCTTACCGTAACTGGGTATTGGTCGTTTGCCGTTGAGTTTTGTTCCGATTACAGATCAACTTTTCCTCGTCCAAGCTGTAATACTCACATTGCAGTTCCTTGGAAAATAAGTCTTGTGAGCGTGGAAACAAGACATCGGGGGAACAGGAAGTCTCCTTAAGAGTCGGTTTGATCTAGCAAGATGGGGGACATTAGAACTGTGCTGCCGGGCGACAGGCTTCCACGACGTTGGCCATACGTCGATAAGCGGCTCATCATTGTCGTAGCAGTATTAGTCCTTGTGATCGCGGTCCCATTGACCGTGTACTACGCCATGAGCTTCAACTCAGTCAACGGCTCAACCGTTCAGCTCGCTTCTGTGCGGCGTAGTGTGTCTCGAGGCTTCTTCTCCAACTCGATCGATTCAGTAACCTACTATGTTGAAGCTCACGTGTGGTCATACGCAACATCATTGGACACTCGAGTAAGCGATCCAACGTTCTCGCTCATCGTCGACACCTATTCCGTCAGCGGAGTCCGGGCAGGAAGCGGCACCTTCAAACCGAATAGCTATTTGATCTACTCGCTAACTTTCACGACTGCGGACAGCACGGTTGCAAACGCCATCGGTCAGCTAGCCTCGAACCATTTGATTCTCGGGATGGATGCCATTGTAAGCGCCGGCATGTATCAGAATCCAGTTACTGTCTCCGACTCGGCCACGGACACCTTCCAGAGTTGAAGTCACTAGCTTTGATGAAGTGAAGTTGGGCGTAGAAGCTCATGGCAAACGCGATTCAGATCTACTTCGATGGACTCTGTGAGCCGAAGAATCCTGGTGGAATTCCGGTCTACGCCTTCATTGTCTATGATTCAGATTCAGGGCGGATCCTTGGTCAGGAAGCAGGACTTGCAGGAGAGCCATGGAGCAGAGATGTGACTCACAACTTGGCAGAATATACGGGTGCGATCAAGGCAGTGAAGTGGGTAAGGGAACACCCTCCAGGTGTCGAACTATTGCTCTACGGCGATTCAGAACTCGTAATCAACCAACTGAACAAGATCTACAAGGTAAAGTCGCAGAGAATGCGTCCATTGTACAATGAACTCGTCGGTCAGCTAGAGGGATTTTCATGGAAAGCCGTTTGGGTTCCTAGAGAGAATAATTCAGAGGCGGACAAGCTCGCCAACGAGTTCTACAGGGAGTACTGCATCACACACGAAGGAAAAGTCATGCCGACTATGAGAGAAACTGGAGCAATCTACTGAGGAGACGAGAGCGTACAAAGACGCAGCGGCTCATAGACGTTGGTCTCGACCTCGTCCCCTAATCCCATCGTAGGTCTATTTCTTCCCCTAATTCTCATCATCGTTGCGATATGGTCTATGCGGCGTTCTGCGAGGAAGATTCCGGTCTGCCATCCCTGTCCAATATGCGACGAGAATATTCGGTTCAGCCTTGGACTGCAACGGGGCATGCGAGGCCACTTCAAAACCATCCATCCTGATTACTGGAAATGGCTGAGAAAATGGATTGCGATCAACACTCTGGTCACTTTTACAGCCATGATCTCCGTCTTTCCTCTGTTGATATACAACATAATTCCGTCGCGAACCGCCACCGCGTACACTTTTGTTGGAATAGGTATCTGGACAGCTGTGACTTTCTCCGCGTTCGGGACCGGAGCCCTTCATCAACATCGAGGTCGTCGGAAATTCAGGGAAGAATGGTCTCAGAAGCATCCGCTATACCAGCGTACGTACGGCAACCTTCGCGGAATGGAAGTTGCAGTCACTCCGGTTCAAGGTCGGGTACGGTCCACATTGGGCTTCGTAATCGACCCGATAACCTCGGCTGTCTTGCACATAATGATACTCTTCATGGCTAAGAAAGCTCGCACATCTAGGCTTGACAGGTACGAGGACGGAAAATTGTGGCTATACAACGGGTTCGGCCAGCTTGTAGCGATGGACGCGAGAAACCCTGAACCCAGGATGATTGATGAACAGCGACTCAGAATCGCTCTCAAGAAAGGCCAGGTAGAAATTAGAACCGATAACTCGGCAGACCTCAGTCAGGTAATCTCTGTTCTGATCCAAGCTCAGACAGCTCCGAAGGTTTGAGCCTGTATTCGACCTGCATGAGACCCTTAGTTAGATCTTTGGAGAACTGACCATTCCGAGACCCGTCCATGCCTGACCTGCCAATGTTATTCCTTTCCCAAGTTGTTCCGGATCTCTTTGTACAATTGATCTCTCTTCTTATCTGAGTAATTGTCGTAGCTCAGTTCTAGAATTCTGTACCCTTTCTTCCGTAGTAATGTTCTGGTCGCTTCGTCTTTCACCATCTGCGAGATCTTGAGATGGACCGGGCCGTCAACGAACACAAGTAGTGGTCTTGGTTCTACTGGGAAGTAGAAGTCGGCGATTGTTATTGGGATTTCGACTTGTGTCCGGTAGCTGATCTGGTCTTGTTGTAGGTTGATTGCCAGTTCCTGTTCCATCCGTGACGGGTTGGCGTGCAGTCGTTCGCGCCAGTCGCTCCGCTGACCCGACATCTTTGGCAGTGAGTCGTTGTTTCGGTTATTGCTCAGACACGAAAGCGAAACTGGGTAGGCACCTGCTAGGATTGCCAGCTACGTTTCTTCAATTCTATTAGCGCGACTTCTGCCTGGTCATTCCAAGTTTGGTCGAACTCTTCGTCGTGCTCGGTGTAGTGAGCCAACTTATTGCGCAACGTCCACAAACGGTCGACTTCAGTTCCCAGAGAGGAATCCAGCTTGCCTGACGCCACCAAGTTTCGAACCATTTCCGGAACGAGAGTTTCGAGTGATGCATTGCTCATTTGCCTCAGTATGGTTTCGATTCTGGCAATTTGCTCGAGAAATTTCAGTTTCGGGCTCAGTTCGTCGGGTCTGTCAATCGTCAGGAGGATTACGTTGTTCTCGTTAGCCACTTCAGCTATCGAACGATATGTTGGCTTGTTCGAAATGATCGCTCCGAAAGCTGCTTTGCCCACCAAGCTGCCACTCGATGTAGTAGAAGCAACAGCGAATACGTCGGGAGCCGCTATTTCCCTGTCCTTGATCTCGATTACGAAGATTGTGCCATCATTCGCTTTGGCTACAAAATCTGGAGCCCAGTTAGATCCTGTATACCGACTCTGAAAATTCGCGCCCAGACCCTTTAGAGCTTCTCGTACATCTTCCGCAAGTTTCTGGTGGTTATACTCGCTCATGTTCACTCTGCCTCATCGCAAGCTAATGCGTCCGTGACCTAAATAGGCTAGGACCCCGCCAATCATCAATACAATCGTCGAACCTATCGTTCCCACGATAATTCCCGAAACAGGACCAGATGGCAAATAGGCGGTGATAACACCGGTCCCGAAAGTGACGATTGTCAAGAGTCCTCCGCCACTTCTGAGGAATTCGCTGAAGAGGTCCCAACGAGATGGTGTCTCGGGCTGTAAGTCTATGAAATCTACCCAGTACATTTCAAAATCCTTAATTCGTCGGAAAACTGCGGAGGAATCCGTCATCAAGTCACTAAGTACTCGCGAATAGAATTCGAAGTCGGTGGCACCATCATCAACGTATCTAACTGATAGAAGCGTGCTTTGAGTCAAACGATAGTATCGGATTCGTCCAGGGACAATCACTCTTCCAGGGAAGAATTTCGTCAGAAAGGCTTTGGCTTTCGAAGCCGTTTCTTCATGTGACCAATTGGCCTCGATCTGCGGATAGAGCGCATTGGCATTTGCTTTCACTCGAGCTACAAAGTAGGGCAGTGCTGGCGCTCCTCCAAACTCTGTTCCATAGATTACTGTATAGCTCTTGGTATAACGTCGTTAAATGGAGTACCTCTCGGGAATTCATCGCAGTTCTGGCAAACAGGGGTCGCCATGTGCTATTCGTCTCAATGTGCAATTCTTGCCAAGAAGCGATACTCGACGGAGAATCCTGGCACTTCAGATTTCATTGACCGACTTCATCATTTTTGTGACGAGCTAAGTTTAAACAGGATCGGCCCCCATTCTGTTAATGTGAAAGACGAGACTTGAGGAAGCTCAATAATCGTAGAATCCTCGTCTTAGCCTTCAGCGTTTTTGTCCTCTACATAGCTTTGGCAAACTTGTTGTATTTCCTAAATGTCATATCTTTGCCATTGGAACCAGGTTCAATCAAGGGGTTTGTCCCTGTCAACAACACGCTTCTTCTCCTTTTGGTTGTGTTAGATGTCTTGGCAATTCTCCAATGGGGTGGGCACAGACGTAGAAAGGAAGCAGTGACGAAGAATTGAACCATAGTCCACCGCCCACGCTAATGCCTTCGGGAGCAACAAAGACTTGAAGCCTCGAACTGGGAGTTGGTGTGTCTATCAAATCCTCGCTACGATTAATCTGGCGGTCTGGATAGGGATACTCATCCTATTCTGGTTGGGTCTCAGTTCTTGGAATAATCTGTCGATTGTTTTTCTTGTCTTCTCCTTAGCGGTAATTCAATTCGCCTATCTGAATCTCTACCATCTGCCCCAGAAAAAGAGTTCCACACAATCTTGACCACTCAAAAATCGGCTTAACAATTCATGCGAGATTCACAGATGCAATGGGTGGCTCGAAATTAGGGTATCTTTGTTCTTCTCGCTGTCTGGTATATTGCGATAATACCCTTTGCATTATTGGGCGTTCCGCCATTCCTTCCTGGTCACGACATTCATAACTTAACATGGTATCTTGGTTTAGCCTTCATCTACAGCTTCCTCGCTCAAATCTGGTGGAATCGTCACCAGAAGAGTCGTGACCGGTAAGCGTAAGTGACGTTAGGCATACCCCTTGACCGATTTCTCAGCAATCCCAGATGAAAGGAGTAAAGTACAAACTCATTGCTCTTTTGAGGACCTGTTGCGAAGATGCTTCCTGCGGACCCACCCGCAAAACATTCCATTGTGCCCATTGAATTGAACACTTCCATAACCCGCGCTCGTAGTTCCCCGCGCCCAAAAGGTACATCCATCCGGACCCGCTTCGGACGATTGCCCAAAACTTTTCGGCGTTCAATCGTTCGTTACCGAGTAATTACGCGAGCCACTTATCCTTAAGCCGACGGTTTTGCGGACGCGTGGACCCTCATGCGTACGCGTTCATTGTGAAGTTTGAGTTCGCGCGAAAAGCCCCGCGATTATTTGGGGCGGCGGTTTTGTGGGGTCTCGTCCCATCGGACCACAGCGAGAGGTCACTCACCCGAAGAGAATCCGATTAATGAGTTCTTGGTCCATAAGCGCGAGATTGTCCCGCAACACAAGTTTCGCGTCCACGTGATCCACGCACCGAAAATCCGATTTGACAGCAACGAGACCGCGCGTCTTGCGACGACAACGCGGACACTCCCAATCCCAGAATCCGGTCCGAGCATCAGCAATCAGACTCTTTTGATACGGCGTAAGACCGTTCATAACCGGACAACCATAATAGAGATTGACGCGACTTATGAACACACCGGCGCGGGGCCCATGTCCACGCGGTCATCGTGAATTTTGATTCCGCGCGAAAAAGGTCTGTGAATATTTCGGTTGGGTTTTTGGGGGTTGCGGAGGGGGTTGCGGACCTTAGGTTCCCTCTCCATGCCGACCGTGATCGGACGAGTGATTGCCTACGCGAGCGACCATAATGCGCGAGAATTCTTGTAAATTCGCGGAGAATACCTTACACGACAAAGCTCTCGATAACACGAAGAAACGAGCGTGAGCACAAGAGACTTTACACTTACAAAGTAGAGAGTGGCCGTGTAGAACGTCTTTTACCTCTGCTACAGGGTCGAAGTTACAGTAGAGGCTTGACCTGCTCCTTCGCTCTGCGTTGAAGCTTTGAAGCGGCTCGGTCTAGCGCTCGGCTTGTTAGTTGTGGTTGTTGCTTTGGTCGTTGGGGCAGTCTTATTCTCGAATGCTCCTCCCCAAACTTCGAACAACGTCAGCGCGTTGAGCTTCACGTATACTGTGAGCAACAACACGTTTACGTTCTATGCGGCAGACGGCTTCACAAACTACTCTTGGGACTTTGGAGACTCTTCGACTGGCGCGGGGTCGGTTGTCTCACACACCTACGAGACGAACGGAAACTACCAGGTTACTCTGATAGCTGATCCATTGACTGGTCCGTTAGGGACCTTGTCAGCATTCAAACAAATACTCGTTACCTCAGTAACCACACTAGTTCACCACTATTTCGAAAACTTGAACGTGACCATGGGAAACAGCGCTACCTGACCTCTAGAACTCGTCCGCATGGACTCATAGCAAGGGATTAGACACCAGTCCGCCGGAATAATGGAAACCAATTATTCTTCTCCTCAAAAGAGACTCAGCCCCGCGCATCCGTTACCACGAGGATCGAGTTGAAACAAGATGTGCCCATTTCCGTTTGAAACTCTCTCTTTCCGAAGAAGAAGGACTGCCCCGGACTCTTTGAGAAGATGTTCCGCCCATGACCGAAACTCATTCACACACCGCTTTCTTGATTAGTCGGATTTGGCTACTCTGCTCTCGAATGTTCCCATCTCGATCCACCGCCTCGGACGATGTGAAGCTTTGGTTGCCTCGGCACAAATGCAGGATTTGTGGGGTCGAGGTCGAGTATACTCAGGTAAAAGTCCACTACCAGACAACTCATCCAGAGTACGGCAAGTGGGGTCGTAAGCTTCACACGTTAATGTGGTTGGTATTAGGCTCCGGTATCGCGCTCGTCATCGTGGATGCGTTGTATCTTCGCACTCTGAATCAGATTCTCCAGTACATCATTCCAGGGTACTTGTTCGGTGCTTCCTTTCTCCTTATTGGACTACATGCGAGGAAGCTAATCGCATTCAGAGATGCTTGGGATAAAACCCACCCTTTACCCAACGAAAAACGTACTGAAGAATCGTGAACGATCCCAAGTCCCCTGGGTTTCTTGGGACAATACTAAAATCGTTGACCTATCGAAAGACGCGCTCGCTCCGGTGGAGTAGCCCGGTTTAGCTTAACGGGCTCGCCAAGGAAGAATTTGGAAGAGCTCAGCCAGTCTCTCTGAACTTGAGGGACGCTTGAACATATTCGAGACCAGACACAAACCAACTCAAAAGTTAAACCCAACAATGGTCTAGGAAACAACTGGTCTCGCAGACAATGTCCGTCATAACATGTCCTAGATGTGGTGCAAGCAACACCCCACCCGCCCGTTTCTGCAGTACCTGCGGCACATCACTAGTAACCCTCCCAGCTCCCACGCTCCCCCCGATGGGTTATACTCCGCCTCCCGCCCAGCAATACTATCCGTACCAGTATCCCGCAAACTCCTGGGAGGTCGCGCGAACAAACAAGATAAACAACACTCTCACAGGACTGCTCCTCCTCGTCATCGGCGTCCTTATCGCCTGGATTCCATTCGCAGGGTTCATCGGCGGAATAGTAGGCTTCATCGGGGGAATTCTGGTCTACATCGGACGCGAACCCTTCGGCGCAGACCACGTCCGCAATACTACACTAGCTCTCATATTCTTCGTCGTCGGAATCGCGGGCACCATATTCGGATTCTTCTACGCCTTGACCTACGGAATCTCGTCGGGGCTTGGCGCCTCAGTCGTGGGTCTATTCGGCATCGTATTCCTGATCGGCGGCGCAATCTTCGGGCTCGCAGAAGTCCTCCTCACATACTCCCTCCAGAGCAGCAATCGTCACATGCTACTCTGGGGAGCTTACGGAATATCGATATTCCTCGGCGTCGTCAACGTGTTCCTCCTCCCGTTTGGCAGTGGCGGATTCTGGACGTTATACTTCGGCACCGGGGTACTCCTCTTCACAGGCTTCCTCGCCGCCATACCGGCCGCACTCTACGGGACAGCGTTCTACTTGGCACGAGAAAGAATCGTTCGTCACGAAATACCCCCACCGATGACACAACGAGAGCCGGGAAAACCACCGTGGTAGCAAAATTTTCTCAAAAAGAGAGCCATTTAGTTGCGTTAACTCTATTACACCAAATGTGCGGGGTGTCTTTCCTCGCTTCGGCTTAGAAGTCTCAGATTTCTTTGCTCGCGGAGAAAAGGCACAATCTTTTATTTTCTAATGAAGAGAGGAAGTCACAGGAAAATGAACCATTCCGAAAATACTACCCGTATCCGCATCGCCATAATGACCATCGCCGCCCTGACACTCGTCTTTACAGCCGTTCCCCATGCCCAGGCCGCAGGCGTCCCGAATTGCAATGATAACGGCGGAATTTCGCCCTGCTTCGAGATGGTTTGGGTGAACGGGTCCCAGATCAAGATGACGTTTGTCCACGCCCCATTTCTCGCGACACCCAAAGCCACAATTGACCCCTTCTATGTAGTCGCGCCACAGACCGACGTCCCACAGGGGGGCCCTGTGCCTTTCTTCCATGACCACGTCGTGGGC
>WNFY01004914.1_pt1 | contig 15474 bp, 13 predicted proteins | sample 5400091 | NCBI WGS metagenome assembly WNFY01 (sample SAMN13153364, study PRJNA577476) | soil metagenome | isolation source: 60 cm soil or saprolite under grassland replicate 1 | place: USA:California | collected 2016-06-15 | reverse complement strand
TTCCCTCCGAGACGAGGAGTCGCACGACCTCGTCCAGGAAAAGCGGATTCCCCTCGGTCTCTTCGTACATGGCGGCGACGAGAGCTTCGTCAGGCTCGACGCCGGCGCTTCCTCCAATGAACGTCGCGACTTCCGGCCTGTCGAGGCCGGAAAGCGCGAGCATCCGCGTCACCGGCAGTCGCGCGAGCTCGCCGAGGGCCGACGAAAGGGGATCGTGAAGCGTTGGGTCGACGTCGCGGTAGGCGCCGACGACGAGCAGCCGCGCGTCGGCGAGCTCGGTTGCCAGGAACTGTAAGAGGAGGAGCGAGGGCGTATCCGCTGCGTGGAGGTCGTCGAGGACGAGCACGAGCGGCCGGGCCTCTCCTCCGTTGCGGAGAAACTCAGCAACAGCCTCGAAGAGCTGGAAACGCGCCGTCTCCGGGTCGACTTCGACGGACCGGGAGGGCTCAGACGAGATGTCTCCCGCCTCTGGCAGGAGCTGGGCGAGATCGGCGGCGCCGCGCCCGAGCTGGGTGCGAAGCGCCTCCGCGTCGAGATCGCGGACGTACGAGCGAAGCGACTGCACCCACGGCCAGTACGCGGGCGCGCCCCCAGCCTCCCAGCAGCGCCCCGAGAGAACGCGTGCCCCCCGGGCCCGGGCCCGCGTCGCTAGCTCGTCGGTAAGGCGGCTCTTGCCGATTCCGGGCTCACCCGAGACGAGAAAGAGTGCACCCCGCCCGGCGAGCGCGTCGTCGAGCCCGGCCGTGAGGGCGGTGAGCTCCCGCTCACGCCCGACGAAGAGCGGGCTCTTGGAAAGAGGAGCGACCTGGTTCACGGTCGAGCCTGCCTGGGCCTCCCGTCCGAAAGGGAATGGCGTAAATGCTCGCATGAGCCGCCCTTCCCGTCCAGCGGCGCGCGCGGTCGGGTTACACGCGTAACGCCGGTCGTTACGCCTTGCAGACGAAGAGAAGGTTGACGGAAAGGAGTGAGCTCATCATGCGCGTAAACGGTATTGCGGCTGTTGCGGCGCTTGCTTTCGTAGGCGCTGTTTCATCGGGCGCGACGCAGGCCCAGTACACGAAAAAGACGGTCAACTGCGCGCAGCGGCCGTATCGGAACGCAATCCACGGCACGCTCTCGGCGAACCTCGAGATCAGCGTCTATCCCCGCGTCTGCGTCGTGACCGGGAGGGTCAACGGGAACGTCACGGTGCGGAGCACCGACCGGCGCTGCGGGAAGGCGTCCCGCTATGTCGCGCTCTCTCTCAAGGGCGGAAGGATCGACGGCTCTGTCCGAGCCGCTGGGAAGCAGTGCGTGATGGTGTGGCTCTTCGATCGCGGACTCGTGAGGGGCGGGATCGTCTATCGGGCGGGCGGGAATCTCGGTTTCCTCGGCGACCGCCGCGGCGCGCGGGTCCGCGGGAACGTATTGCTCAAGAGCGGGCTTCTGTGGGCAACCGGCGCCTCGACGACGAACCACATCGGCGGCAATCTCACCTGCGACGGCGGCCGTCCGGCCGGGCTCGCTCGGCTGGCCAGCCGGACGAACTGGGACGGAGCCGGCCGCGACGAGAAAGACGAAACCGTCGACGTGGACGGCAGCACCGCCGGCAGTTACATCGGCTGCAATGGGAGCGGTTAGGTGGCGAGGTTCGTCGAGCTCGGTCACGTCCTCGAACGGGACCCGCCGCGCCTGGAGGCTCGTCACGTGGCGACGTGTCTTCACGCACCGTTTCACCGCTTCGAGGACGGAGACGATCTGAGCCGGATCCCCCTCGGCGCCGTCGCTGGCATTCCCGGGGTGGTGGTGGATGCCGCCGCTCAGTTCGGTGCGGTCACACTCGAGCTCGACACGAAGGCCATCAAGGACAGGGCGGTCATCATCCGGACGGGCTGGGACGAGCGCTGGGGGACCGCGCGGTATTGGGAGCCCGGGCCGTACCTTCACATCGAGGTACTCGATCTCCTCGTGGGCGGCGGTGCCGCCCTCGTCGGCGTCGATTTCTGGAACGTCGACGACACCGCCGACCTTGCGTTCCAGGCTCGGACGCGGCTCCTTCGAGCCGGAGTGCTCGTTGTCGAGCACCTCTGCAACCTCCGCGGTCTCCCTCGCGAGGGGTTCCGATTCTTCGCCGTCCCGCTCCGCGTCGCAGGCGGGGCTTCCGTCCCTGTACGCGCGTTCGCCGAACTCGCGTCGGGGAACGGCGTTAACTGGCTGACCAGCCACGGCGCGAGCGCGGCGTGATCGCCATGCTCCGTGATACGTGGTGGTGGCCGTGGTGGGTCAGCTCGCTGATCGACCTCACTGTCGTCTTAGCCGCCCTAGTCGTCTTCTACCTCAGCGCGCGGCGCGTGCTGCGAGCCGTTGCGGCGCTACTCGTGGTCGCCGGGCTCATCGCCGCGGTGCTGGCGCCCGTTGTGATGACCGATCAGTCCGGCCGGCACATGCGGAACGAGCCGCCGAAGAGGGGTGGGATGCCATGAGCACGTCTCGGCCCGAGGTACACCGCGTGGCGAGCGACGACGTGGAGCGAGTCCCGCCGATGAGCGAGCGCTGGGCGGGGATCCTCGCCGGACAGCACTCACTCGCGTTCCCCTTTCGCGCGGGTCGGCGGCTGTTCGGGCTCCTCCCAAGCCCCTGGCGCTGCAAGTTCTGCAATGCGCCCTTTCGGGGCCCCTATGCGGGAGCCGGTCAAGCGGATCGGCTATTCCCCCTCGCGCAAGAACCCGCAGATCTGCGCCCGGTGCATCGAACACGCGCCCGAGGGCGGTGCGATCGTGCCGCTGGCGATCCTGTTCGCCGACGTTCGCGGATACACGCCGATCTGCGAGAAGCTCCCGGCGGCGCAGGTGCATGAGTTCCTGCAGCGCTTCTACGAGACTGCTTCGGCCGCACTGTTGGCGCAGGCCGGGCTCCTTGGCCAGATCGCCGGCGACGAGGTGATGGCTTTGTTCGTTCCAGGGATCGCAGGGCCCCAGTACCGGCGGAAGGCCGTCGAGGCCGCCCGTTCGCTCGTACGGGCCGTCCGCTACACCGATTCCGCCGCCGGCGGCCTCGAGGTCGGGATCGGCGTGGCCAGCGGTGAGGAATTCGTCGGCAACGTGGGCGGCGGCGGATACAAGGACTTCACAGCGGTCGGTGACGTCACGAATACGGCCGCACGTCTCACATCGGTTGCGCGCGACGGCGAGATCGTCACCGACGCGCCGACCTATGAGGCGGTTGCACGAGCGTACCCTGACGCGGCGCGACAACGGCTGACGCTGAAGGGAAAGAGGCCCCCCGTGGAGGTCTTTCGGATCCCGCCCTAGCGACGCTGGTCGTGCTGACCGGTGGCACCCCTTAAGGGGTTTCAGAGACTGCGACCCGCTTCCGCCGGTACGGCACGAAAATCCTCGAACTGTCCCCAGAACCTGTCCCAAACGGAGTCGTTGCCCAGGATATTCCTCCAGAACATGAGCCGATCACTCGAGCGAGCCCTTGCCCGCCCGAATGCATGTGCGGGGCTTGCTAGGCGGGTCGTTCCATTTCAACGAACTCCCACTCGGCGCCATTCGTCCAGTGCGAGAAGACGCGGACCGCCGAGAAGCCGACGCGCTCGTACACGCTGATTGCGCGCCGGTTGAAGCTGGCGACGGAGAGCGTGAACTCTCTCGGGACGAAGCGCGCACGGCCGAAGTCGAGCCCTGCCTCGACGAAGCTCTTCCCGAGACCCTGTCCCGTCCGTTCCGGATGCAACCCGAGCCCGATCTCCAGTGTCGGGCCGTGGGGTGTCTTGAAATGGAAGAAGCCGATCAGGCTTCCGTCCTCGTCCTCGACTGCGAAGTAACCGTCGCCACGTGCCGTCGGGTCGAGCAGTTCGGCGAGATCATTCGGATCGGCTGCCCAGTCGTAGAACGAGAACGGTTCAGGGTAGTGCCACCCCGCGATCGCCTCGGCGTCTGCCTGGCTCATCGGCCTGAAGCGGAACGTCATCACTGCTTCTTTCGATATGACGAAGACAGTAACTATCACGAGGTGACGCTGGACCCTGTCGGGCAGCTTCGCGAGCTCTTCCGGGAGCCGCGATGCCGTCCACAGCAGATTCGGGTGCGGGATGACAGCCTGCCATGGTCATCTGCAGAGAAGAAAATCCCTGCAAAACCGCTGTTCTCGGTCTCATGCGGGATGAGTGCGGGATGCGGAGAGACCGGCGGTCGTTTGCGCCGATGTAGGCAACAAAAGATCTGGATTTGCAGGATGTTTTCAGCGGGAGCGACGGGACTCGAACCCGCGACCTCCGGCGTGACAGGCCGGTCTTGGCCCTTGCGGGCTGAGCGGGGATCGGCGGGGATTTCACGGAAGAGCAGGGTGTTTCTCTCGTCGGCCTACGGGAATCCGCGGGTGCCGCCGGAAGCTTGCGGCGGCCTCCCGCGGGATGTGCGCGGCATGCGCCGTTGTCTTGATGGATAACGGATAACGGATCGGGATCTGCGCGGGGGCGAACAGACCGGAGGGCGGCGGGTGCCGCCCTCCGGTCCTGCCGGGGCTCAGAATGGGCAGTTGCCGGGAGCCGGAGTGACGTCCTGCCGTCGAGTCGCACCTGCCGGGATGAGCTGGACCGCGATCGTTTTCGCCACGGCGCCGCTCTCGTCTCGGATGATGTGCACGGCCCCGCCGCCGATGTCGATGAACGCGTTCGTGCCGTTAGCGGAGTACACGTGCGGCGTGCAGCTCGGATCATCGCCGTCGTATTCAGTCACCGTGCCCTGCGTGACGATTACCAGGCTCGGCCCGGGGTGCGTGTGCCAGCCGGTGCTGGGAACGCACCCGCCGCAGGTGCTGGGATCCCACGTGTTCTGCTGGACGTAGAGGTCGGAATCGCCCTCCGTCTTGATGACCTCGTTCCAGAACTGCGGGTCTTGCGTTTGTACGTGGGAGGAGATCCTTCCGAAACTCCCCTTAGCGAGCGTCGTGCCGCTGAATCCTTGCGACTGCGTCGCGAGGACGTTGCCTGCGTACACGGCAACGCCGATGAGAGCGAGGGCAAGGACCCAGATCCATTTCCGTTTCATGCCTCCTCCTTTCTGGACGGAACCGCTTCGACGATGCGGAGGGGATCGAGCCCGGCGCGCTGCGCCGCCCGTGCTGCGTCGCGAGCCGATGGGGCGTCGAAGACGTAGAAGCAGATCTCGTCCTCGGGAACGTGAATCGCGTGGTCGAAGCGAACGCGGCTCATGTTCCGCGTCAGCTCCTCCGCTGCCGAGCGTGCCCGCCGCTCGCGGGCGGTGCGCTCTCCCGCTTGGCCACGAGCGAGGTAGGTCTCGACGAGGTAGCTCGGCATGCGCTCGACGCTACGGCGTCGGCGCTGCGGTGGAAACGTCAGAACGTCTGAACTTTGACCGGGCTATACGGGTTCGTCGATGCGGAGCCGGCGGGCAAGCTCGGTGCGCGATCGGACGCCGAGCTTCGCGTAGACGTGGGTCAGGTGGCTCGCAACCGTTCGTTCGCCGAGGAACAGCGCGGCGGCGACTTCCCGGTTCGTTCTGCCCTCGGCAACCAGGGCCGCGACGCGCTGTTCGGCGGCCGTCAGCCCTGCCGCCCGCTTGCGCCCGCTGACCCGTTCGAGCTCAGCGCGCGCCTTCGTTGCCCAGCCTGAGGCGCCAATCGTCTCAAACGCCTCGGCTGACGCCTCGATCGCTTGCCGGGCCGGGCGCTTCTGGCGGGCGCGACGTCTTACGACCCCGAGCGCGAGCAGTGCCCGGGCGCAGCCGAGCGGATCGCCGACCGCGTCGTGTTCGGCGACCGCCTGCGCGAACAGGGCGAGCGCCTGCTCGATCTCCGCACGCGCGGCGGCGACGAGGCCGCGGCACCGCGTGACGTGCGCGAGCACCCACTCGCGGGCGACTCGGGCCGCGTCCGCCTCCCAGACGTCGATGAGGCGAACGGCCTCGTCGATGCGGCCGAGCTCGAGGAGCAGCTCGGCGTGATCGGGGGTCCACCAGCGGAGGCTCGGCTCGCCCCACCCGAGCGCCGCTGCCCGCCGGTGCGCCTTGTCGAGCCACTCGAGCGCAGCGGACCGGTCTCCACCCCCGAGCGCGACAAGCCCCAGGACCGCCATGTGCTGGGGTGGGTGGAACCCGAACTGCTCTCGAGCAAGGTCGAGGGCTCGCTCCGAATGCTCGCGTGCCACCTCCAGCTGTCCCCGGTGGACGGCGATGACCGCGATCGGGAGGTGATCCTGGGGTACCTCGAGGCCGTACTGGATCGCGATGTCGTGCGCGCGATCTGCGTGTTCGGCCGCAAGCGTCCAGCGCCCGGCCCAGAACTCGAGCCAGGCAAGGCCCCAGAGCGCGCGGGCACTGCGCGGCTCGTCGCGGTCGCGCCACTCGTGGTGCTCGCGCTCGAGCATGGCCCGTGCCTCGTCTCTCTTCGAGGCCGGCGCGAAGGTGTTCACGATCGCCTGTGTCGCTTCCTGTACCAGTCGCTCGCCGCCGAGGGCGCCCGGGAGGTGTTGAACCAGCGCTGGGAGATCGCCCGGAGCCTCCGCGCTGCCCGCGAACCAGCCGAGGATCGCCTGGACCGCGCGTGCGCGGGTTCGCAGCATGTCGTTCTCGAGCTGCTCGGCCAGCTCGAGCGCCGCGCCGGCGTGGTCGAACTCTGTTCGGAAGCGCGTCACCCACGCGAGGCGACAGTGGATGAGTGACTGGAGCGCCGGCCGGGAGACAGCTTCGTCCAGGGCTTCCCCGAGTAGCTCCGTGGCACGATCGACGCTTTCGAGCTCGGACAAGAGCACGAGCGCCTCCGCGCGCCATGAGCCGACCTCCGACTCGGCCGTCTCGGCCAGCAGATCGGTTGCGATCGTCCGCGCGCGCGTCCATTCGCCTGCCGCCCGATGCGCGCGTGCGGCGGCCAGCATCCGGCGATGGCGCGCGTCGTGTGCGTCCGACGGCGTCAGCCGGACGGCGTGCTCGGCGAGCTCGGCGGCGACGGCGGACGTGCCGTTATCGATCGCCAGCCTCACGGCCTCGTCGAGCGCGGCGGCGATGGCAGCGTCCGGCTTATCCTTCGATAGCGCGAGATGACGGGCGCGAAGGAGCGGGTCTTCGGAACTTCGCGCGAGCCGCCCATGCACGCTCCGCCGCTTCTCCCCGAGGTCGTGGTAGAGGACCGACGACAGCAGCGGGTGGGTGAAGCGGATCGTCCCATCCTCGCGCTCGATCACGTGGGCCGCCGCTGCCGGTTCGAGCACCTCCACCGCAACACCCGCGCGCGTGAGCAGCGACTCCGAGAGCGTGCCGAGCGCGGACGCGAGCGCGAGCGCCTCGCGGGTGGCGGCGGGGAGATCGGCGATCTTCGCGCGCAGCAGCTCTTCGAGCGTTCCGGGGACCGGCAGCGGCTCGAGTGGATCGACGTCCGCGTCGAGAACGCGAGCAAGCTCCAGCGCGAAGAACGGATTCCCGCCCGATCGCTCGTGGATACGGAGAAGCGTCTGGCGCGCGAATGATCGGCCGAGCCGGTCGCGCAAGAGCTGGTGGAGCGCGCCGATGCTGAGCGGGCTCACCGCCAGCCGCGTGATGCGTTCCGCAAGAAGCACGTCCTCGAGTCCCGACGGCCGCACTTCATCGACGAGCCGCCGGGCCAGCAACAGGCGAACATCGCTCCCAGCGAGCCGGCGGAGGGCGAAGGCAAGCGCGCTCGACGACGATGGGTCGAGCCACTGGACGTCATCAACGGCGATCACCACTGGCTCGCGCTCGCTGAGAAGCTCAAGCACGTCGCGCACCGCGACCGCGAGCGCGCGCTCATCGACGGGATCACCTGACGCTTCCGCTCGCAGCGTCACGATCTCGAGTGCGCGCCGTCTCGGCGCCGAGAGCGCAGGCAGCGTCTCATCGAGCCAGGCCTCGAGCAGATCGCCCAGTCCCAGGTGAGCGAGAGTGCGCTCAGCCTCGGCCGGGCGCGACGAGAGGACGCGCAGTCCCTGCGTCCGCGCATGCTCGGCACCTGCCAGCCAGAGCGTCGACTTCCCGATACCCGCCTCGCCCTCCAGCACGAGCGCAGCGGGCCCGTCTCGCCGATCGTCGACGAACGCGGCGACAGAGGCGAGTTCCTCCTCTCGGCCGACGATCTCGAACACCAGATTCCTCACGAAGATCGTGACAGAGGCGATCGGAAAGACAACCCTCGACTCCGCCGGCAAGCCTCGTGGCGCCGTGCGGTCGGACACACGCGCCGACGGCTGACGTCCATTTCGTTGCCTGCGCGACCGTCCTCTCGCCTACCTTGGTGCGGCGGCTCGGCTGCACGAGTAGTCGTCCTGGAAAGTCAAACCCGGCACACAAAGAGCCACCGGGTTTGACACCCGCTACTCGATTTCAGCTCGAACGCGTCAATGTCAAGCAGGATCACCCGGAGGCCGCCGAAGGTGCGCGACGGTCGGTCGTGCGATCCGGTCGATCGCCAGACCTCCACGGTTGAAGACAGTCAGTGACCTGATCTACTGACCGACGCTTACGCGGGATTGACGCGGGATGGTCACGTGAGCCCCCGCCTGCGAAGGCGCTTCAACCGGCTTCAAACCGTGCTTTCGAGCGGGATCTACGCGGGATCTAAGAGGCCGGCGGTCGATTGCGCCCCAAGTCGGCAACAGAACTTGCCGATTTGCAGGTACTTTAGCGGGAGCGACGGGGGTCTATCCGGAGGTTTAAACACCGCGGCATCGAGATCCGGCCGTGAGTTACGCGTAATCAAAGGAAAACAAGCGATCGGGTCGCGCACCACGCATCGAGTTCCGTTAGGCGGAAGCTAACTGGTCAGTTGCGCCAAATCGCGCGGACTCACCTAACCGCGAAAAGTCGCCGCTTGCCCTCGATGCCCTTGAGCTCGTGCGTGCCACGGTCGGAGAAGTCGAGGCTGGAGCCAGCCACGATGTCTCGGACGGTGTCTGAGACGAGGACCTCGCCGCCGCGCGCTTCGGCCATCACTCGCGCAGCCACGTGGACGGCGATCCCCCGCAGGAGGCCGTTCTCCTCGCGCACCTCACCCATGTGCACGCCCGCGCGCACCTGGAGCTCGAGCTCTCCGGCGTCGTGCTGGAGCCGACGTGCAGCACGAATCGCCCCAACCGGCCCCTCGAAGCCCGCCATCAGTCCGTCTCCGGTACGGTCAACGACTCGGCCCGCATGTGCGGCAACCGCCAGATCGGCGCGGCGGCCGTATTCCCCGAGCAGGTCTGTCCAGCGCTCGTCGCCGAGTTCTGCAGAACGCGACGTCGACCCCACGATGTCGCAGTGGAGGATCGCCCGCACCGCCCCGGGCTCGCGTTCGGCAGGGCGAATCCCCGTGACAAAGTGCTCGACCTCGGTGCAGAAGGGCTCGAGTTCTCCGAGCCACGGCGAGTGCGCGGATCCCTCGAGCGCGACGAAGCGGGCGCCGGTGATCCGTTCTGCGAGGTAGCGGCCGGCCGGGGCGGACGCTACCGGGTCGTGCTCGCGGTTGAGGACGAGGGTCGGCATACGGACCGAGCCCAGCAACCCGCGGACATCGATCTCCGAGTTCGCACGTGCTAACGCGACGGCCGCGCTCGGGCTAGCTCCGGCCTGCTGGTACTCCGCAAGCCGCGCAATCGTCGCCGAGTCCTCGTCCGGGACGAACCGGCGTGCGAACTCCGTGCTTCCCCAGTGTCGCTCGAGGTCCTCGAGGTCGGCCTCGGTTTCCTCGTCACCAAACGGATAGTCGTCGCGGCGGCGGAAGGTCGCCTGCGTTCCGTGCAGGACGAGGCTCTGTACGCGCTGCGGGTGAGTCACGGCCAACATCACCGCAAGCGGCCCTCCCTCACTCCAGCCGATCACGTGCGCGCGCTCGAGCCCAGCGGCGTCCATAACAGCACGCGCGTCCTCCATGCGCTCGTCGGGAGTGGGCACGCCGGGCGTGCGGTCCGACATGCCAGTGCCACGCTTGTCGAAGCGAACGACGCGTGCGAACGACGTCATCCGCTCGAACCAGCGCACCCAGCGCGGCTCGTTCCAGTCGAGGCCAAGATGCGTCACCCAGCCTGGGATCATCAGCAGGTCGTGTGGACCCTCGCCCGCAACCTGGTAGGCGATGTTCACATCGCCGCTGCGCGCGTACTGAATGGGAGGCGCCATTCGTCGATTCTCGTCCGCGGCAATCTTCGGTGCAATCAGCCCCGCGTGTCTAGGGGAATGACTGCAAAAGCGAGGTGTAAAGAGCGGGAGCGCGGGACTCGAACGCGCGACCTCCGGCGTGACAGGCCGGTCTTGGCGATTCCGGGCTGGGCGGGGATAGGCGGGGATCACTGGCGAGAGCAGGGCTTTTCGTCAGCGGTCTTGCGGGGATCTCCGGGCCCGGCGGGAGTTTGCGGCAACCTCTTGCGGGATCTGCGCAGGATAGCGTCGTCTGACAGCTCGGAGGCTGAATCGCCATCGACGGCCCGAATCGAGCCGGAGCCGCTGCCCCGTAGCGGTGCGCTCATGTCGCCTTGGCTATCAGTTGCATCAGCTGGGCCGTGGTCTGCGGTTTGAGACGGGCCTCAATCGCGCGCCCATGTGCGTCGAGGAGGAGCCAGTAGGGATAGGCCTGGATTTTCCAGGCCGTGATGATGGCGCCGGGAGACCCGGCGTCGACGACGACGGGAACGGTGAGGTGGTTGTGTCGCACGACCTTCCGCGCCTGCTCGGCGCTCCCTTGAAGGTCGACCCAGACGATCGCGACCTTGTTCCTCACGGCTTCGTGTACCTGCTGGAGCGCGGTGAACACCTCACAGACGGGGTCGCCGGCGGGACACCAGTCGGGGAGCACAAGCAAGAGAGCTGGCTTGCCGCGCAGGTCGGCAAGCTGGAACGCGCTGCCCCCAAGCGTGGTTGCGGACCAGTTCTGTGCGACCTTGCCCGGCGCGAGCTTGGTCTGGTAGTAGGGATCGTTCGCCCGCTGCCCGGCGCTGCGAGCGCCGGGCGGTCTGGCGAACCGGAATGTGCCCGGCGGGAAGGTGGGGTGGTAGACGATGCTGCGAACGCGAAGCTCGTACCGGGCCGCCTTTTGCCTGAGGAGGAGTCCCGTCGACCTGTCCACCCACACGTCGTAACTCGTACAGCGGCGGTGAACCGCGTCTCGTCCGGCGATGCGCTCGCGGTCGACGATTGGGCAAGCGGCGGTCGAGTACGTCGGATTCGCCTCGGGGAGCAGCTCCACGATCGGGTTTGAGGACGAGGAGGCGCTCGAGTAGGTCTTCTGGTCGGCGTTATAGATCCGCGGGCTTCCGTGAGCCGAGACGACGAAGCTGCCGGGGCCGCCGGGCAGGGTCGGGTCCTGGCCGGCCAGGACCTGCAAACGCCAGCTCCGTTCGTTCAGCCACCACGCTTCCTCGACGTAGGTCTGCCCGTGCATTCGCCTTTGGACGATGGCCCGGAACGGCGGGACGCTCGCCGCGGCAGCCCGGAGACGCGCCTGGTAATCCGTCGCGCCGGAAGGAGCGTTGACCGAGAACGTCCCGGCGGGGAAAGAGGGGTTCAGGCGAAACCGCGCGACCTGGAAGCCACCCTTCGAGCTCGCTCCCGAGCCGAGGTCGAGGAAGAGGTCGTCGCCGGGGACCTGGCCCACGATCTTGAGCAGCAGTCCTGTTTTGCGGTCGATCCAGAGTTGCCACGTGTCCCCTCTAAAGTCGCTGCAGCGGAGGTGGCGCACACCGCGACCGGCGATGCGCGCGTCGGGCAGCACTTTCGATCCCGGGTTGAGACAGACTTGCTCCCAATCCGGGTAACCGCCGCGCCAACTGAAGTACTTCAGTGGCTGGAAGCCGCTCGGCGCCGGGCTCGAGTAGAAGCGGTTTCTCTTGCTGTCGAAGCTCGCGATGGTGCCGGCCACCAGTGGCCGACGCTGTCGGGGCAGGAGCGCAAGACGGGATCGCGGAATGCGCCGTCGGACCCGGAAGCCGTCTGCCTGTGCAAGCTCTGCCAGCAGCTGTGCGCGCAGTGCATCCGCGAATTCGGGCCGTGGTGCGACCGGGCGGTCGAGCTCCTTCAGGAGGACGACGACGGGATCTCGCTCGCTCATGCCCGTTCCTCCAGATAGCTGCGCTTGAAGCTCTGCCGTCCGCGGGCGAGGAGCGATTCGACTGCCTCGGCGCTCTTGCCGAGCAACCGCGCCGTCTCCGGCACCGAGTAGCCGTCGACGTAGCAGAGCACGAGCGCGGCTCGCTGTGACGCCGCGACCGAGGCGAGCGCCGCGGTTGCCCGCTCGCGCACCTCTTCCGTGTCGCCAGCGACGAGCTCCTCAGCCCGCTCGTCCGCCGGAGAGGCGACAGCGAGGGGGCGATCGATCCGTTCCTGCCGGCGGTAGTGGTCGAGCAGCTTATGGCGGGCGATTCCGTAGATCCAGGCGATCGGCGTCGCAACGCGTCTGTCCTTTCTGAGCGCGGTGACCGCGGCCAGAAAAGTCTCCTGCGTCAAGTCCTCGGCGACCACGGTTGAGCCGCCGCAGCGGTGCAGGAAGTATCCGTAGACGTGCGGCAGCGCCTCGTCGTAGAAGGCCCGGAAGGAGTCGGGATCCAGGCCGACGGCCGCCTCCGTCCTCGGCGCAGGGATCTCCATGAACGGGATGGCCAGCATCGGTCCTCGGTCCCTATGTCGGCCGAGGCGCCCCGATTCCGTCGAACGACACGGAGGGCTCACCCAATCATCCGACCCAGACGGGCTGTCTTCAAGGGGCCGGGCGGTGCACCTGCGAGGCCGCGAGGCGGGTTCGCGCCGACCGACGGAATCAGCGCCTGGCCGACGACGAAGTAGTCGTAGCAGGTCTCTAGAAGGGGGAACCAGTGAAGAATCTGAGAAGGCATTTGCTACAGGTCGCCACGCTCGTCGCAGCCTGTCTACTCCTTGCGGTTGCCGCGGCTGCGGGCAACTTCCAACTTCAATCGACGGTCGCGTTCAGCAGTACGCGCGACCACGTGAGCGAGGGCTTGACCCCGCCGTTGCTTGGTGCCGAGGTCTACCTTGCCGAGGTCATCAACCCAGACACGCCGACGCCGACCATCACGAACCTGCGACGCTTGACGGAGAACGTCTATGGCGACGCGTTTGCGAACTTGTCGCCGGATGGGACGAAGATCGTCTTCGACAGCGACCGGCTCACGGCCGGCGCTGTCTGCGATGGGGTTACTTACTACAACATCGACGACTTGTTCCTGATGGACACCGACGGCGGCGAGCAGACGCTCCTGACGCGCGGGGGCTCGGTCACCTGGTCGCCGGACAGCAAGAACATCGCCTTCCATGCCTCGGCCTCCTACTACGCTTCGAGTGGGCTGGGCACCGGGTGTCCGATCAGGACCGACCCTGGCTCGGCAACCAGCGACAGCGACATCTTCGCCGCCAACGTCGACGATCTGCTCGCGGGCGGCGAGCAGCCCACGAACATCACCAACAGCCCGGACTGGGTCGACGACGACCCAGACTGGTCGCCGGACGGGCAGAAGATCATCTTCACCAGGCACCCCATCACGGATGACCGACAGCGCTCCAATCAGGCCGAGCTCTACGTAATGAGCCCCGACGGCACCGGCCTGCTGCAGCTGACCGACAACACCGAAGAGGAGCGCGCTCCTGCCTGGGCCGCGGATGGCAGCCGGATCGTGTTCATGTGCAGGATTGGGGGCGGCACGGCCGACTTCGAGATCTGCGTGATGAACGCGGACGGCACCGGCCTGATGCAACTGACCGACAATTCCGTGTTTGACGGGACTCCTACCTTCTCCCCCGACGGTCGGCAGCTCCTGTTCCACAGGACTGTGGGAGGCGCAGGCAGCGGAAGTCAGCAGCTGTTCATCATGAACTCAAGCTTGAACGCCGACGGCACGCTGCCGACTGCGAGGCAACTAACCTTCGGGACTCCCACGTCGGGTGAGGGTGTGAACAACCTTGCGCACTGGGGCGAGCTCCGAGTGAAGGGCTAAGGTCCCAGCGCTGCGTCAAGTACAGGAGAGCAGACGTTGCGGCGAAAATCGGTCCCGGCCGGTTCGAGTCCTAGTCGGGGTAGCGGGACTCGAACCGGCTCGGCTACCCGAAGAAACACGAGGTCGCGGGTGTGCAGGCCGCACGAGCTCATCGCTGCCCCACAGGGCGCGAATGACGACCCAGTCCAACGGCGTGGCTCGCACTGAAGAGCACGTGACGTCCGCCAAGTGAACTCCGGCCACGGCGGCCGGCTCTCGGATCCGCATCGACCCGAAAACTCCTCTGCGATCGAACCGGCCAGGTCGCGTGCGGGATCTGCGCGGGATGACCGGACGGCGGGAAATCGTCTGGTGCTTAGAGCAGCAAGGCAGAATGTGCCGATTTCCAGCGCTTTTATCGGAACAGGATCTCGCATACGGGATCAGCGCGGGATGAATGGGAAGGCCGGCGGTCGTTCGCGCCCGTGCAGACAACACAAGATGCTGGTTTGCAGGGACTTTCTACGGGAGCGACGGGACTCGAACCCGCGACCTCCGGCGTGACAGGCCGGGCCGGGCTCAACCAGCACGGTCGGCTGCGACCCGCAATTACGCGCTAGAGCAGGCATTTCCTCTCCGAGCGAACCGGCTGTGATCGGCTGTGACCGGCTGTCGCCCGGCAGGGCCTGTGTGGCACGTGTGTGGTTGGGATGGTGCCTGCTTCGACAACGGTCCCTACGTTCAGCCTCGTCGAAGACTCAAAACGATCGACCTCAACCCAGCATCAGCCTCCCCCGCCGCTCCCGCTTGCGTAGAACCTCGGAGTTGACACGCAGATGAGCAGTGACATGCGCGATCGGACGGCCGCTCTTCAAGCGCCAACCGTACGCAAGCTCGAGCAGCTCCTCGGGTACTTCCTCGGTCTCGACGTGACAGCGGAGAATCTGCTCTTCCGGGACAGCATCCTGGAATCGAGGTCGCGCGAAAACCGGTCGGCCCAGTTCGCGCATAAGCCGTTTGCCCGTCTACGGCAGCGTCGCTAGGCTGGGAAGAGCTGCGGGCCGCTTTCGATACTCCATGCGCCTAGCAATGCTCGCCAGTCAGACGCACGGCGTTGATCGGTTTCGAGCTGGGTTTCCAAGCTAGACGGTCGCTCCTGCTGATCACCAACTCCTGCGGGTGCGGCGTGCGCGTCGAGGAGCCTGAGGCCGAAGATTCACTGTGCTTGCTTTGCTTGCCCAACCGTCCACCCAGTCGGCCGAGTAACTCAGAACCAGCGAACGATGCCGTTTATCTCTAGCAACTGCCTGACCCGTGCCCGAGTGCCCGCCGGGTCATGCCGGTCGGCAGGCGGGAAGTGGATACCGAACACCTTGTCGAAGCGCTGGTCGCCGAAGTTGGCTTCCTCGAAGGTCGTGCATAAGAGTGTCGCGCGGCCGGCAGCCACGTGCTCCGCGTTTCGCGACGAGGCGGCCTCGATCATTTTCGGAGACCGGTCGATCGCGGTTAGATGACCGCCGGGGCCCAGCTTGTCGCAGACGAGCGATGCGGCTACGCCGTGACCG
>WNFY01003148.1_pt1 | contig 15477 bp, 19 predicted proteins | sample 5400091 | NCBI WGS metagenome assembly WNFY01 (sample SAMN13153364, study PRJNA577476) | soil metagenome | isolation source: 60 cm soil or saprolite under grassland replicate 1 | place: USA:California | collected 2016-06-15 | reverse complement strand
TATCCCCCTCATCTTCCCCTCATCTTTCCATCGTGTTTCTCTCCTACCCACGTCAATGGAATGCGTCCAGGCAAGAGCTAATGAACACTCTAATGCCTGACAAGAGCCAAACAAATTAGTGCAATGGAAAAGGAAAAGAGTTAATAATTAACAAAAGAGGGTTCATGAATCAAGGCATTGAGAACTATCGTCGAATGAGCTCACCGTTCTGCTTGCGGAGCGTGCTTTCGCGATCGGACGCGAGGTGGCCAAACTGGTTTTTGACACGATGTTTTCCTGATGAAACGCATCTTTCAATAGGTCTCTTAAATTCGAGGTAAGGGTGAGTGGGGAACCATATTTCATCTTCGATTAGTCAGTCTTAGGCCTGATCTCTTTCAGGCTGCATCGAAGCTGTACTTGAGGGTCTGACATCAACCGGAATCGAGATTCCCGGACCATGCCAAATTTCACTTTAATCACGGGCGCCAACAGCGGAATAGGATTAGAACTCGCCCGGCAGGCTGCGGCCGATGGGCGCAATCTAATTCTGGTTGCCATGGACGCGGGCCGGCTCGATGCGGCCTCCACCGAACTGAAGCAGCGAGTTACCGTACACACGATTGCCGAGGATCTCAGCCAGGCGGGAGCGGCGGAGCGGGTATTTGATCGGGCTCGGGCTTTCGGCGTAGAGGTGGACTGTCTAATCAACGACGCCGGGTTTGGCGACTACGGCGACTTCTCCACGTCGGACCTGGCAAAGCAAGAGCGCATGATCAACGTCAATATCACAACCCTTACCGCGCTGACGCGGCTATTCTTGCCCGCGATGCTGGAGCGAGGGTGCGGAAATATCCTGAACGTCGCATCGGTGACTGGTTTCTTACCTGGCCCGCTGATGAGCGTCTACTTTGCCAGCAAACATTATGTGCTCGCTTTCTCGGAAGGATTGGTCGAAGAGCTGCGCGGCAGCGGTGTAACGGTGACGGCCCTGTGTCCGCCGCCAGTTCACACCTCGTTTGCGTCAGGTGCGGAGATTGCGCCAAGCAGTTACATGGCGACAACCAAAACAACGCCCGCTGAAGTTGCAAGCTATGGCTACCGGATGATGAAGCGAGGGAAAGCCGTGGCCGTATACGGTCCCCTGTATAAGTTCCTAACGGGTTTTCTGGTGAGAATCACCCCGCGCTTCGCCCTGCGGAGACTGATGCATCATCTGAACGCCCAGGGAATGTGATACCAAGGTGCTGTCGTAGAGGAGGTCGTGATGTCGTCAACAAAGTCGTCCGCAAATGAACCGCAGATCCTCATGACCGGTATCCTCTTTGGCGAGCAGCCACGCTGGTATGAGGACCGTCTATGGTTCTCCGACTGGGGCGCGCGCGAGGTGATTGCTGTCAATCTCGAAGGCAACAGCGAAGTTATGCAAGGGGCACCCTCGTTTCCGTGTTGCGTCGACTGGCTACCCGATGGGCGTCTACTCTCGTCTCGGCGCACGAAGGCCTTCTGCTCCGGAGGGAGCCGGACGGCACGCTGGTGACCCACGGCGATTTGAGCAAAGTCTCTAACCCCCGAAGTGCGCTGCACCGGCAAGGTGCAAGACAACGGTCGAAAGCTTGTGTGCCGACACGAACGGCTGGAAGCCGACGGCAATTGGGTGATCTCCATAGATGTCACGCTCACTCGCGTCGGTGAGTTGATCCTGAAATTGAGGAATAGCGAAAGGAGGGAGGAGCGTAATGCGCTGGACGCGTTTGAGCTTCGTCTATCTCATTAGTTATCTCGCCATCGGCGGGGCCGGACTGCTCGTCGCGCCCGAGCTCGCTCTCCGTTTGCTCGGGGCGACCAACAGCTATACCCCCGCACTCGCTCGCCTTCTAGGCGCGCTGTTTGTGGGTCTCGGCGTCATCGTCGCTCAGATCGCGCGGCATCGCGTCGAGGTACTCTACCCGACCACTCTCATAGTGCGGACCGTGTTTCTCGGTACTGTCATCGGCCTCTACTTCGGAACGCGCGATCTCCTGTTTCTCGTGCTCGCCGCGATCATCGCATCTGGGATGGTCCTAACCATCACCGGCATCCTGGTCGATCGCCGGCATGCCCGCGTGGACGTGACATGAAAACTCCGTGGACATGGTATGACAAACACACGCGATTTGTTCAGGCAAAGTCGGGCTTATCACCGGCGGTAGCCGCGGCATCGGCCGAGCTGTTGCCCTCGCGCTCGCTGAAGTGGGCGCGGACATCGCCGTCAACTACCACAGGCCGGGAGAAGAAGTCCGAACAAGTGCGTTCCCAGGTGGAAGTGGGCCGTGGAAGAGTTCTTAGCAATCACTACCGGGGAAGCGCAGTCTGTGTTTCCGAGGTTGAACCGCGCCTCAATCGGAGGAAAAGTGCGTCTACACTCCACCAAGAAGAAGAGTCTAGTGTTGCCAGAACTGCTGCTCCAGCTGTAAGCACAAACACCGCGAAGGGGAATTGTGAATCAAATCCAAGTGAGATTGTCATTGCTAATCCAAAGCAGCACAGCAGGGTCGCCGATGCTGCCGATACCTTTCGGACTCCAACACCGAGTATCATAGCAGCCCCCAAACCGCCTTCAATGAAGCTCTCGATAACTGCCAAGCCACGAATCACGGCCGCGGGCAGAAAAGAATTCACCTGAGCTGTATAGGCGACAAAATTCTTGAAATCTCCCCATGAAACTCCAGGAGTACCAGGTTTACCGAAGAGTCCCAACCGATCACAAACTGCGCCTACGAAGGCAAGGCCGATGAAAATTCGTAGTGGGGCGGCAATCCATCGCGCTTTTCTAGGCGCCACTGCAATCACGGTAAACCCTACGCTTACGAGCATGGGATAAAGAAGTTGGCTCCAGGGCGAGTTGAACCTGTAGTGGCCCAGCAAAATCCAACCGAACTCCACGATCAGGGCGATCCGCAAAAAACCTAATGCAAGTGACTGCATAGCAGTACTCCTTTGCGAAGATCAGTTAAGCCATTTCCCACCATGCGATAGCACCCAGACGGCTCAAGGAGGCCTCTCTTTTATTTCCTTTCACGGATTGCCCGCATGGCCATTTCCTTGACGTGCCCCTTGTGTCGTCGAAAGGAAGCTGCTTGCTCGCTCTTCTTGAGCGGAACATGCCGAAGCGGAAAAAGACACATGGCAACAATGCTCCGTAAAAGGTCGATGACTTCGATTCCGCTGATGACCTTGCTCCCAACGCGATCGGCTAGAAGGTCGACGCCCTCTGATAAAACATTCGCGGGAATATCCGGCCCGTGGGTTTCTGAGTCTGCATCTCGTTCGAGCAGATACCATTGCAAGAGCTTTACTACATGGGGATTTGCCGCGAGATAGTCAACATACCGATCAATTAAATCCGAAAGAATCTCGGCGGGATTCATCTGGTGCGACGCCCGAATTGGATCAAAAACGGCCGCGCGAAGATTTTCGGCGGCTCGTTCCATCACCGTCTGAGAGAGCTTCTGCTTGTCGCCAAAGAAGTATGAAGGCAATCCACGAGAAACCCCGGCTCGCTCAGCAATCTCGGCCAATGAGACCTGACGGGTCCCCCTAGCTGCGAATAGCTCTTCCGCTGCTTGGACGATAGCCTGGCGCGATCTTTCCGCATTTCGTTGTTTGCTCGGTATCTTCATCGAAGTTATTCCTAGCTGAACGTATAGCAAGTTATCAGTAATGGCAGCAAATTGTCAAAAAGAAATAGATTCTCTCTGGCGAGAAGGTATTATTGCTAATAATAGGATGACGTTTTTCTATTGTCATAGCACAAAATCCATCTGATAAGACATTCGCATGTGCAAAGCAGGCAGCCGATATCTGCTCTCTCTCGTTACGCTACTAATCCCTTTTTCCTCTCAGTTTCATGCTCGGAGTTCAAGTCCAACGCAACGCCTCCGCCATATCAGCAGCAACGTTTACGATGAAGATTGGAGTGTTCCTCCGATAGATTCCAGGCGTTTGAAGTGATTGGTCTCAACATCTTCTCAAAAGTAATACGTTGAAGACGAGTAGCAAGGGATCGTGGTTTCACGGTTGAGGTCTTTTGCCTTATCGATGAGAAGATTCGAGCAGTTGACGCACCTCTGGCGTGCCCCTAGAATCGATGTGTAAAAAAGAAAAGAATCAGGAATTAGCAATACGAAACTCATTCGACAAAATGAAAAAGTCCTGGGAGCGTTTTTGATCAAAGAGGGTGAGAGATTAGAACGCAAATGCAGGCCAAGATCTTTTTAGCGAATTCGTTGATCCAATTTCTCCGACTCGAATGGGTGCGCGGAAGGAGCGCCCTGTGATCGGTAAGGTCCTCGGTCACTACCGCGTAGTGGCGAAGATTGGGGAAGGGGGAATGGGGGTCGTCTATCGGGGTCGCGACGATGTCTTGCACCGCGACGTGGCCTTGAAAGTCGTTAAGAAGGACGTTGGCCTTGACCAACCCGCTGGTCAGAATCTGCTCCACGAAGCCCGTGCTTCTTCCTCTCTTGCTCATCCCAACATCTGCACTATTCACGAAGTCGGGGAGACCGATGGCGAACTCTACATTGTGATGGAGTTGGTCCAGGGAAAGTCTTTGCGCGAGCTGACCGGAAATGAGGGATTGCCCCCGGAGTCACTTCTGCGATACGGCATCCAGATAGCCAGCGCAATCGTGCGAGCGCATGACCGGGGCATCGTTCATCGAGATCTAAAAAGCGCGAATGTTATGGTCACTGCTGAAGGCTTGGTCAAAGTCCTCGATTTCGGCATAGCCAAACGCATCGGCAGAGGAACATCGGAGGGCACTACCCGGGTCCTTGAATCAAGGCAGCAGGCATCCACGCTGAGCGGTACCTTGTCGTATATGGCGCCCGAAGTCCTGCGCGGTGAGGGGGCCGACTATCGCAGTGATCTATGGGCTCTTGGAGTTGTGCTTTATGAAGCGGCTTCCGGGCGGCTGCCATTTGCTGGACGCACCGCCTTTGAAATTAGTTCCTCCATTATGCGCGAAATGCCTGAACCGCTCGGCCCTCCAGTGCCCCCGGGTCTCTGGGCCATTATCCAACGCTGCCTCGCCAAAGAGCCGATGCAGCGATATCAACGCGCAAGTGAAGTTCAGGCCGCTCTGGAAGCCGTTCAGTCTGCTGCGATAATTTCCACTGACCCTGGTGTCGATCGAAGTGGGCCCACCACCACCGCTTTTCACGGTGTGCAGCATGTTCAGGTCAGGAAGGGAGACTTTCTTTTGTTGGTGGGAACAACAAAAGGAGCATTCCTCCTTCAATCGAACGCTAAGCGCACCCGTTGGAAAGTTGGCGGTCCCTACTTCCATGGTCAGGCTGTTTACGCGATGGCCTATGACGGCCGCGAAGGTCAACGCCGCATCTGGGCCTCAACTCAAAGTATTTGGGGAACGCTCCTCCGATCTAGTGACGATTTTGGGAAGAGCTGGACCAACCCTCAGGAAGCCACCATTCGATTTCCCAACGATAGCGGCCTTTCGCTGAAGAACATCTGGCAGATATCGCCCGGCTTACCAGAGGAACCTAATGTAATGTATTGCGGTGTAGAACCGGCCGCACTTTTCGAAACTCGCGACACGGGAGAGACCTGGTCGTTGGTGCGTGGTCTATTTGATCACCCGCACCGTCATCGCTGGATGCCGGGAAACGGCGGCCTGGCCTTACATACCATTCTGCTTGAGCCAATTAACAACCAGCGCATGTACGTGGCAATCTCAGCGGGCGGGGTTTACCGCACAGACGACGGCGGACATTCGTGGTCCGCGCAAAACCGGGGCATCCGCGCTACCTTTATGCCTAATAAGTTCCCTGAATTCGGGCAGTGCGTACACAAGATTGTCATGCACCCTGCTCGTCCTGAACGTCTCTTTTTGCAAAATCATTGGGGCTTGTATCGCTCAGACGACCATGCCGAAAATTGGACGGACATTGCCAATGGAGTGCCTTCGGATTTTGGTTTTGCCATGGCTATGCACCCCAGAAACCCGGACTGCGTCTATATCGTTCCAGTAGAATCCGACGAGTTTCGCTGCACGTGCGACGGCCGTCTGCGGATTTATCGAACGCGCAACGCCGGCGCCTCATGGGAACCACTCATTCGCGGCTTGCCACAAAAGGGAGCTCACGAGACCGTCTTGCGAGATGCAATGACCGTGGACTCATTCGATCCGGTGGGAATTTACTTTGGTACTCGAAGTGGAAAAATCTTTAGCTCGGGCGATGAAGGTCGAACGTGGGAGAAGATACTCGAGGGGCTACCACCTGTAGTCTGCATTCGGAATGCGGTCGTTGAGGATCCGTCCTCCAGCGCAGCGCCAACGTCAAATAGACTCTCGTCATTCGCGACTTCATCTCGAGCGAAGCCACTCGCGACAAGCAAGTCGCGTCGAACAAAAAAGTGATCGTGACAGTGACCTTTCATATTCCGGGACCCTTGCGCGAATTTGCAGACGGCAACAATAAAGTCGAGATCGAATCCTCGTCCACAAACTTGGCAGACGCGTTGTCGGCCCTATGGATACTCTACCCAGGTCTTCGAGATCGCGTCGCAACGGAGCAAGGAGAAATCCGCGAACATATCAATATTTTCATCGGAGATGACGATGTTCGATTCACGGGCGGACTTGCGAGTCGCCTTTCTGCAGGATCTGAGATTTCGATCGTTCCGGCTATCAGTGGTGGCTGACAGTTGTTACCCACGCTAGTAAGCCAGGCTAATTTGCGAGACAGAGAGGCCCACGATGTGAATACATTAGGTTGGTAAGAATGAGTAGGTGGCACTCCGCAACAACGCAGCTACTTGAGTGTCGACCGCTTCATTTCTTTGACGATCAATCATGTCGCAAGCGTCGAACATCTCGTTGTGGAAATGAAAATGTTTTTCGCGTTATGTAACTAACTTTTTCGTGCGCGAGTTTGACCAGGGAAAGGGAATCGGATCCGCATTACTGTCAGAGACGCTCAACTGGTGTAAAGCGCATGATGTTCACGCCGTGATTCTTTGGCCTTCTGATCGAAGTAGGTCGTTATACGAGCGATACGGCTTCGCGGTTCGTGCCGGTCTGATGGAGTTGCTGATTCCATATTCGAAAAGCCCATCTTGATCTGGAGAGTCAGGAATAATGTTCGAAAAGACGACCTTAATAGCGTACCTTGCGGCGAGCGCGGCGATCATACTATCACCCGGGCCGGCGCAAGCTCTCATGCTTGCCCGAACGATCAGTGACGGTCGAAAGGCGGGAGTCATCACCGCCGTGGGTTTGAATGTTGCCACGATCATTCACGCGCTTGCTGCAGCAATCGGACTATCGGCGATTCTTGCCACATCAGCGATGGCTTTTGCGATCGTGAAGTATCTCGGGGCGGCCTATCTTGTTTATCTCGGGATCAAAACTCTGCGAGCGAGAGAACATCGAGAACCTTGGAGGCGCGCTTCTGCTGTAAGTCTTAGTAAGGCCTTTAACAGGGCAATCATTACCGGTCTTCTGAATCCCAAGGTTGCGATCTTCTTTCTGGCCTTCCTGCCTCAATTCGTTAACCCGCGCCGTGGCTCAACGTTCCTTCAATTTGTTCTCCTCGGATTGATCCTCGCCAGCCTCGATCTCTTTTATGAGTCGACGTTGGCATTAGTCACGGGCACGCTTGGCAGCAGGCTCATGAGGAACGCCAGGTTCGCCCTTTGGCGACAGCGTCTGACGGGCACGGTGTTAATCGGACTCGGCGTGCGGTTGGCTTTCGTCGTACGCCGCTGACGTGATCGTATGAGAAGCTATTTACCGCCCCGTTTGTAACAGACACGCTGAGGAATGATGATGAGTGAAAATGTTCGACCGGCTCGTGCGTCTGATCTTTCAGCGCTGACGGCGATTTACAATTACTATATTGAAAATACTGCGGCTACCTTTCACAGCGAACCGTACTAAGAATGAGTAGGTGGCACTCCGCAACAACGCAGCTACTTGCGTGTCGACCACTTCATTTTCTGTGACGATCAATAATGTCGCAAGCGTCGAACATCTCGTTGCGGAAATGAAAATGTTTTTCGCGTTCGGTTGAATGAGTTGTTAGATGGCGACGTCAATCACACGAGATCATAATGAATTGTTTTCTCAATCAATCATTGCATCACGCAACCGTTCGGCCATTTCCTCTTGCTCCGGGCGTCCAGCAAGTTTCGGCGCCGAATTAAAACGCTCAAGGTCTCCATCAAAGCGCGGAATTATATGCAGGTGAAAGTGAAATAAGTGCTGGTCGCTCGCCGCCTCGTTGTTTTGGCGAAGCGTAATGCCTTCGGCAGCAAAAGCACGTTTTGCTGCGGGTGCTACTCGCGCGGCGGTGGATAATATGGGACCGGCCAGCGCATCCGGCAGTTCATACAGATTCTGAATATGCTGGCGGGGCACGACTAGAGCATGTCCAGCGGCCAGAGCAAAAGGATTAATGAGGACTAAAACATCCTGCGCCTCGGTTACGATACAGCCGGAGGGGTCACCGGCGATAATACGGCAAGCCCAACATGGTTCCCAGAAATTAGATTTACCATCTTCCAACATGACCACCATCTGCACTCTGTTTAACCGAAAATCGTCTAATGGTTGAGTTCAGGTGGCGCGGCGGCGACACGCAACCCTCGCTGGACCACGCCAGTTAAGAAGGGCGCTATCCCGCGCTCACCTGAAACGAAATTGTTGGGCGCGGCGTTGATTGAATTTATCTCAACCCCGAATGCCCAAGCAGAATGATAAAGATCAAGAATGAGACTAAGCCCAAGATACTTCTCACAGCGTGTAATCTTCCCCACCGAATAAGGAGCTTTACGGCTAGCTCAGAATTTTTATCCAGGGAAGGATCCAATAGCTGTTTATTGGTGGGGAAAATGACGACGAGGGTAAAAGGAATTACTGCCAAGAGAACGATGCCGCCACTCAACCACCAGAATGAGGAGCCCTTCAACCAAGCTGCCGTCGCGCTTAGAAAACCAATCGCTCCTAATGTACCTTGCATGACAGCCCCGCGACGATAGCTGGGCGCGAACTCGGTGACCGCCACGCCGGTACCACATTCCATTCTGGCAGCGTGCTCCACTAGGTTGACGTAGATCGCTGCCCCGGCAAACAAACCAGCCGATAATGTGGAAAGTATTTCCAAAAGCATTCAAAGTTTATATGAGAGATTTTTCGTAACGCCATACTTCCAGAGAAAACGCCCCCTGCGAAGTTTCGGTGGGGTTAATCATAGTTCCCATCCGTCGCCATCCGCATTTTTCGTAGAATCTTGCAGCCCGCTCGTTTCTTATGGCGCAGGCGAGCCAGGCAGTCTCGACGCCGCTTTCAGAAAACCGGGCTTCTGCATCAGCAATCAACGCGGTTGCGACGCCCGAACTTCGTGATTGAGACGAGACGTATAGTTGATACAGTTCGTCGCCCTTAAGAATGCAAAATCCAACCGGCCTATCAAGCAGAGTCGCCACTCGCACATTCGGAAGATTCACCCGAAGCCTATCTCTAAAACTCTCCAGTGTACGAAGCTGCGTTAGTTCGGCCGGCAGGATATGGGCATGCGCCTCGTGCCAGCCGTCGTACCAAATTCTTGCCAATCGGCGATGTCTAATTCTTCGGCAGCTCTTACAAGCATCGTTCTTACAGAGTTGGGCCAGCATGAACAAAAAACATAAAGGTGCGATTGTTAGAAGGAGTGTTGATGTTCTGTCTCCATGACGGGAATAGGAAATGGAATCCGTGACTCCGGTATTAGGGGGCAGAACGTACGCGATGCGGTGCGATTCGCCAGCGGCCATAGGCGACAAAAGCTGCTAGCAGACCCATCGTGAATGGGAACATAGCCGGCCCAACCCCATCACCCGCGAAAGTGACCACGGTCGCTCCAATCATGATTACGACCAGTCCAGCAGCCGCTAGCGGCGTCAGACCCGGTCGAGTTCGCAAGAGTCCGGGGAGAACCAGGCCGAGCGCTCCGAGCACTTCGCACACACCGATGAACCGGAGGAGCAGACTCGGAAGCAGTATCTGATTGGGCGAACCCATTGCACGCAGCTGCTCGACTGACAAAAGCAGCTTTGTTCCACCCGCAAACACATAGAGCAACGCAAGTAAGATCTGAATGATCCACAATGCGATGTTCATAATCGATTTCCCCCACCTCGTATTGGAACTAGGCAATGCGACCCGTTCCTTGCGCGGAAGCTACGACTTAACAACGCTGAACTTGAGATGTATTACGTCTGGGGCGTCTATCGTCTCCACGTTCTCCAGTTCAATCTTCTCACCTCCGATATGTTCGAACAGTTGGACACCTTCACACAGTAGAACTGGCACTAGATGAAACTGCATTTCGTCCACTAGTCTTGCTTTGATGTACTGCTGAGCAGTGTTTGCACCGCCCATCACGATGACATCCTTTTCACCGGCTACAGTTCTTGCCAGTGCAAGCGCGCTTTCGATGCCGTCTGTGACAAAGGTAAACGTTGTCCCCCCAGCCTTGAGGATCTGCGGATGAGCAATCGTAGAGAGCACGAAGCACGGCGCATGGAACGTAGGATTTTCCCCCAGGGTCCGACCCCAACGTCAAATGTTCGTTTGCCCATGATGATTGCCCCTGTATCCTTAAATGATTCCTCCTCGAAGCTCCTGATTTCCTGACTGGTCTTACCGACGAACATCCAGTCATGGAGCCGCCCTCCGCCATCGCCCATGGGATTCTCAATACCCACGTTGGGTCCGGCAATAAACCCGTCCAGAGACAATGACATAAAGAGGATGACTCTTCCCAATTGCGGCTCCTTGCCGTGTATCGCGTCGCGCCTAGTTGTAGAAAGGTCTTAATTTATTCCTTCGTCTCTCCGTAGTTGTTTTCAGCACGGCAAAAAATGTAGACAGTTACTTACACGGTTCTTCCCGCAACCCAATAAGTTTCTCAAGACGGAAAGCACCTGCCGAATGCGAGCAGCAATCGCGGCGATCCCTTGATGCGAATCTTCCTTCGCACCAAAGCCCAAATAAGATTGCGTTCCTTCGCGACGAAACCGAGCCACGTGCCACTTTCAGCCGTTATCTTCAGATCGGAGTTCCCCACATGCCCTTCCTTCACTTCAAGCTTCTGGTCTCGGATGATTATTGTTGAGAGACGCTCTTCTGCTCCGGTGAAGGTGAAGTGGTAGGTAGCATCAAGGCCCTTCGACCGGTTTCGTTGGAAGGTCAAGGGCAATCCATTTAGAAAAGCCGGAATTGAGCGGACGCGATTCAAGCTATTGCCGACGCGCTTGGTATTCTTGTGTGGGAAGCGGCGCGCAACATAATCCTCCGCGTCCGAGCCGGCCACAACGTAGACGGTTTCCTCCTTCTCCTGCAGTGGTCGCACGACATCTTTTAAGTAATCTGAACGACTAGTAAGAAACGGCGCGATGACGTCATCACCGGCAGGGCAGACGGCCATGCAGTAAGCAGACTTGTAATTTGCGCCGAACGAGAGGCTCTGCCACATTGATGCTGACTCCGCATCAGTCACGCGTCTTCGATAGTCCGAAGCACTCTGACTGTCGGCGATCTGCTCAACCCAATTTGTAAATCCGCCGATGAACTCACGATAGTTGTGCGTGTAGCAAGTGGAAAAATTGAATGCTCCGTCCGATTCGATGGCTCCTACGGGACATGCAGACACGCATAGCTTACATTCCACGCAGGGGTTGTAATCCAGCGGCTGCTGATACTCGTTGACCGCCGCATCCAACAGTACCGTTCCCAGCAATATGAAGTTACCGAACTTCGGGTGGATCACATTACGATGAATACCCATATGGCCCAGCCCTGCGGCAACGGCTACCGGCTTGTGTGAAACAATCCAAATCTTGCCTTTGCCAGACTGGGCCATCTCCATCGGAAATCCCATCGCCGGATTAATGGCACGAATGCCTCTTTGTTCAAGTGTGGCCACAATGCCGTGAGCGGTCTCGTTTACACGCTCGCCTGTCTGATGGAATTCAACATTCGCGACCGAACGTGCCGGATTATGGATTGGCTCGCGGTTCATTCTCAGGACGAAACTGATGAGGGACTTGGTATGCGGAAAGAACTGCAGGATGTCAGCTTTTTGTTCAGCAAGCTGCGGGCGATCAAGATCAACAAACCCAACATCGTCGGCGCCTGCCTCGAGACATATCTGACGGAGATCTCGAGCATTGAGAATCGGCGGTGGCCCAGCTACGAGGCCCTCAGTTCGTTCACGAAACCGTCTGACGCTTGGATGTTCAGAAAGTTGAGTCATTGCTTCGAACCCAACAACCCTGAAGTGACTTCAGTCTTCAGGTCCTCCGTGATTCCCAGATTCCCGTAGCTCGGTGATCTCAGTTTCCTACGGCCAACCAACGCCTGGTGCCGGTGCCTGAACGGTCAGCACCTGGCCTTCGTGGCCCCTTGAACATGTTCGCTGGACCGCTCCACTCGGTCGCCATCATGAACAACGTTGTCCTGTCCGCGCCGCCGAGCGCGCATGCGAAGCACCCGCGGTCAAGGTTGACCGTCTGCAGCACCTCGCCACCCTCGCGAACGCGCACGCAACGCTTATTAGGGACGTCACCGTACCAGACGGCGTTTTCAGCATCGTAACAGATGCCGTCAGGGACGCCGCCTTGGAGGTCGGCCCACACCCGGCGGTTCGATAGGCCGCCGTCGGCCGCGATGTCGAAGGCAGTGAGCCTTTTCGCGTAGGACTCGGCGACGATCAGCGTCGAGTTGTCAGGCGTCACGAGCATGCCATTGGGGAATGCGAGTCCATCGACCGCCTGGCGAGCGGAGCCATCGGGGGTGATCAGAGCAACGATTCCGGGGGCGAACTCTGCGTCGGCCATCAAGTCAAAGCCGCCGCCGTTGATGTAGGTGTTGCCGCGACCGTCAACGACGAGCTCGTTCCCTGCTGGAGGATCGGAGAGCCTGCTCAGGTCGGCATAGGTCACTAGCGAGCCGTCGGACTCCCTGCGCAGGAGAAGCCCATCACGCGCCGAGACGACGAGCAGGCGCCCATCGGGCAACCAGTCGACACAACATGGAAATGACGGCGCTCGGAGAATGACTTCGCTGTTGCCATCGAGATCGACGGCGATGACCTCTGGCGGGCCCCAGTCCGAGAACCAAAGGCGGTCCTCGTGCCAACGTGGCTGCTCGCCGAACACGAGACCGCTCATCAATATTTGCGGTTCAAGTGCGGAAGAGTTCGTTGATAACATTACGGCTCCTCTTCAGGTTTCGCAGCCAGAAGGGGTCAGTTCGTTCACGTAAAAAACGTGATCGGTTTCTTAAAACGTTAGGCGATAATTCCGTTCGCTGGGGCAACGAGCGTTTTTGCGATCATTGCTTGGCCCAAGTGGTATGCGTCATGCTGAATTATCCCTTGAATCAATTCACTGTAAGTAACGTTAAAGCTATTTGCAACTGTGTCGAGTCTGTCGTCGGCGACTTCAGTGACTACTTTCAACAAGGTCCTTTGGGATTCCTCCAATTTCACCTTCGCGTCACGCCATGCCGTCTCGGAAGTGTCTGCGATTGGACCGAAGTCCTCTGAATCCGGTTGTGGGTTCGCTGATTCCCGTGACATAAGGCGTGAAATCTTGGTTCGCCAGAGGATGATGTGATTGAGTTGAGCCCAGATTGAGTGCAGATGTTCAGCAGGCTTGCGTTAGCCTGTTCGGCCGTCAAACCGCGAATAACTTCCCGCGATCGAAAGATCGGTCCATGGATGGCCGTCGTATAAATCGGTTAACGTTTTCAGAATTCTCTGCTTTTCATCCATTACCTCTACCTCACGACGCTCTCTCAATCCGCGCGTAGTAGCAACCAGACTCTCCATCGCGTAGATGGATATATGCTACGTCAGGATTCGCGAAGAATTTGTCGATGAGTGTCTCTGCATTACCGTCTTTGATCAGTTTGGAATCTACCTGTCCGTCCTCCTTTGTGTAGGCCCTCAGGAGCAGCGGCAGCTCGCGGAATTCATTAGGATAGCCAGTCAAAATTTCCGCTTCGGGCTGGCAATCATTTTCGTGTATATAAATAGGACCCGCTTCAGCAAATACTCCCTCTCTTTGGAATGGCCTGTATTTGAACAATAGCCTGCGTTCGCCGGGATTGAACCGGCGCAGGCATCGCCGACAAATACTACGTCGTGACTGCGCCTGTTCTAATTTCGGTTCATTACCAAACTGATCATGCATTGTTTCCTTTAACGCTGCTGAAACCTGGTTCGATAAAGGTTGAATAACAAATGTGTTCACTGTATGCCTCCCCGTATTGCTTATAGTGATTAGGCCGCCCGTTGGCCGAAACACTCCGTTCTGCTATTCAATTAAATGCTTGCTTTGGATGCTGTGGTCAGCTGATGTTTTGATCTCCAACGCTTGTAGCTTCGCCTTGCGCTCCTTGCCCCAACGATATCCTCCGGCACTTCCGTCTTTACGTACTACTCTATGACACGGTGTCACAACGGCCGCCGGGTTGGCCGCGCAAGCATTCGCCACGGCGCGAGTAGCTGTAGGTCGACCAATGCGACGAGCAATCTCGCCATAAGACGCCGTGTGCCCCGACGGTATGCGACGCAACTCTTCCCAAACTCTCTTTTGGAACGCCGTCCCCTGTACGTCGAGCGGCAGGTCTGGGTGAGGACGTTCTCCTTCGAGGTAGTCGAGTAGGATCTCTACTTGAGCTTGCAACCCCGTCTCATCATGTTGGATTTTGGCACGGGGGAATTCCGCTCGGAGTTCGTCTTGCAGCTCTTCCGTGCTATCACCCAGCCTCACGGAACAAATGCCTTTATCCGTGGTAGCCACCAACAACACGCCGAGTGGGCTGGCGGTGGTCGTGTAGCGGATCGTTAATCCTCGACCACCTTTTCGATAGGTTGCTGGCGTCATGCCCAGTTGGGCTGAAGCTTTCTCATACAATCTGCTGCTGGAACTGTAGCCAGCCTCGTACATTGCGTCAGTCACGTTTCGCCCAACCCTGATCTCTTCCTTGAACCGATCGGTGCGACGCGCATCCGCATACTCACGCGGCGTGATCCCCATTAGCTTCTTGAACAGCCGTTGAAGGTACGATTGACTGAGTTCTACCTGCTTGCTTATTGTCGAAAGATTTGGGCGTTCATCGATGCCCATGTCGATTAGCTGACAGACACTCTGCACGAGCGCCGCCTGCGGATCCCGTAGATTCGTCTTCTCTGGCTTACAGCGCAAACAGGGACGGAACCCGGCGGCTCGCGCGGCCTCCGGCAGCGCAAAGAAACACACATTTTCACGCTTCGGTTTTTTCGAAGGGCAGGATGGGCGACAAAAAATACTGGTTGTTTGCACGCCGTAATAAAAGGCGCCGTCGAAGTCGGCGTTGCGGGTTTGAATCGCCGTCCAAAGTTGCGCTTCAAGACCAGGCGAGACAGCGCTCGGAACCATGGACCCTTCATTGCCCAAAATCAA
>WNFY01003146.1_pt1 | contig 15480 bp, 13 predicted proteins | sample 5400091 | NCBI WGS metagenome assembly WNFY01 (sample SAMN13153364, study PRJNA577476) | soil metagenome | isolation source: 60 cm soil or saprolite under grassland replicate 1 | place: USA:California | collected 2016-06-15 | reverse complement strand
AGAATTCTGTTTCACGAAATGTTGAATGAGTGTAGGAAATATGGCGATGCGGCGATTGCTAAAGGTGACAACTACTCAACTGAATCACTATTTATGGTACTAATACTCCAACAACAGAAAATGATCAATCAACTAATTAAGAAATTATCAAGATCACAGAATGAAACGATAAAGTATTACGGAGACAAGGCGGAAAGAATATAGTACAATAAATTGCTTCCAATTAAATAGTTTCTTGTCTAATAATAACAGTATGCAGGGAAGAAAAAGGAAATCCAGTGCTACTGCTGCCAAAGGTAGATCGACAACCTTATCACCTAGAACAAAAAAGCAGATAGCCTCGCTGCCAGACCATGCACAAGCGATATATAAGAAAGCTCACACCAATGCCTTGGAACAATATCGAAAACCTGAAAAAAGACGAGGTGGCAAAAGACAAAGCGTTGAACAAGTAGCTCATAAGGTTGCATGGGCAGCTGTGAAAAAGAAGTACGAAAAGAAAGGAGATACATGGTTGGAGAAGGCAGATTAGCTAATAAAAAAAATACACTAGTTTAGCAGTTATTTACTGGAATATTCGTTTCATAGATGTACGTTTGCTAACAATATGTTAATCGCGATCAAGGAATTAGATTATTGAATTGTAGTAGTGTCTATCTATTTCATCTTCATCTCCTTCATATCAACACATCAGCTTATTTCAGGTATTGCCAAAATTATACAAGAAAAACGGACTAAAACGATCATTATTGTGAAGATTTGATGGCGTACAAGACAAATTCAATGTCGTTGTTTCAAGTTTATATCATGATTAGCAGCAGATGCTGCGAATTTCAAGCACGAGGATAGATTGAAACTTATTTAATTTACTCTGTTGATCAATCTATTATAGAATTATGAAAGAACAACACAAAAATCCAACACCTACGGTAGATATTATTATAGAAGAGGATTCTCGGATTTTATTAATCAAAAGAAAGAACGAACCTTTTAAAGATCATCTCGCGCTCCCAGGCGGATTTATAAATGAAGGAGAAAAAGTGGAAGATGCAGCAAAACGCGAAGCTCAGGAAGAAACGTCCTTAGATGTAGATCTTATTGATATCCTAGGTGTTTACTCAGATCCTAAAAGAGATCCTAGGGGACATAATATGTCAACTGTTTTCATAGGAAAGGGGCCTCGTAATAGCGGTGAAGAAATCAAACCAGTAGCGAAAGATGATGCTACCGAGATAGAATGGATAAATATAGAAGCGATTGGAGATAAGAAGTTGGGGTTCGATCATAGACATATTCTATTGGATTACAAGAGATGGAAACAATTTGGTGGAACCTTTTGGTCGTCCAAGTATGCAGACTGAGGCTAATTAACAAGATGTTTCAAATATATAGCCTAGTGTTACTTAATAGAGCAGATATTTGCTGTTAGAATATTGCTGTTAGAAACTGGATTTTTCAGATTTAAACATCTTCTTGTAGAAGAGCTTCAGCCTTAATTGAGCGTTTTAAACATTAATAATATTGTCGGAGTAAAAGAAAAGAGGTTAAATGTGTTATGAAAAAGCTGATAAAGGTAGTTTTTTCTGAATTCAACGAAACTGTGTCTGTAGAATTAGATGACTCACAATCGCCTAAAACTGTTAAGGCAATATTAGAAAATCTACCGATTGAAGTCAATATCAATAAATGGGGTCAAGAATTGTATACTGATAGGACTCCAATAGCTGCTCAAGAAGAAAATGCAAAATCAGAGCTTAGTTTATTGGATGTTGCATTTTGGCCTGCAGGTAATGCATTGTGTTTGTTTTATGGTTCAACACCAATTAGCAAAGTTGGTAAAATTGTACCTGCTTCGCCTGTCAACATCGTAGGACGCATTATTTCCCAGAATAATATCATAGATAAAGTTAAGGATACAACCAGAGTGGTCATAAAACAAGAATAACAGCAGATCATCAATACATCTGTTCAGCTGACTTGGTTTTGAAAATGTCGAGGATCATTATAGAATCGTTAGTTATGCTCCAACCAGATGTGGAAAATCAAGTATCATTGAATTGCTTAAGAGTAGTAACAACATAGTTTTGTTGTAAAAATTTCCCCTAAAAGATAGTGGTAGTTCAATATGACTCTCATTTTTGTTATTCACATGTACCTCATTATTACCAAATGCTGGAACGCTTGTACAGCTAGCACCAGATTTCTTAACTATGTGTTAACTATATGTAAGGACTAATATCTTAAATTGAAGTTAGTACCAAATATATACATGACTTTGCATTAGATTTACCTCTGAATACACATCATATTGGTTTGGTTGAAATTCTCCATTTATTAATTAGTATTTATTAATAAGTATATAACTATAAGATTCTACAAAAGAAACAGGGTAGGCATTAGTATAACTAGATTAAGAATACCAACGACAGAACAGCAATCGATATTAAGCCAGGACGGCTCAGATTAACTATATTATGAAAGAGGAAAAAAGACAATATGAAATTAATCTTATCTTAGATGAAGACAGATACAATAGCCTTGTAGAAATATGTAAAAGGTATAATGAACAACAGGGTAGCGATATTACACCGAAAGAGTATATACTTATGCTTTTAGATTCTGCACTTGGTAATAAGTAGGAATAATCTCCTACCAAGCAGTACACATACATGGAATCGGTTTTTGTTCTATACAACTTGCGATACTAATGTTGTGATACTTGTATTTGAGGTATTATGGTTAATCTGCATCCAAGGTTAGTTATTATGACTTCTTTCTAAGAGGAAAAACGGGTATAAATATCTATAGTATGCGCCTCATGAATCATAAGTAAAACCTGTACAAAAACCATACCCAAGGATTTCTTAAATAGTTCCCAGCTAATCAAAGGATATGTCAAATCACAAATCTATTAGGAAACTATGGGTTGTTATGCCTGTCTTTCTCGCTTTTGCATTTCTATTTATTGTACCAAGTACTACAATATTGATTAGTAATAATAGGTATTTTGGTACTACCAATCTTGCATATGGTCAACCAGATCAAATGAACTCAAATGTTACAAATTCACTAAACATACAAAATATACCAGTAAAAAACATCCATGTAGGAGATATTGATATCGCATACAAGACCTTTGGTAAAGGTGACCCTATTTTACTTATTAGTGGTGCTTCTAGTGACATGAATGCTTGGAAGCCATCAACTTTAAGAAACCTCTCCTTAAATCACACAGTAATTGTATATGATAGTCGTGGAGTTGGAAAAACAACGATTGGTTCCAAACCATTCTCTGTGCAGCTACTTGCAAATGATACTGCTGGTTTACTAGACGCTCTGAAAATACAAAAAGCAAATGTTCTTGGATATTCTCTAGGTTCATTTGTAGCTCAACAGCTTACAGTTACGCATCCAGAAAAGGTCAACAAGCTTATACTTGTTGCTTCATCCTGTGGTGGAAAAGGAAGTATACCTAAACCACCTCAGTTTATAAAATTACAATCCGAGATCACAAACAAATCTCTAAATAATATTCCTGTTTTTCAGGGGGAAATAAATACTCTAGTATCTGCCTCATATGGGTCAGGATGGATCAGACTACATCCTGAATCTGTTAAGAAGTTTCCAACGGCCCAAGAAGCGTTTTCTAACGTTTCTCCTAACACTTTAAGAGGTCAGTATAACGCAGGAATAGGTTGGGAGGCCACCAACTGGAATGGTGCGTGTGACGAACTTGCGAAAATAGCCAAACCAACTTTGCTAATTACTGGAACCGATGATAATGATTACGTGCCGCATGGTAATTCTTTAATCCTTGCAGGAAAAATTCCAGGAGCCTGGCTTATACAGATCAAAGATGCTGGTCATGCAGTAATGGGACAGTATCCAGACAAAATCAATAGAGTATTACAAACATTTCTTTCGACCACAATAAACCTTGGTTGACGAATATGTTTTCTGGGGAGTAGTCAACGCCACGGTATGTCCATGCAGAGTTATGATATTTTTTCGTGCTCTGTCTATTTCATACCTAGTCAAGTTGTTGTTGCTCTCCAAGTCGTTTACCACCTAGGTATGAAATGTTCAACTACAGGCGTCTTGCCTTCTCCAATAGATATATTGTTGCAGTTTATTGCACTGTCACGTAGAAATTGTGTACGAATAGTCCTTGCAATGACCACAAAGATAACGATAGATCAAATAACAGAGTCAAATTGTGCAGCGTTATGTCCAAATTGCCATGCAGTTAAAACACGAAAGAGTAGGTAGAAGTTTATTATATCCTAGATGTTCAACTCCTACATGAAGGGTATAGGAAATGACAGAGATAAACCATAACAAGCGCCTTTCAGAGGTATTATCTCATGCCAAGTGTCCTAGATGTAGTTCTAATGATAAGGAACCTACTGCATATGTTGGAGACAATTACAATCTCAGATGCAAACATTGTTGGTACGAATGGACTGAAAGCTGGCGTCCAAGTATGGCAAAAGATGATAAACCATCGCCCAAGTAGTATTGTGAAATAAAGCACAGAAGTACTAGCTAGCAGATAACACCGTAGAGTAGGAATAACTGAACAAAGGGTTCTGTTAAGTTAAGTGTATGTCTTGACATATGATTCAATGAATAGCACTAACTGAATTTCTATTTTCTTCACTTTCATTTTTCTAGGAGAATTGTCCTTCTTTCTATGGTCATCAAGGCATAACAACTGCAAGTTATTCGTGTCATCTGTACCACCATCAGCCTTCCTTAACCTATGATCCACTGTAAGAAATGGATTGACCACATTACAACTAGCGCATTTGTAACCATTCCTAGCAGCGTGATTGAACAGCCTGTTTTGCTTATTTTGTTTGTTAGGACTGGGCATAGCCATAAGTCTATTGAGAATTATAGCATGTTTAGTCATTTATTATTCTCCTGGCTCCAACTCTTTGGGTTCTATTCATTGATTTACTGTATTTCATAACAGAAACAATCCTCCTCCATACAGATTATAGAGTTTTGTTTAATAGCAGGTGTTTGATATTCCTTATGAATTATTTTGTCATGACCACACTTCTCACACATCATCGTACTTATCTGCTCCTTGTGACACATTCTCCTTTCTTTTCTATTCTTCTTCCTTGATAGAAGATAGGACCAGATTAATTGCATCATCCATGTTTGCTTTTAGCTCTTCGAATGTTTCTCCTTGACTTATTGCACCTGGTAACTCCAGACATCGACCACTCAAACCACCGTCTTCTTCCTCCTTTGTATAGCTATGGTGTATTTGGTCATTCTCGCTTTTCCTCTGTGATATCTTTATACCTTAACACAGATTTATTTACTACTGCATTACGTTATCTATAATAATCTTCTAGTGCTAAGAATCTGCTTCATTTTCTTCTCAAAAGAAGTTATTCTAGTTTGGCTTGCAACTCTCGAAGCTGGTCGGTCAATTCGCGAATTCGCCTAGGTCTGATTAGGGTCAGCGTGATGGGTTTCGATATGCTCTCGAATGTTTTCTATATATTCATTGCAATCAAGACAGAAGTCCTTTCCGTCACGAGATACTATTCTAGCCATATCTCATTCCTAGTCATTTCTCATTTAAATTCCCTGCGAAAATTAACCTTAGCGTATTTCCTAAGCAAAGCCCTCTGATGTCTGTTTCTAGGTCTGACTCGTCTAGTCATTACACGTCGTAGCTTGGTGCTCACGAAGTAACTCTAACGTTACGAATTGCGCACCGCAACGATCACATTCGAAAATCATGGAAGTCATTTTAATATAGTTAGGCATGCCTGTCTAAGAATCTGATTCATTTCTTGACGCACTGGTTATAGTGATTTATCAACCGTCTTATAATTTTATTAGAACTCTCGTTTTTTGCCCCTAATTTGGTCTTGCTCCTAAATCGCTAATCTTAGATCAATGAACAGTCGAGATAGTTTCAGATTAATTCTGAATCTAACAATTGAAGCTTTAATGCTTCTTGATCTATATCCTTCATGTTTACAAGATATAAGATAAATAACCTTGTATCTGCATGATATACGACAAGATGGATTTTTTTAATAACTCAATTATCATTATTATTCCCTTATTATTATTACTAATCTTGAATCCCTTTCATAAAACTATGGCGTTATCACCTTCTTTTGAACTTCAAGAATTGATTAATGAAAACCGTCATTGGGTTCAAACTTATGGCAATAATGATGCACATCTAAAGTCTAATTACACTGACATACTATCGGTTGATTATATTAGTAACGGAAAAACTCTAAATGCTACATTTTGGTTAGCTTCTGCTTTTAAAAATTCTTCTGCTGCTATCTACTATCAACCATTTAGAAAGATCAGTTATGGAATGCTTATTGATTCTGATTCCAATCCAAAGACAGGATATAATGGGGCTGATTATGATTTTTATGTGGAATCGGTGGCAGGCAAATTGAGCGCATATCTTTATCTGCTGTCATCGACAGGTGGCTACAGGCTGGTAGGTTCAAAAATAAATTACTCACAACCGTATGTTGACCCTAATGTGCTCCTAGGTTCTGTTAATTTACAATTGGATTTAGGATCTATTAATTATCCTAGGCATTATAATGTAATGTTCTATACTGCAGAGGCATTCAAGTCCAATGAAGTTAGACAATTTACTAGCTGGGTAAATATTCCTCCGCCTAGTCTACAAATAACTACATCACCAAGCAATATATTGATAAAGCAGGGAGAAGCGCAGACGATTCCAGCTAGGATAAAATCAACTTCTGGCTTTTCTAATGATGTTATTAACATGACAGTTGGTACTAATAATAACATGGGATCAGGTTTTAACTCTAGTGAGTTACATGTGACAATTCAGAGAATTCAACCACCTTTATTTAAGATAGCTATCCCTCAACAAACTCCGTTAGGTATTTACACAATACCGTTGATTGTAACAATACGTGAGCCCTCTGAAGCTACATTAACAAAACCAATATCTATCAACGCAAGAGGCGGAATAGTAGATCCTGAGTTTGAATTATCTAAAAAATATCCAACAGTTGGTTATTTAACTCGGCCACTAAACCTAACAGTGACGGTGATATCACCCAGTGCGATTAGCGAACAATTTAGAGATTTTTGGGGAGTCTATGGCGGATTCATAGGTATTTTCGCAGGTGGATTTGTAGGAGCTTTTGCTAAATTGATGTTTGATAGAAGGAAGAAGAGGAATGAAAATGAGTAAATGCTTGTTTCAGGAAAGCCCGTAACTGGTCGCGTATGACTAAGTTCACTTTACTCAGGCGTTAGATTTAGTCCAGTACTAGACTTTCGCTGTTCTCTTACTTCTATTGACAACAGAACAGATCTGAGGAAATGGACCGTAGTGAATAAAGGAGAAAATGAGGAAGGACGATTCTAACTAACATCTGCTACTATAATCTTTAAGTTCCAGCTTGAACGGCCTACCATACAAAGCACTTTACGCTAATATTTATTAACTTTCTGACAGTATCTGAAGATATATTGATGCTTTTGTATAAGTTTGCATATTCTATTGGTTAGAATCTCATGAATTTATAATACAGCATTACCATCTAACCAGCTTCTACTTTCTGTGTGGACAATTTTTTTTGAAGGTGTTCAACCAGATATTATCTATAATAATTCGATCCAAACAAGAATAAGGATATCCTGGCCATCTTCGCAGATCATATGCATTACTTGAGTACAACTTAGAAGGCTGGCTTACCCTCCCGGGAGGAAGGCCACTAATTCATCATGCAAACCAATTCAAATTCCCTGGCCTGGAATACTATCGAGTCCGACAGAGCGTTCTTGAATTTATGCAAGCTAGACAGGATCATTCTTATTATGATTCAGATCGCGTCGGTCTAGTGGAGACATCGATCACGAGTGGTAATTCTTTACAGACTATCGAAATTATCGAAATTAGTATAATTCGATAAGTTACTATGAAGAATCGCCTTAATCATTACAAATATTACAATATTGAGTTCAATATCAATAGGAACTCGATTAAGGTGGAAGGAGACTAGATTACTGGCTAATTCGGTAGGTGTAGGGTGTAGTAGCTGTAAGCAGAGTAATTAGTGTAGAATAAAGCCTTACCCTTCAGTCCAATCAATCTAATCGATCTATTTAGATTATAATCGCTAATTTTATATAATTAGAACCCTAAAGATATATCGTCTTTGAAAGGACTTCCAGGAATAAAGCGAAAATCTCTAGGGTTCTAGAGTTCTTTATGCCCACCTTGGATTAAAAAGTTTATAATCTGAAATATCTAGGATTTATCCCTGCAAAGAATATCATTATATAGGAACAAAGAAACCTTCAGAATTTATTAATAGACATAAAAATCAAGATAGATAGATTAGATGAGCAAATTATAAAACCATGTAAAAAATAGAAATCTCTTCCCATGATTGCAATAGCTAGCTATCTGTGATATGGTTGCAATAAAAGGCCATGTTTGAAAGATAAACCTGGTTCTATCATAATTGTACATCATAGTGAAGACATGGCTCACAGTCAAGGTGTGAATAGCTTCGGTCAGTTAGAAAAAATAAGTAAGAACCGTCATGTTCAATCACAAATTTGCATCCGCTTCATCCTTATCTTTACATACTTTTTCGTAGAAATGATCCATGAATTCCGTTAGCATTGTGTGAGTTTCATGATCTTTTGTTCGCATGTAATAGTAAAGTTCTTCTTTAGCTGCGTGATGATCTACACCAACAGATTGTGCAAGCTGTAACGAAAGATATGTAATCAATAGTTTCCGCATTACTATGTCCTTCCCATAATTCACAAGGTCTACATCGAGCTCGTATAATCCATCCTTCATTTGTGAGCTAATATATCGATTTTTTGAATCACGGCTTTTGAGTGAGAATGATACACCCATCATTCTTTGTTTCATGTGGATCTTTTCTACCATATCGATAAAGATTTCGTTTAGATTCTGATCGTGAAATAGAATTTCTGTGAGTTGGTCTGATGCCGCAGCCTCACTGATTCCCAATCTATCAACCAATGTAAATAATATGTGGCATACTACACAGCCGTTTTCCTTGACTCTAGTGGGCGTCATGAGTATAGCGTTTATTTCTTGCTCAATTAGCTTCTTGGCTACATCATATCTGTCATTAGTTACCATAATCAATCAATATTAAGGAACATACAGGATATCTAAATACCTAGTTTCAGAAACTATATATCACATATTCATAATCTGGAGCAATAAAATGACATGACCTGAACTTTACTACCTCGTCACCCTTTCATCCTGAGCTCATAATTTCAACGATTCCCCTCGTAAGTTATCATCATACCTTTCAATTCAATTCCTTTACGTAGGGGATCGCTCAAACCCCCTACTTTTCACTCCTGTAATCAATTTTATTAGTATCAAGGTAGCTTCATGTATTATTGTTTTAGCTTATTTAAGCTGTAGAATATTTATTGAACTATAATACATTAATAGTGGTGGGTAGAACAGAGAAACATATTCTTGGTAAGGAGAATGCTTTAGTAATAATTGATTTACTAAAGAAGGCTTATTGTGATGAGATGCAAATATTCCACTACTTTTGGTATATTGGGATAAACATGGAGGGAATAGGTCTTGTAACATATGCACCAACTCTTAAGATCCAAGCAACAGGTGAATTAACGCATGCGGAATTGCTTTCCAATAGAATTTCAGAATTAGGTGAGAAAGCTCCAAGTGATCCTGCTGTTTGGAAAACACAAGGTAATATTGGTCCATTAGACCCTGCTCAATTTCTAACACTCAGAGCTGCATTAGAAAAGGGATTAGAATTTGAGGGTGAGGCAGTAGAGAATTACAATAAGATCGCAAAAAAAGCATTAGAAGTTAATGATTTTGTAACATACAACCTTGCGACAACAATTCTTGCAGCTGAAGTAAAAGACGAACAACATACTGAAGATGTATTAAAGAATCTTGAAGTAAAATAACAATGATATGCTATAACAATAGATGATTAGTAAAATATATTATTTTTTTATTTTAGATGGCAGTATTACTAGTAATAGCAATAGTCAGTCACTAAACAATTTTTAACAAGAGGCAAATTAGCTAGCCACCATGATCCCATTTCTATTTGTAGCTGAAATCGAGTACCAAAATAGGGAGGAATTGGCAGAGCCGACTGAGGCTGACATCCAAGAAATCCAAGATGCAGCAAAGAAGGCTAAAGAGAAGAAAAAGGACATAGCTGGGAAGAGAAGCACTAGCACGACTATAATCAAATACATAGGAGTAGGTTTTGTGACAAATTGTTATTGGGGGTATATGAGCCCATGCCCCCCAATGAAGTATTGAAGTCTTCTGCTCGAATATCTGAGGCTCATATAAAGACGGGCGCATGAGATGTATATTAGTTACGTATTCTGGTAATAAGCGTAAATATTGTCCATTTAACGTAACTGAACCCGAAAAACGAAATAATTTGACATGGTGAATTATGAGATTTAATATGGATTATTGTTACCGTACTCATATTCATTTAGCTTTATTCAAGGATGTGTTTTGTCAAATGCTGGGTCCAGTAAAAAGAAATAATTGCATGCACTCTCTTACTTTATTTGGTAAAGTGGTTTATGAAGCTCAAGAATTATTTGAAAACGCACCAAAACTATGTTTTAACTAGTTGACGTGCAAATAATTTACACCAAACCAAAATCATTCAAACTCATATTTTTTATAGTCAAATCTTTAAAGCATTTCCATAATTGAAGCTTGAATTATTAATATTGATCTCATTTTCTATCATGCTTTTGTTTACGACTTATGGGAACCCAGCTCATGCTCAGTTAACAAAAACTTTAGGTGTTGAATTCACCTTGGCAGCAGTCAACAATACCACAATAAGACAATAGCAACACAGCAACGGCTCTACGCCGTTTGTCTTTGCGTCACCATCGTCTTCTTTAAAGAACCCCTCATCAGCACTATCAAAAACTTCGAGCTTTAATAATAACCATCAATCTTTACAACTTCCACCCATTGCTAACGCTGGGCCCAATCAAGTTGTTACTGCGGGGTCGACCGTAATTCTCAATGGGTCAAACAGCAGAGCACCTAATGGAATAATTCTATCATATTCCTGGATGCAGATTCCGACAAGCGCTCCTAGCACCTTAAGCGGAGTGAACACACCCGTATGGGAGTTTATTGCTCCTAACGTTACTGCAAATACACTCCTGCGATTTCAACTTAATGTTACGGATAACTTAGGACAGATGGACGCCGCCTTCGTAAATATCCTCGACAAGCCAGCTCCCATCTTTGTTGCTCCACCGCCAACTCAGATCATGAAGTCACCGTCCACAGCTGCAACTGTGCCTTCGAATAATCCGAATAGAGGTTTGAACTCTGTCAATATTCCTACTAACAACGCATCAATACCACCGCCTTTAATTCCACCGGGGGGAAGATGACTAATGTTCAATGTTCAATACTCAATGTTCAATGTTTATTGAACTTTCATTAAAAATACTTGAGGTTAGAGAGATTGCAAGAATAGATTCTGCAAAAATAATATTATTGTGCCAAAAACGAGGATAGTGCCGATGATATTGAATACATTTAAGAAAAGTGTTATTTCTGTTTTTAACAAGCACACTTTTCCAAATGCTTGGTTAGGTTAAAGATTTCCTCACTTAGAGAGCCCCTTAAGAGAGTAACAAAATTCACAATAATGTTTAATAGTGGAGACTATGCGTAAATTTAGCTTGCCGCTAGGCATGATTATGTCAATAATAGCCATGATTGCAATCCCAAACTCAAATGATCATATTACAAAAGCTTATAGCTGCATCAGTAGCTCGTCCGTCCACAGCAAACACCACAAGTCTTCACGGAGTGTTCAATAGACTTTGTGCCAGATAAAGGTGATGGAAAGATAACTGTAAGGGTTGAAAAGAATAATACCAACAACGTGAGTCTTACAGTAGAAGACAACGGTATTGGGATTAAACCAGAGAAAGAAGACAAACTTTTTCAAAAGTTTTACCAGATTGATGGGGCTACCAGAAGACATGGGGGCACAGGGCTTGGTTTGGTGATATGCAGAGGCATAGTCGAAGCTCACGGTGGGAAAGTATGGGTCGATAAAACTTATAAGAATGGTACTGCAATCAAATTCACTTTAGCAGATAAGGAAAAGGAGGATGAAGTAGGTAAGTAGCTACATGAAAGTATTGTTAATAGACGATAACAAACACAATTGGTAAAGTTATTTGTAGGATCGTGATACGGTTTATGATTTATTCGTAGCTCTTCCAACTAGCTAATATATGTATTTGTCATATCGCCCAGTAGGGCAACAACACATATCTATGAGGAAACAAAGCTAACGAAACTGACCATGGTATACTCAAAGCTAGGTTGAATTTAATAGGTTCTTTCGTTTAGTACAGCCATAAAGAACGATATCATAGGAAGTCGCTACCTAGTGTGACAGGGAACTAAATTGAAATATAATATCGAGAAGCTAGCAGATACTTAATTTTCGACCTATCTGAAACTTTTAATTCATAATTAAAAATATCGTCTGTCCGCTAACAACCCACCGTAAAGAACGATATAGGATATATCATTACGATTTAGAATAAACCAATCGTTGCCATACTTCCTCTGAATATTTAGGAACAATATATTTGATTTGGTTAGATTATGTCAGATAAGCAGCTTGCCAGGGAATTTGCAAGAATACAAAGGAAGTCTTTTTTTCGTTTCTAGCCGTAGGTGAAACTCAATGTCATTCCGATGTCTAGCTATGATCTCAATCATATGCCATATAATGCCATATAATCATTAGCTAATACTGCAATAAACTGCAAGCTAGCTATTCAGCTAGGTGACATTCGTAATATATTCGTCAACTAGGGTTTGGTGTAGTCGAAAGAAATGTTTGTAATACTCTATTAATTTCATCTGGATATTGCAACATTAATTGATGACCAGCATCTTTTATCTGTATAAGCCAGGCTCCATGAATTTTTCCTGCAATAATTAATGAATTTGGCGTTGGTACATTATTATCATCAGTACCAGTTATAACCAATGTTGGTATTGATATTTTTGTAAGCTCATCACAAATACCGCTCCAATTGGTTGCAACCCAGTTTCGATATACATTAAGCTGCTGCAAATTATTATTAGGGGTAATACTAGGAAACAAATCTTTCGCTTCTGGAATGGGAATGGTTTCGAGATAATTGGGATGCAGTTTGACCCATCCTGATCCCAAACCTTGATACAGAAGCGTTTTTACTTCCTGAGGAGTTATAGGAGTATGATTTGCAATTCTATTTACTATGTCAATAACCATTTTTAGAAGTTGAGGGCTTGGAGGAACACTCTCTTTTCCACCACATGATGCAGCAACAAGTATAAGTCTGTTAACCTTTTCTGGATGCGTAACTGTAAGCTGTTGAGCCACCAAAGAACCCTGAGAATATCCAAATATGTCTGCGCTTTGTATTTTCAGGGCATCAAGGAATCCAGCAGTATCATTTGCAAATTGTTGAATAGAAAATGGTCTGTTACCAGTTGTTGTATTTCCAACTCCACGATTATCAAATACAATTACTGTGTGATTTGTTGAGAGGTCTCTTAAGATAGATGGCTCCCACGCATTCATATCAGCCTGAGCAGGACTAACAAGTAAAATAGGATCACCTTTACCGAAGGTCTTGTATGCAATGTCAATATCTCCTACATGGACTTTTTTAACTGGTATATTATGGATGATTAGTGAATTTGTAACATTGGGGTTTATATGATCTGGTTTACCATACACAAGATTGGTCGTACCAAGATTACTTGGAATAATAAATAGAAATGCAAAAGCAGTAAAAAGCGGTATAACAAACGATAGTTTCATAACAGATTCGTGATTTGACATATCCTTGGATATGCTGGGAACTATTTAAGAAATCCTTAGGATTGGTTTTTGTACGGGTTTTACTTCTAAAACCTATCCTCTTATTCATGAGGCACATACCATAGAAACTCATGCTCATTTTTTCTCCTTCAGAATTTATAACGTAAACAATGATTGCTTTTCATAATACTATCATTGTCATTATTTAGAAAGAAGCCATAATAACTAACCTTTAGGCGGGGTTTAACCATAAATACTCAAATACAAGTATCAGATTACTTGTATCGCAAGTTGTATAGAACAAAAACTATGAGGCTATCTTTGGGATTATTATTGATAGGTGTACTCGCATTATCTTGTTTATCTACCAGTATTTTCAAACAACAAGACCAAGCACTAGCTCAACAATATATACAGACAATAAAATATAGAACTCTAGTAATAGATTTAGGGAATGGAGTAAAGACTAATGCTCAATTAACTCTTCCTGCTATTGGAAAAGGACCATTCCCTGGTGTTCTTCTTATTGCTGGGTCTGGTGCTCAAGATAAGAATGAAACATTGGGATTTGTTCACAAGAATGGTCCTAAACCACCTACACCGTTTTGGCAGATAGCTCAATATCTCTCAGAAAGAGGCTTTGCAGTACTTCGATATGACAAGAGAGGTGTTAGTGCAAATTATACATTGGACACAAATGTATGGGGAAATACTACAGCCAATGATCTGATTCAAGATAGTAAGAAAGCATTGATTGTTCTTACACTGCAGCCTGAAGTAGATCCTAAAAGGATAAGTACAATTGGTCATAGCGAAGGTACACTTTACGCTCCTAGAGCTGCAATTGATAATTCGACGAAAGTAAAGAACATAATACTTATGGGCACCTTAGCTCAGAACCCTGTAAAAGTAGTAGAGTACTATCAAGACGTATCCTTACCCTTAGAGTACGCTGCACAAGAATTGGATAAAAATCAGACTGGATTGATATCAATACAGCAGATATCAAAGGATCCTTTGTTAAAGAACTTATTGGTGCCGTCTTCTGTTTTGCGTACTAATAATACCAAAGAAATAACCAACACTCTAGCAAAGGGTTTTGGTACTAGAGGTTACATAAGTATTGATAAACAACTTAAGCCTCTGCTGATAAAGGGATATGAGAACATCACAGCCTTCAATTTGCTCAAATGCAACACTCTTGTAATATGTCCTATATTGTGGAAATCGTTATCTAGTATGACACCAAATTTAAGCATCATTGGTAATGTCTCTAAAGCTATAGGTATTCTAATACTCAACGGAGAAAATGATTCACAGACTCCAGTTCAACAAGCATTTCTCTTACAACAAAGGCTGACTGAAGTAAATCATCCTGACCATACCCTGATTACATATCCAAACCTGGGACATGCGTTCTATCCTTCATCTCAGTGGTCGACTGGAGTTGGACCAATACAAGAGTATGTTTTAGCAGATATCTACGCATGGCTTGAGGCTCATTCTGGATTTACTAGTCCTGCTGCTGCCGCTCGCAGCCCTACTAGTT